>WNFC01035011.1_pt1 | contig 10592 bp, 6 predicted proteins | sample 5400541 | NCBI WGS metagenome assembly WNFC01 (sample SAMN13153342, study PRJNA577476) | soil metagenome | isolation source: 120 cm saprolite under Douglas fir tree site 2 hole 2 replicate 1 | place: USA:California | collected 2015-04-18
TCCATCTGCGCGCCGTGATCGCCAGCGTCACTATGACTTCCCCGCTTTGAGTGATGGATCGCCCGCACGAGTAGATCTTGGCGACTTTACATATGATCTCTCACCAGGGGAAGCGCAAACACTCAAGCAGCAGGGCATGTTACGAGATATTGCGCTTGAGGCGTCAGGGAAACTGAATCCTGAGACGCTTGAGAACTACCCACACCGCTGTCACCGCTGCCACCATCGCTGGATTCCTTTCCAGGAGAGAGGAAGACACGCCTCCAATGCAGGTCACCGCACGCTATTCCACGAGCGCGTCTGCCCTTCCTGTAAAGCAGATGATTGGGGTGAATACCTCCTGTTGCGCTGCGCCCATTGTCACGCGGTCTTCGAGAGCGAGCAAATTCGCTATGAGATTGGTTCCTATAACTATAGTGACCGCTCTCTTTGTCCGCCCTACGAGCTGTTTCCTCTTTGTCCATACTGTGGTGCTTCTGGCTGGTGCCCAGCAGAGGATGTTCGTGTGAGTGAACTGCGCGCCAAAGCGGACCAACGGGCAGTCATGCTTCGCTTGCTGTGGCTTGCTATGGCTGTTGTTACTGTGCTCGTGCTGGCGGCGGTAGTGTTGACGACGTTGAAACCCTGAAGCGTTAAGCAGGGACCTGCATGATCACTCGGATCGTACAGGTCCCTGCTGTGGGCTCTTTCTGCTTTTTTCCTGTTGCAAGATCAGCCTTTAGCTGTTGGCATTGCTCACCTTGACCACGCTGCCCGTGGCGCCGTTGAACAATACTTCCACTTTGACTGCCTGGTTGACCTGGATGGACTGGGCATTGTTGTTGAAATCGCCCAGGTCCGTGTTGGAGCCGATGGTGAAACTAAAGCTCTTGTTGCCAACCTTGAAGTGAATAACCCCGTCGGTGCCAACTGCGCTGGTTGTAACCCCACTGTAATCCACTGTGTTCAGCTTGGTCGAATTGCTCGTATCGCCCGAGTCGGTCGCACCGAGCTTCGTTGCTGTGAAGCTGCCATCGCTATTCGAGTTTGCATCTACCTTGATAAGCTGGTTTGCACCTGGCAGCGACCCATTGAAATCTGAGAGGTCTGTCTGACCATTCACAATGTTCATCGACAGGGTTGACCCATCAGGCATGTTTACGACGATGCTGCTGCTGCTGACGCTCTGCACCTTGCCAATGAAGGAGATGCTGCCCTGCTCAGGAGCGCTGGGTGTCTCGTTGGCGTCAGGCGTTTGGATACCCTCTGGAGTACCCGGAGCACTCAGCACAGGATTGCCGTTGACGTCGATCTGGTATGAGCCATCGCTATTCTGTGTCGCCGTAATGGTGTAGGTTTTGCCTACCTGGCTTTGCAGCGCAGACACTTGTGCGGAACTCAACCCCTTAATGACTATTGGCTGTGACTGCCCTTGCACGTTCAATGTGACAGTGCCGTTGGCAACATCAACCGACTGGATCTTGCCAGTAATACTCACTGTGCCGTTCGTTGTAGTCACACCCGCACAAGCCGTGAACAGCGCCATTAGCAATAGACCTGTCATACATACAATAACCATTCGGAAACGATTTAACATTTGCTTCATCTGTTTTCTCCTTTTTTGTTAAGTTATTTTGTTATCGTTATTTAATACGACTATACCATCCTTTTTTGGGCACTGCTATGCCTTACAGCACAGTAAGAATGTGAAGTAATGCACTGGAAGTGTGCTATAATTCCATGAGATATCCCGAATTGTATCGCATTACGCATCACCCTCTGTAGGGGCGGGAATGGGGATGATGCGGGGACGCAGTCTGGGGGACTGTGTGCAGGGGCCTTTATGGCCGCCCGCCTGGCTTGCCCCAACGGCATCCCGAAGTATATGAGGAGCAACCTGGCATGTCCGAGCAGAGCGTTGTAGCTCCCCGATTTATCGAGGGAGCCCGATTTATCGAGGGAGCCCGATTTATCGAGGGACCGGCCCTTGCAGTCGCCAACTTCAAAGGCATTTATCCCCCACTTCCCACCTTTTTTGATACACGAGAAGAACTAGACCTGGCTACGTACCAACAACACATCTCCAACCTGGCAGGGACCGGCATTGCTGGCTACGTGGTCATGGGCACCAACGGCGAATCGGTTCATCTCACGAGCGATGAGCGTCTACAAGTCATTGAAGCTGCCCGTGAAGCAGCAGGCAGTGACGCACAAATCATCGCAGGTTGTGGTGAGCAGTCAACGCGGGCGACTATCACCAATTGCTGGCGGGCGGCGACTGCCGGAGCCAATGCCGCGCTTGTCTTGCCACCTTCTTATTACAAGAGCCTCATGGATCGCCGTGCATTGGTAGCTCATTATCAAGCCGTGGCCGACAGTAGCCCACTGCCAGTAGTGATCTATAACATGCCCGCCAGCGCTGCTGGCCTGGATATCGACGCCGCCACCATCTGCATCCTGGCTGAGCATCCCAATATTATCGGCGTCAAGGATAGCGCGGGTGACATAGCCAAATTGACGCAGGTAACGGGTCAGGTCCCTGCCAGCTTTCGCGTCTTCGCGGGCAGCGCGGGTTATCTACTGCCCGCTCTAAGCGTCGGGGCTGTCGGGGCTGTCGCAGCGCTGGCAAATATCTTTCCTCGCCACGTCTGCCGCGTACAGGAACTCTTCACTGCAGGGCGCTTAGAAGAAGCTCGGACCCTGCAAGCACAGATCGTTGCCGCTAACACGGCTGTCACAACTACCTACGGGGTGCCTGGCCTGAAAGCCGCGCTTGAACTGACTGCCGGGTCTGATGGCCGCCTGCGAACTGATTGTGGCTACTTGCGCTCACCATTGCAGCCGCTCACTGAGCAGGAGCGTGTAAACCTTCTAGAGATACTGAGAAGGGTCCCTCAAACGAAAGAGAGGTAATGTATGGTACTCGATGTGGAACTCTATCGTCGCACCGTCTATACTCCTGCTGTGCGAGAGGCACAGGGGCCGCGTCGTATCAGTGTTATCGATATACACCCCGCGCATGCTTCACGTACTCTCCTCTTCGTCCACGGCTATGGCGGCAGCGCTCTGCAATGGCTCTACCAGTTGCGCTTCTTTGGGCAGACAACGCGCGTAATCGCTCCCGACCTGCGTGGGCACGGCTTGAGCGATGACCCTGCTGACCTTGCGTATACAATGGGTGGCCTGGTAAGTGACCTGGAGCTAGTATTGGAAGCTCTACAGGTTGAGGGGCCAATTCACCTCGTCTCACACTCTTTCGGCGGGGCAGTTGCCACAGAATATACCCTGCGTCATCCCGCAAATGTGCAAAGCCTGGTATTGATCGGGGTACCAACACGCTTCATCTTGCACCCGGCTGTCGTCAACCTGATGAAAATTCCTGACCCGGTCTTCAGCCGTATGGCAAAAACACTTAAGATTGCCCTCTATGCACCGCAGCGCACTCTCAAAGGGTTGCTCTATGGTGCGATGTCTCCCTGGCGCGGGGGTGAGCGTGTACAGCAGATAAACGCGCCGGCACTCGTTGTACTTGGTCACCGCGATACGGTTTTCCTGCGACAGAATTACGAGGACATGGCGCGCCTTATTCCGGGTGCGCAGCAGGTCGTTATCCCCGTTTCCGCTCACCTTGTGCAGTTGGAGCGTCCCGATGCCGTCAATCGGGCTATCAGCCGCTTCATCGAAAAGCTACAACAGACATCCGCCAGTACGCGTGGGGATGCGATCACCCGCAATGCCGTGCATGCAGCCCGTCTTATCGCAATGCCCTGGCTGCAAAACTACGATAGCGGTGTCCCCGAACAGATTCCACTGCCGGAGCAACTTCTCCATGATATGCTCAGCAATGCAGCCCGTGAGTTCCCTGATCGCCCTGCCATCATCTTTTTTGGGCAGAAAATCAGTTATCGCGAACTTGATCTCTTGAGCAATCGCTTCGCACATGCTTTGCAGGAAGCAGGCATCCAGGTAGGCGATCGCGTAGCGATCATGTTGCCGAACGTTCCCCAGTGTATCATCGCCTTTTACGGCACGTTGAAAGCTGGAGCCGTCGTCGTACTTGGCAGTCCACTCTCAAATGAGAAAGAGATTCATTACCAGCTCCATGACTCTGGCGCCCAGGTGTTGCTCACCCTGGAGACTTATCGCCATATCGTCGAGCGCGTATGTGCCGGCACGAGTATCAAGCACGTCATCTATACCGGCGTTCGCGAATATCTCCCCGTGCGCCAGCGGGTGCTGCTTGCAAGCTTTATCGATGGGACAGACGGCTCTGCTGCCACTCAGTCTCTCGAGGCTCCGGTAAGGCAGAATGGGGAAAAATCCCCTGTCGTCAATCGTGATACGGCTTCGCCCTTTCCATTTCGCGTCCATAATTTTCAGCAGTTACTGCACAGCCACCGGTCCATCCCCCTGGAGAACGGTGCCACGTCGCGCGACCTGGCGCTGCTTCAGTATACCAGTGGGACGACAGATACCCCCAAGGGAGTTATGCTCTCACATGGGAACCTGGTAGTGAATGTCGCGCAGGTACGTCACTGGATCCCCTCTGCCAGGCGGGGGCGCGAGGTCATACTGGGCGTGCTGCCGCTCTCGCACTCCTACGGTATCACCGATTGCATGAACCTTTCCTCGGCTCTCGCATGCACGCTTGTGTTGCTGCCTACGGTACGCACCGATCAAATACTGGAGGCGATCAAGCACCATCACCCCACCATCTTTCCTGGTATACCTGCATTCTACGTCGCCATTGCGAACTACCCGCATGTGCGTAGCTATGGCGTCTCAGCCATTCGCATCTGTGTGAGCGGCTCGGCCCCCTTACCCGTGGAAGTGCAGGAAGCCTTCGAGAAGCTCACACGCGGACGCCTGGTAGAGGGATATGGTTTAACCGAAGCCTCGCCCGTTACACACTCCAATCCACTCGAAGGTGAACGTCGCGTAGGCAGCATCGGCATCCCCTTGCCCGGCACCATCGCCCGCGTCGTTCACCTGGAGACTGGCGAACCTCTACCCCTTGGTGAGGTCGGCGAACTACTGATCCAGGGACCCCAGGTCATGCAGGGTTACTGGAATATGCCCGAAGAGACAGCCCAGACGCTGCGCGATGGCTGGCTGCACACCGGCGACCTTGCGCGCATGGATGAAGATGGCTTCTTTACCATTGTTGATCGCAAAAAGGACCTGATCCTTTCGGGTTCCTACAATGTCTACCCGCGCGATGTCGAGGAAGTGCTGTACGAGCACCCCAAAGTATTAGAGGCGCTGAAGCGCGGTGAACAGGCCACAGCCGAAGAGCTGCTTGCCCTCTGCCGTGAGCGATTAGACGCTTACAAAGTACCCCGGCAGATCGAATTTCGCTCTGAACTGCCCAAAAATATCGTCGGCAAGGTATTGCGGCGCTTATTGATCGAAGCGTGATGGTCCCGTGCCGTACCAGACAAATCGGGCAAAAAATGTAGGGGCGACCCTTGCGGTCGCCCTGAAAGCTTATTGATCGAGGCGTGATGATGCCGCGCCGTACCAGACAAATCGGGCAAAAAACGTAGGGGCGACCCTTGCGGTCGCCCTGAAAGCTTATTGATCGAGGCGTGATGATGCCGCGCCGTACCAGGCCAACCGCGTAGGGGCGACCCCATAGGCGTTCACTTCATGTCCAGGGCGACCGAAACGATCCAACCTCTCATGTCATCCTGAGCGCAGCGAAGGATCTGACTCGCCAGGCACAGAGATCCTGAGCGCAGCGAAGGATGACACGCTTTGGCAACTTCAGTGAACGCTTATGGTGGCGACCCTTGCCGTCGCTCTGCCAGTTCCTCGGCCCGTTCCCAGCTACAACCTGCGGTCCATGTCCAAACTTACCCTAAGCGGCTGGCCCGTCGTATGGCTGCTCGTACCGGTCACCGTAAAGGTAGTGAAAGATGCAAGCTGCGCATCACTACAATCCGATTGTGTACACCAGTACAATTCAACAGCCCCGTTGCCAGCAGTCGTGAAGCCTGGATTGCTGGAGAAACCATGATCGTAGTTTGACTGGATCTTGAAAGGCGGGTTCGTGGAATCGAGCTTCCCATTGAGGTACCACTTCGTGAGCGCGTACCCCGTTTGCCCCGATGTGTTGATAAGGAAGGTCACGTAGACCTTCTGGTTGGTGGTAAAAGTTGTACTGAGCGTGGTTGGGTTGAGGTTATTGTCGATAGCGCTTGCCATCTTCAGGCCGTTGAGAATGGCAGCAGCCGAAGGAACAACAGGCGACCCGGAAGGGGCTGCTGAGGATGGCTGAGTAGATGCTGGTGTTGTTTGCGCAGCCGCCGTTGCGGTGAGCGCAGTGTTGACGGTCGAGCCAACCTTGTTTGCTGCTGAATAGATAACAAAGACCAGGGCCGCGCAGATCAGCACAAGCACGCCAACTATAATGCCGATGATCATGCCAACCCGGCTCTTGCGCTTCGGCGGCTGGCCCGGAGCTGGAAAGCCGCCAGGATAGCCTTGTGGTTGCATTGCGGGCGCACTATATGGATCCTGGGGCATTGCGCTGCCATATGGATAGGTCGGCGCCCCGTAGGGATTGGCCGGTGCTGACCCGTAGGGATTCTGCTGAGAAGGGTCGTAGGGCTGCGAGCCATATGATGTTGGCGGGATCGGTTGCTGGGAAGGCGCACCATAGGGTGATGAAATATACGTAGGATCATTGGACGGTTGCGGCGCCCCGTAGGGCGATGATGGAACCGTGGGCTGATACTGCTGCGGCCCTCCAGAAACGTTATAAGGCGTAGGCACTCCACACACCGGGCATACCGCTGCCCCCGCTGGGAGATTACTCCCGCATGAGCTACATTTCATGAATAATTCCTCCTGGCTAGTTAGGTGCGAACCGCCGACGGACAAGCGCCCTTGGCGGGTATCTCGCTTTGGAATGGGCTGTTTTCCCTCCCGGAAGCTGAGCCTCTAGAAGCTACGGTAAGCATATCATTGTTTGCCGTTGTTGCCAAGAGAGTATTTTTCCCGGGGGAAGCTTTCATTTTCTTGCCATGAGCATGGTTCTGTATCATGGTAATGACGTCCCTTGTGGACGCCATCGATCCCTTCAACTGGTCACGCTGAAATTAACCTCCTGGGCCAGCAATTTGTCGGTACATGCAATTGAACTTGCCCAGTAAATGTGTACGGAGCCTGCTCCCGCCGCCTGGTAAACTTCATAGGAGTAAACAGACCTGCTAATGCTGGGAGGGACCGCAAATTCATAGTGTGCAATCTTTTTGCCGTTGAGGTACCAGGAGAGACAGGCTGCGCCAGCCTGACTATTAGGATGAAGATCGAAGGTGACGTAGATCTTCTGGTTGACACTGAATGTTGAAGCAGATGTAGTGACTTTAGCCGAGCTGAAGTCGATGGCGCTGGCCAGCTGGGCGTTGTCAATGAACTGCTCGCCGGGCAGATTTACCGGCGTCGAAGATGCTGCCACTGTAGGCGATGATACGCGTGAAGGTGATGGCACAATGGTGGTAGCAGTTGAAGCCTGTGAAATCACACTCCCTGTCCCAGGTGTATCATTCGACAAACCCGTTGCCATGAAGTAGACGAAAACAAGAATCAATGCACTCGTGAAGACGCATAGTCCGGCAACGACCAATCCGATATTGGAAGACATGCCAGGACGTTTACGTTTCCTGGGTTCCATGCGAGGCCGGTTGCTCAAATGCTCAGAATCATACTGCCAGGCTGGCTGGGTCTGCGATGAAGGTGTCGATTGTGGCAAAATTGTTGATGAAGGTTCCCACGTCGTGGTGGTTGCTGCTGGAGGCTGTGTGCGTAGTACAAGCGGCTCCCATCCACTGCTCTGTGTGCGTGGGAGTGCGGCATGGCCTGCCTGTAAGTCACCGGCGGAGGAGCCGAGGGTGTGTTCACTATGAGCGTACCCCACCTGGTGGGCAGGGATGAGACCTTGCGACCCGCTGATCTCCATAGACTCCTGGCCTGGCGTCGTTGACATGCCACAACGCGGGCAGTTCACCTGCGTACGCGTTGACGAGAGCGGCAATCCGCAGTGTATACACTTCATTTATGGTCCTCACAAGAATGGTTTGCTCGTTCCTACTAATTCAGGACGGTTAACCCCTGCGGTTGGTAAGTACGACTTCCTAAATGGGCTACTGCAAAGCCTTTAAATTACCCTCGCTCCATTAAGCGGTGCTGCCCAATCCCTTGACATAGATACGCAGCCCAACTACAATAAGCGACAAGGTAATTTATGTGGTCGCCAGAGCGTTGAGCGAAGCAGGGTTAAAATGTGATATACGAAGATGTGACACGCGGGTACCCATCGCAGGTGCCCTTACGCACAAGCGCTGAAGTACAACAGGTACTGTTGCAGCATTCTGCCCGGCTGCGGGTATGTCTACAACATGTTTCAGGTGATGGTCATGGCCCCGAAGAAGGTAGCGATGCCTGGCTCCTGCTTAAAGCGCTCATTGACAACGATGAAGATGCTTCAGATGACGTGAAGCGCCGCTCCCCTGACGACACGCTCCCTTCATTAGCGGAGCGTCTGGCGCTCCTGGAGAATTCCGGTCGCTTCCTTGCAGAGCAGGGTGGGAAGCTGGAAGTGCGCCTGCAGGGTCTACAGCGCTACTTCGAGGCGCTTGCAGTTGAGTTGAAGGAACTTTTCAAAGACCAGCCTCACCTACTCGTCGAAGCCCTTTCTTACTTATATCAACTGCAGTCCGCCTGCATGCTAGCCCTCACCCGCGGCTATCAAGGGGTTTTGGATCATATCTCCATCGAACAGCAGCAAACGGCCCATCACCTTGAACAGCGGCTGCAGGCGTTGCAACGCATCAACAGCGCTGCTAACTCTACTACTGATCTGAATCAGACGCTGGAAATCACAGCAAAAACGGTGGCGTCAGAACTGCATATCGAACTTTGTTCCATCTTCTTCTATGATGAATTGCAGCGTATCCTCACCCTGCGCGCCACCAATGGCCCCCGCCCGCTGGGTGGAATGCATTTCACCCTTCGCCTCGGCGAGGGCTATAGTGGATGGGTCGCGGACAAGGGCTATCCTTTGCTGGTGCGTGATGTGATGGCCGACACACGTTTTTCAACCGAGGCCAGTACTTACAGTGACGAGTATCATGGACTGATGGCCGTCCCCATTATCTTCTTTGGCGATACAGAACACCTCATCGGTGTGCTGAGTATCCAATCAGCTGACCCGCGCGACTTTACCAGCGAAGATATTAACTTCGTGGAGGTCGTCGCTGGTATCCTTGCTATCAACATTGAGAACGGGCAGCTCTATGAGCAGACAGATGAGCAGCTGCGACGCAAAGTGCATGAACTGGCTACTATACACCGTGTTTCTTCTATCATCGCCTCCACGCTCAACCTGGACGAAGTTTTGCAGATCATTACAACCCAGGCAGTTCATCTCAGTGGAGCTGAGCGCTCATGTATCTTCGCTTTGGATGCCAATAAAAAGTATCTCCATGTGTTGGCCCATTACGGTTTAAATGGCGCCGATGTACGGCAGATACACGTCCCCGTCGGCCAATGCTGCGCCGGCCTCACCGTGGAAAGCGGTAAGCCGCGTATGGCGGTAGATTGCATGATGACTGACAAACACTGCTTCCTTCACCGCGACCCACTCATGTCCTCGGAGATCCACTCCGTATTATGTGTGCCGCTCGAGGTAAAGCAAAAAATATTGGGCTGTATCTGCATCTATAGCAGCCATCGTCACATGTTGAGCCCCGAACAAATGCAGTTGGTAGTCATCTTTGCAAACGAGGCTGCCATTGCCATTGAGAACGCTCGCCTGTACGAGGAGACGCGGCGCGGACTGGAGTTAAAATCCGTGCTGCTGCGCGAATTGCATCATCGCGTCAAGAATAATTTGGCAACCGTAGGTGGTATTCTCTCCCTACAACAACGCCGTACAAAGTCCCCCGAAGTCCGTTATACGCTGGCTGAGAGTGTCAATCGCGTGCAGGGTCTGGCGGCCACGCATGACCTGCTTTCACATGAAGATGTGAGCGAGGCCCGTGTTGATGAGATCGCGCGCAAGATCGTTGGAGTGGCAAATGCAAATCTACGCCCGCCGGAGACGCACATCACCTTTACTGTTGAACCCTGCCAGATAGTCATTCCATCTCGCGCTACCTTCGCCCTCGCGCTGGCCCTCAATGAGATGGTCTCAAATGCAATCAAGCATGGTATGGCGGGGATGAAAGAAGGCACTGTAACGATTCGTGGGCGTCAGGAGGATGGTGTGGTGATCGTCGAGGTTATCGATACTGGGAAGGGCCCCCCGCAACCATTTGAAGAAAGCCTGGGCCTTTCATTAATAAAACACTTAATCGGCGACCTGGATGGCCAATTTGCCCTGAGGCGACTCGAAGGTGCAAATATTACTGTCGCTGAGGTGCGATTCCCATTGGTGCGACAGCGTAGAGCCATCTCGTAATACAGGTGCTATCGTGGAGGGTGAAGTTATGCATGCTACCGGAGATCGGCCCAGGATTCTCGTGGCTGAGGATGATGTTGGTATTCGGCAGGTCTTGTGCGTCTTCCTGGAGCACTCTGGCTTCGAGGTACGCGCCGCGTCGGATGGA
>WNFC01025906.1_pt1 | contig 10590 bp, 6 predicted proteins | sample 5400541 | NCBI WGS metagenome assembly WNFC01 (sample SAMN13153342, study PRJNA577476) | soil metagenome | isolation source: 120 cm saprolite under Douglas fir tree site 2 hole 2 replicate 1 | place: USA:California | collected 2015-04-18
GCGTTACGGCGGAGAATCGCGGCGGCTGCAGCGCGCAAGTAGCTGCGGTGGACAGCAAAGAAATGCTCCCAGGCAGCTTCGCATCCCTCGGCGCAAGCAGCGGCTAGGGCCAGGTCTTCCAGATGCAGGGCTCCGAGAAATTCCTGGAGGCTTGCGGATGTCATGGCTGCCGCGGTCAACCGCTTCTTCGCGCTGCGCTCCAGCGCGGCAGCAAACTGTTCCGGAGCGAGCTGCCAGCGGCCCGCCTGCGAACAGGCATACAACCGCTCAACCAGGCGGGCACAACCGTCGAGAGGCCGGGCTGGATCCAGAGAATCGTTCGATGGATCTTCACCGCCGCGCTCTGAGGCGTTTTCTTTCATCTCTTATGCCATCCAGCCGCAATCCCCGGAGGAAGCGAACCAACTCGGGGGGTCCCCCTTGCATCGTAGACCATAAGCCCGGTGGATGAAAACTGGTGCGCGAAACTAAAACCTCTTACCCCGGATTTGCGGTATGCTATCGAAAGTGTTGCGCGCCCAGACTCGCAACTGAAGCCGTCTCACCGGGTTAGAGCAGGGTGCGCTACGTGCGCTCGCGGGAGCATTAGCGATTTCGCGACGCTAGTACGAAAGTCCTATTCGGACTCCCTCAGCCTCGTCAGTACGCTGGTACTGCTAGAGCGCACTTCCTATTCTTCTAGCGAACTTGGGAACGCTAGGGACTCCTAGACAAACCGTGTTCGCTGGATGGAGTATTCACGAGGCGGCACGCGGATGACAACCATGATTGCAGATCCACCACGCAGGACATCAATGGGCGTCGGTTTTGACGCGAACCGCGGCCGCAGAGGTGATCCCCAAGCCTGGAAGACCGCCATCGGCACAAGGCCCGTGGCCGCACGCCTTGCCCTGCTTCCCGAAGGCAAGCCCCGATGGGACCGCATCGGCGCCAGCGCCGCTGGTCAGATAGCGATCATACTATTCCTGCTGTTGGTCCCGCTGATTTTCCCGCAGCAAATGAAGACCGCCCTGAACTTTCAGGTCGTAGAGTTGATGCAGCCGGTCACGGAAATTCCGGTCGCACCGCCGCCACCACCGCCGAAGCCAAAGGCAAAAGTTCCGCCGCCGGTCAAGCCAGTGGAGCCGGAACCAGTGAAACTGAACCCCAAGCAGCCTCACGTTTTCTTGACGGCAAAAGTGGAGCCACCGAAGGTGCGCGCGGTGGAGGCTAAGCCGGTCGAGCTCAATCCCGTTTTAGAAGCGGCAAAGATTGATATGCAGGTGAATCAGCCGAAACGCCCGAAGGATGAGGTGAAGGTCGGCAACCTGTCTACGGGGAGTGCCGCGGCCGCCACCGTGGTGGCACCGGTGAACAAGGTGCAGACCGGCGGATTTGGCGACCCGAACGGAATCCCGGGGAAGGGCGACCCCAACAAGGCCACGAACGTCAATCGTCTCGGCTCGCCCACATTGCCAGGCGGACCCGGATACGGCAATGGCACCGGCGGCGATAAAGGAATTCGCGGCACGGTGGCAAGCACGGGGTTTGGAAATGGCACGGCGAATCCTCCCCCGCCCGTGCGCCGCGGTACGGTGCAATCCACGGGCTTTGCGGATCAAACCGTGGCGACGGATGCGCCAAAGAAGAAAGCTGCATCCGGCGAGAGCGCCACGACGCCTGTTAACATCCTGGACAAACCTCGGCCTGAGTACACCGCCGAAGGGCGTAGGCTGAGAATAGAAGGGGACGTGGTTCTCGACATGGTGTTTCTGGCGAACGGCACCATTCAAGTGAACCGCGTCATCAGCGGCTTGGGTCACGGGCTCGATGATGCAGCAATGCATGCGGCACAACAGATCAAGTTCAAACCGGCAAAGCGCGACGGCCAGCCAGTGGATTTTCCGGCTCGCGTGCGGATTGAATTCCGCTTGGCCTACTGAGGGGGAGAGAGAAGATGCGCAAGCTAGCAACGATCATTTTCGCTTTGATACCGTGCGGTCTGGGAACCATGGCCGCCGCGGCGGCGCCCAAGCCTGCCGACCAGCCGCGCACGATGGAAGACGTCATCGACCGCGTGATCACCAATGAAAACCGGGCCAACCAGCAGATCCGGCAATATTCGCCGCTGGTCGAGACGTACATTCAGAACATGAAACCCGATAAGGACTTGGGCTACGCCCCTGCCGGCGACAAATATTTCCTGGGCCGCGCGGACTTCTCGAGGGGTGTGACGCTCGTTTCCCTGACGGACAGCAACACCAAAGGCAAGAAAGTTTTCGGCGCGATCGGCAACTTCTTCTCCTTCGCCATGCAATTCCTGCCGGACGGCTTCCTGCAGATGATCTTCATCGACACGAACGGTTTCGACAAGCAGCATTACAAATTCGATTACGTGCGGCGCGAATTCCTCGGCGAGGTGCGCTGCCTGGTATTTGACGTCACGCCCCGGGAAAAGGGCGGCAAGGGCCGCTTCCTCGGCCGCATCTGGGTCGAGGACCAGGATTACAACGTCGTGCGCTTCAACGGCGCCTACGGCGGCGGCGGGCACTCCAGCTGGTATTTCCACTTCGACAGCTGGCGCGCGAACGTGCAGCCCGGCGTGTGGATGCCTTCCTTCGTGTACAGCGAAGAAAAAGACTTGCACTATGCGCTGGCCAAGAAATTGGACTTCAAGGCGCAGACTCGCCTGTGGGGTTACAACCTGGGCCACTCGGCGCAGGAACAGGAGTTGAGCAAGATCCTGGTAGAGACCCCGGTGCAGGACGATACGAAGACGGCCAACGACCTGTCTCCGATTCAGGCGCAGCGCTCCTGGGATCGCCAAGCAGAAGATAACGTCGCCGACCGCCTGGAACGCATCGGTTTGATTGCGCCGCGCGGGGAAGTGGACAAAGTTCTGGAAACGGTGGTCAACAACCTCGAGGTCACCAGCAACATCGACATCGAACCCGAAGTGCGCTGCCGGGTGATGACCACCACGACTCTGGAGTCGTTCACCATCGGTCACACGATCGTGCTGAGCCGCGGGCTGATCGACGTGCTACCTGATGAGGCCAGCCTCGCCACCATGCTTGCCCACGAGCTCGGCCACGTCGTTCTCGGCCATCGTCTCGATACCAGTTATGCGTTCTTCGATCAATTGCTGATCGACGACAAGGAGACCTTCCGCCACTTCGGATTTGCTCGCACTCCCGACGAAGAGAAAGCGGCCAGCGCCAAAGGCATGGAGCTGCTGAACAATTCGCCGTACAAGAATCAGCTGGGCAACGCGGGACTTTTCCTGACGGTGCTGGAGTCCCGCCAGAAGGAAATTCCGAATTTGATCAGCGGGCACCTCGGGAATCGCGTACCTGTGATCGCCGACCTCAAGTCCGCCGTCCCGGCCGACCAGAAGCAGAATCCGCAGATGATCGCAGCCCTGCCGATCGGCGGGCGCGTGAAGTTCGATCCGTGGAACGATAAATTGGAGCTCATCAAGAGCAAGCCCGTGGGCACGGTGGCGGAACGCGAGAAGATGCCGTTCGAAGTCACGCCGTTCATGCCGTACTTGGTGCGCTACGGAACGGAGGCTGCGAAGCCCATCGCCGCAAGTGCGACGACTCCGGCCGACCGAAAACTGCAGCAGCAGCGCCCGGCAAGCCATAATCTTCCGGTTTTGCAATTTCGAGCCCAGCGGCCCGGTGAACACGTCTTCACCGGGCCGTTTCGTTTGGGAGAGGAAGCATTTGTTCCGGTGGAATCGGGAGGCCGCCTGCCCCTGTCAATTCTCTACGCGCGGAGGATCGCCCCTGCGCCAGTTCCCGGATCAGCATGTAGTTGAACTCCACGCCGTCGTAGAAGTCCTGCACTCCCACGCGTTCGTCTTTCCCGTGCGCGCGATTATCATTCACGTCGAAAAACATGCAGGAGATTCCGTAGGTCGGGATACCGGCGATGCGTGTGAACTTTCCGTCACTGGCTCCGGTGGACATCGTCGCCACGAGGGGAACACCCGGCCACATGATGCGGAGCGTTTTCTCCATGGCTTGCGTCACTTCCGGAAGCAACGGTGAAGGAGGCACGGCCAGCACCGGCATCACTTTCCCGCCCACATCCATCTGCGGAACAATACTGACCTTCACTTTCGGATCGTTGACAACCTGCTCGAGAGTCTTGCGAACTTCTTCCGGGTCTACGCCGGGGAAGATCCGGCAATTCACGTTCGCACGCGCGGATTGGGGAAGCGCGTTGGGTGCGTGCCCGCCGGCCAGCATGGTCGCGACACAGGTCGTGCGCAGCAGCGAATTGTAGTAGGGAACCGCCGGGAGACGTTGCACCGCGGCCGTGTCCGGCGGCTGTTTGGCCACGGCTTTCAGATCTGCGGCCGCCTGCCCCGTCGCCAGAGTTGAAGCACGATCAAAGTAATTTTGCGTGATTTCGTTGATCTGCGCGGGAAAGGAAAATAGCTGCAGCCGGGCAAGCGCTCCCGCAAGGTGATAAATGGCGTTGTCCGGGCTGGGGATGGAGCTATGCCCGCCAGGGTTCAGCGATTCGAACCGGTAGTCCACATAAACTTTTTCGGCGGCCTGAATCCCCGCGAGGAGGCGCTTGCCTTTGTCGCTTTCGAATTCTCCGCCATCCAGATTGATGCAGTATTCCGCGTCGATCCAGTCGCGATGCTCCTTCAGCAGCCAATTCACGCCGTTGGATGTGCCCCCTTCTTCGTCGGCAGTAAGGGCGAGAATCAAGTCCCGGTCCGGAAGAAAACCTTCCTTTTTCAGCCGGATGAAATTGGCGATGAGGATGGCATCGCCTTCTTTCATGTCATCGGTTCCGCGGCCGTAGAAATAACCATCCTTCTCGATGAACTGGAACGGATCGGTGGTCCAGTCCTCACGATGCGCTTCGACCACATCGAGGTGGCCGATGAACAGGATGGGCTTGCGATTTCCCATACCGCGGAAACGCGCGACGAGATTCTTTTTCCGCTCGTTCGGGCCGGCCACCCGGATGTCGCCTTCCGCAAACCCCGCGTCACGCAGGCGGCTGGCCATCGCTTCCGCCGCAAGGGTCACGTTGCCGACGGAGTCCGTGGTATTGATTTCAATGAGTTGCTTGAAAATGTCGCGCGCTAATTGCCTGGTTTGCTCCCGGCCCTGTGCCCGTCCGCCAGGCGCGCCGCTCAGCATCAAACAAAACAGCAAGATCCAGCGATTCTTTCCGCGCATTCGCTCTCCTCAATTCGAATCATCCGGCCCAAGGCGCTGGACTCTCCGGCGGAGCCGGCCACGCCGCCAGCGCGCCACGAAGGCATCGCGACAGATACGATGCGGTCCAGAACAACAGAATCATGCCGAAGCCGCGGTCCACCACCAGAAACATAACAAAAGCGGCAAAGACCGCCACTCCCGTTCTATCCGGTTTCATCAGCGGCGCGTGCACGCGGCCATTTACAAAATAGGCCAGTGCCCGCGGCCACTTGAAAACCCAATACAAGCCATAAACCGGAATCAGATGGAACCAGGCCGCGCGCAGCGGCCGGATCGAATAGGCGCCGGCTGTCGCTGCCGAAAGGACAACGTGGAACTCATAAACACACACGAGCCAGTAGACGAGGCTGATGAAATTCGCAAGAAACAAGTACAAAGGAGGCACGAGCAACTGCCCCTTGACGAGTTCCGGATGCAGGGTGACGGCGACGATCTCCGTGAGGAGCGTCGCAACCCCGAGAAGGTATCCGATCCAGATGCGCGGAAAAGGAGGCAACTCCGCTTGCTGCAACTGTTGTCCGCGTGACTCCCCATCCGGCCAAGCCATTCGAACCTCGATGATTCTGTCCTGGCAGCGTAACGGCATGGTCGCCGGTGCGTCAAACTATTTGCGGTCGCGGCCGCGCCTCGCACTTGCAGCGAGTTGCTCCGCTTCTCGCGCTCTGCATAAACTGGCAGAGTTCCCTTAACGGAGGAAAAGATGACATCAGGAAGGAAACGCGCGGCGTGGATCGCCCTTGCTGCGGCGTGGTTCGCAGCAGGAGCCGCCGCGGGCGGGCTGGGCACGCGCAGCGCGGCGGTGCAGAACCGATTCGGCCAGCCGAAAACGGTTCTACATGTGGTGGTCTACAAATTCAAGGACAACGTCTCCAATTACGACCGGGAGAAAACCATTAACGGCATCAGGGACATGGCGGGGAAGATTCCGGGCATCAAGAATGTCTGGCTGAAAACCGAACGCAACCAGATCAGGGACTTCAGCGGGGTTTATGCCATCGAATTCACGAACGTGGAAGCGGCCGCGGATTATGCGGAGAGTCCCGTGCATGAGGCGTGGTCCAAGATGTGGCAGGAACAGCGCGAGAACAGCCTGTCTTTTCAGATCTCGAACCCGTAGGAGTGCGGCGCGCTCAGGTTTCGCGCGTGATTCCGTACGTTCGCCGGATCAGGGCGTCGATGACGCTATCCGGCAGCAGACGCTTTGCCCACTTCAGCAGGGAGGCGAGCGACGTCACCGGGTAGCGCGCACGGGGTTTCGTTGCTTCGATTGCTCCCAGAATAACTCGGGCGCAATCTTCCGGTGTAGTCTTCGATTTTGCGCGGTTGTTCTTTGCCCCCGAATGAGAACCGTGAGGACCCCGAACGGGTACAGTTCGTGGCGCAAGGCATTACTTAATCCCTCAATCGCGTGCTTGCTGGCGCTGTAGGCGGCTTGCGTCGGCGGCGTAACGAGTCCAGAGACCGAGCTGATCATGATGATGCGTCCGCGCCGCCGCTCGCGCATCTGTGGAAGAACCGACTGGGTTACGCGCACCACACCGAAAAAATTTGTCTCGAACTGGCGCCGCCAATCCTCCATGCGCATCTCCTCGACGGTCGCGACGTAGGCCAGCCCTGCGTTGTTGATGAGCACGTCGATGGCGCCCGCCCGCTGATAAATGGACGCCACGGCCCGCCGCACCGAGCCGTCGTCGCAGACGTCCATCTCGAGGCTTTCCATCGGCAACTTCTTTTCCCGCGCCAGTGCGTCGAGTTGCGCCCGTTTTTCCTGGGAGCGTCCGGCCGCAAAAACGCGGTATCCGCGCCCGGCGAGCAGCAATGCCGCAGCCTTCCCCAATCCATCCGTCGCGCCGGTAATCAAAACCGTCTGAGCTCCGCGGTCTGGGTTCATTCCGCCCCCTTTTGCGCTGGCCATGGTATCGCGAATTGGAATGATCTGCGTCCAGCCTGACCGCGTCCCGTTTTCAGCACAGGGGCTCCGAGCGCCGCTTCCCCGCAGCGTCCGGGTTGCTAGACTAATTGCATTTCCTGCGCTTTAATCGCACCCTCTGGGTGAGCGTGCATGCGGGCTGACGAAAACGTTTCCATGCCTGAGTCCGAAAGAAAGTGGCTGCTGGGATTCTGGAGCCTCATCGCCACGCAGTTCCAGGGCGCCTTCAATGAAAATGGCCTGAAGAGCCTGGTTTTCTTTCTCATCCTGGCGATGCACCTGAAGCCTGCGGAGGAAAACAGCAAGGTCCTGGTCCTCAACCTCCTGTTTTCCGTACCCTTCATCCTCTTCTCGATGATGGGCGGATTTCTCGCAGATCGCTTCAGCAAACGAACCGTCACGATCGGAACCAAGCTGTTCGAGATGGCCGTCATGCTGCTTGCGATGTTCGCGTTCGCCCAAGAAAACCTTGCGCTCGCATTGGCTGCCGTCTTCCTGGCGAGCACACAGGCAGCCATTTTCGGACCGTCGAAATACGGGCTTTTGCCGGAAATCCTACCGCCAAAGCTCCTGTCCTGGGGCAATGGGGTCATCGAACTGGGAACATTCCTGGCGATTATCTCCGGCGTGGTAGTTGCGGGATTTTTGTCGGATGCCTTCCGCGGAGACCAGGCGATTTCCGGGTTGATCTTTCTTGGTTGCTCTGTGGCAGGCCTCGCTTGTGCGGTAACGATAACGCGTGTCCCCGCCGCCGACCTCTCAAGAAAGTTTCGCGCCAATGTATTCGGCGATCTCCGGGCACAAGGGCGCTTGATCCGCGCAGATCGCGTTCTGTGGCTGGCGGTTCTGGGCAATACCTACTTCTGGTTTTTCGGGGCGCTGCTGCAGAACAATGTCATTTTTTATGGCGAACGAATTTTGCATTTAGATAGCTCCCACACCGGTCCGCTCCTGGCCTCTGTGGCCATCGGGATTGGCCTGGGCAGTCTGGCAGCGGGTTTCCTTTCCGGGGGAAAAATCGAAACCGGGCTCATTCCCCTGGGCGCACTCGGAATGACGGTGTTCGGATTCTCGCTTTCCCTTCACGGCCTTTCGTTCTTTCAGGTGCTGCTCCTGCTCGCCGCGCTCGGCTTTGCCGGCGGATTTTTCATTGTTCCGATCAACGCTCTGATTCAGCACCGGCCGGAAGAGCAGCACAAGGGAGGAGTGATTGCGGCGGCCAATTTGCTTTCTTTTGCGGGCATCGGAGCCGCCGGAGGACTTTACTACCTTTCGACGAATTACCTGCATCTCAGCCCGCCTGCGGTCTTTTTCTGGGCCGCGGCGGCTACCATCCTCGCTGCTGGCTATGTCTTGTACTTGCTGCCGGATTCGCTGCTGCGATTGCTGCTGTGGATAGCCACGCACACGCTGTATCGCCTGGACGTCGAAGGACGCGAGAACGTGCCGGCGCGCGGGGGCGCGTTGCTGACCCCGAACCACGTCTCCATGGCCGACGCCGTGTTTCTCATCACTTCCATCGATCGTCCGATTCGCTTCCTGATGTTCAAGGGCTCCTACGACCATCGGCTGGTCAAGCCGTTCGCCAAGATCCTCGGCGTGATCTCCATTGCCTCGGAACAGGGACCGCGCGAGATGATCCACTCTTTGCGTCTGGCCACCGAGGCCCTGAAAAACGGCGAAATCGTCTGCATTTTTCCCGAAGGACAAATGACCCGAATCGGCCAGATGCTGCCCTTCCGCCGCGGCATGGAGCGCATCATCAAGGGCGTCGAGGTTCCAATCATCCCGGTGAATCTGGATGGTGTTTGGGGTTCCATCTTCAGTTTTTCGGGGGGACGCTTCTTCTGGAAGTTTCCGCGGCGGATTCCATACCCCGTGCGCGTCACTTTCGGCGCACCGCTCTCTTCGACGGCCTCAGCGCAGGAAGTCCGCCGGGCGGTGCAGGACCTCGGCGCGGAGGCCTTCCAGCGCCGCAAGAAGCAGATGCGCACGCTGCCGGAGTCTTTTCTCCATGCGGCGCAGAGACATCCCTTCCGCTTCGCCATGGCCGACGGGCAAAGGCCGAAAGTGAATTATTTTGCAGCGCTGGTGGGAGCGCTGGTCCTCGCGCGCCGTTTGCGAAAGCACTGGCACGGCCAGGAGATGGTGGGCATTTTGCTGCCGCCATCAGTTCCCGGCGCGCTGGTGAATTTCGCCGCGATGTTGATGGGCAAGGTGCCCGTAAACTTGAACTACACGGCTTCGAACGAGACGCTGGCCGCCTCCGCCGGTCGGTGCAATTTGAAGACGATTGTTACGGCCCGGCTTTTTCTCGAGAAGGTCAAGATCCAGCCTCCGGGCGAAACGATTTTTGTCGAGGACGTGGCAAAAAACCCCCGGCCTGGCGAACGCCTCGCCTGCGCTCTTACCGCAAGCCTCCTGCCGGCAAAATGGCTCGTAAAGTTTGCCGGCTGCGAGCGGCGGGCGTCGCTGGACGACATCGCAACCATCATTTTCTCGAGCGGCTCGACCGGCGACCCCAAGGGCGTGGTCCTCACACATTACAATATCGCTTCCAACGTGGAACAACTGAGCCAGGTCTTCCTGCTGCACGCGGACGATCGCATCCTGGGCGTCCTGCCGTTTTTCCATTCGTTTGGTTTCACGGCCACGCTTTGCCTGCCTGCCGCAACGGGCATCGGCGTCGTGTTCCATCCCAATCCTCTCGATTCGCGCGCGATCGGCGGGCTGGTCAGCAAGTACGCGGTCACCATGCTGCTCGCGACTCCGACATTCTTGAATGCCTATACGCGCCGCTGCACGCCGGAAGAGTTTGGGAGCCTGCGCTTTGTGCTGGCCGGTGCCGAGAAGCTTCCCGATCGCATCTCCCAGGCGTTCGAAGATCAATTCGGTATCCGGCCGCTCGAGGGCTACGGTTGCACGGAGTGTTCGCCCGCCGTCACCGTGAATACCATCGACTTTCGCGCGGCCTCATTCCGCCAGGTCGGCGCGAAGCGCGGCAGCATTGGCCATCCCCTGCCGGGGATCTCCGTGAAAATTGTGAACCCGGAAACTATGGAGCCGGTCGCGGAGGATGAACCGGGGCTGCTTCTTGTTCGCGGCCCGAACGTGATGCGCGGCTATCTCGACAATCCGGATAAAACCGCTGACGTTCTTCGTGACGGCTGGTACAACACCGGCGACATCGCGCGGATGGACGAAGACGGCTTTCTGCGCATTACCGACCGCGTGAGCCGGTTCAGCAAAATCGGCGGGGAGATGGTGCCGCATATCAAGCTGGAGGAACTGCTGCAAGAAATGGCGGGCGTCAACGAGCAAACCTTTGTGGTGACGGCGGTTCCCGACGAGAAAAAAGGCGAGCGCCTCGTGGTGCTCCATACCCTCGATGAACAGCAATTGGCGGAGTGCCTGGAAAAACTCGGAAAG
>WNFC01009850.1_pt1 | contig 10589 bp, 6 predicted proteins | sample 5400541 | NCBI WGS metagenome assembly WNFC01 (sample SAMN13153342, study PRJNA577476) | soil metagenome | isolation source: 120 cm saprolite under Douglas fir tree site 2 hole 2 replicate 1 | place: USA:California | collected 2015-04-18
GAAGTAGTCCTCCTGCAGCGCGATCCGCTCGAGCTCGACGGCGATGTCGATGAGCGGGTTCTTGCCCGTGACGTCGAACACCTCTTCGGCGACCCGCTTGATGAGCTTGGCGCGCGGATCGTAGTTCTTGTAGATCCGGTGGCCGAAGCCGAACAGGCGGAACTCGCCGCGCTTCACCCGTTCGAGGTACGCCGGGATGTTCTCCTTCGAGCGGACCTCCCGTAGCATCTTCAGCACTTCTTCGTTGGCGCCGCCGTGCAGCGGGCCGTACAGGGCCGCGGCGGCGGCCGCCATGGCCGAGTAGGGATCGGCGTGCGACGAGCCCACGCCCCGCATGGCGCTGGTCGAGCAGTTCTGCTCGTGATCCGCGTGGAGGATGAACAGGACGTCCAGCGCGTGCTCGAGCGTCTTGTTCGGCGTGTATTTCACCTCCGTCGCCTTGAACATCATGTTGAGGAAGTTGCCCGGATACGACAGGTCGTTGTCCGGGTACGCGTACGGCATGCCGACCGAGTGGCGGTAGGCGAAGGCGGCGAGGGTAGGCGCCTTGGCGATGAGCCGGAAGATCTGGTTCCAGCGCGACGTCTCGTTGTTGATCTGCTTCGCTTCGGGATAAAAGGTCGAGAGCGCCGCGACGGTGCTCACGAACATTCCCATGGGATGGGCGTCGTGATGGAACCCGTCGATGAACTTCTTGATGCTCTCGTGGACGATCGTGTGGTGGGTGATGCTGTAGACCCACGAATCGAGCTCCGCCGCGGACGGCAGCTCGCCGTGGAGCAGCAGGTACGCCGTTTCCAGGAACGTGCTCCGCTCGGCCAGCTGCTCGATCGGATAACCGCGGTAGCGCAGGATCCCCTTGTCGCCGTCGATGTAGCTGATCGCGCTGCGGCACGCGGCCGTGTTCAGGAACCCGGGGTCGTACGTCGCCAACCCCGCATCGGTGTCCGCGACCTTGATCTGGCGCAGGTCGACCGCTCGGATCGTGCCGTCCTGAATCGGCAGCTCGTACGTCTTGCCGGTCCGGTTGTCGGTGACGGACAGGGTGCTCTTCGACACGCGAATCGTCCTGGGAAATGGCTCGCGAAAGATAACTCCGGATGGACAGGGGGAGACGGGGAAGGACGGATGACGTTATCTTCTGCGCTACTCATGGCCCAAGCCACCGCGAAGCCCGCCAGCCTGTACCCGACGCGCTCAGCCGCCGGCGCCCTGTTGGGCCAGCAGCTGGCCGGCCGCGGCTACCTCGGTTGCCTGCTGCTCGGCATCACCCCCGAGGGTGTCGAGATCGCGGCCAACGCCGCCAAGGCCATGGGGGCCCAGTTCGATGTGCTGGTCGCGGCCTTCATCAAGCTGGGGTCGAACCTGGCGCCGATCGGCGCCGTTGCCGAGTCGGCCCCGTCGGAAATGGACCCCGACTTCCAGCCGAGCGGGGCGCTCATGGACAAGCTGGCGAGCGCGATCGATGAGTCGCGCGCCCGCGTGAGCCAGGACCTGATCCTGTACCGCACGGAGCGCCCCGTGAAGAAGCTCGCCGGCAAAATCGCGGTGATCATCGACGGCCAGGTGACCTATCCGTGGAGAGTGCTCGCCGCCGCGAAGGTCGCTGAGCAGCTGGGCGCGAAGCAGGTCGTGGTCGCGACGCCGGTGGCGACCCAGGCCGCGGCCGATCGGATCGCCGCCCGGCGCTACGATTTCGTGTGTCCCAGCGTCGTGATGGATGCCCAGGGGCACCCGGCGCCCTACGGCGATGTCGCCGGAGAGACGCCGGAGCGGCTGCGGAGCATCATGATCGCCCACCAGGCGGCGTAGCCAACCGCCGCCGGCTCAGCTGGCGCGGGCGAGCTCGAAGAGGTAGTCCACGAACGACCGCACCGCGCCGTCCATGCCCGGCACCTTGGGGTTTTTCGAGTCGACCACGTAGTACTCGTTCGGCGCGTGGGCCCCGCTGCCATGGCCCAGCCCGAAATGGCCCGCGGGAAGGCGCAGCGGGTCTCCGGTAAACACATAGCCCGGCCAGGAGCCGGCGCTGCGGGGCAACATGACGGGATCGATCCCACCGCGCCGGTAGACCGCGGTCTGCGCCCGAATCAGCCCGGCGTTCGCCGCCGTGCTGTTGGGGTCGTATCCCCCGGTCATGTTGACCTCGATATCTCCGAACCCGCGTTTCGCCAGGTGCGCCTTGAGGGCGGCGAGGGCCTCGGCCGCCGTCATGTCGGGGACGAGCCGGAGGTCGAGTTTGGCGACCGCCCGGTGAGGCAGGATGGTCTTGCCGCCCGGGCCGGTGTACCCGCCCACCAGTCCTTCGATGTTGACGGTGGGCCGCGACATCAGGAGCTCGAGCGCCTCAGGAGCTCGAGCGCCTCGCGCCAGCTCACGTCGTGCACCCACCGGTCCACGCCCAGCTGCCGCTTCGTGACCTGCTCATCGAGACGGTTGGCCGCCTCCGCGATCATGGCCTTCTCCGCGGGGGAGAGCGGGCGCGCCTTGTCGGCGAAGCCGTCGATCGCGGGGTCGTTGCCGTCGGGAGAGACAAGCGTGGAGAGCGCTTCGACCAGGTGCCACGCCGGGCTGTCCACCCGCGCTTTGTTGCTCGAGTGGATGTCGCGCTGGGGCCCGCGGCCCCACCGCTCGCCGCTCGAGACGAGCTCCAGCTCGATCACGCCCTTGGCGCCAAGCGTGATGACCACCTTGCCGTCGAGCTCCTGCGCGGCCGCGGGCATGAAGATCCCGATCGCGCTGCGGAGCGCAGCCAGCACCTCGGGACGGCGCACGATCTGGGGGAAGTGCGGCGAGCCGATCTCTTCCTCGCCCTCGGCCACGAGCACCAGGTTCACGGGGAGCTTCCGACCCGCGCCGCGGATGGCGTGGAGTGCGGCGAGGAACGACGCCTCAGGGCCTTTCTGGTTCACGGCGCCCCGGCCGACCAGCACGGTGCCCACGTCGGGCTTCTCGACCAGCGATGCGGCCCACGGCGGCGACGACCATTCCGCGGGATCCACCTGCTTCACGTCGTACATAAAATAGATGCCCAGCGTACGCGGCGCGCCCGCGTCCAGGGTCGCGAAGATCCCCGGCTGGCCGTCGGTCGGTAGCTTGGTGACCTGGGTGAAGCCGGCATCGCGCAGCAGCTGCATCGTGAGGTCGCAGCCTTCGGCGACCCCGTTGTTTTCCGCGGCGATGGACGGCTGGTGGATCCACTGCTGCAGCCGCGCCACCGCCTCCTGGTGACGCCGCTCGATTTCGGTCTGAATGTCGTCGAGGCCGCGGAAGGGCAGGGGCATCCTGGCGGGCCAGGCGAGCGCCGCGGCGCCCGCCGCCGCGCCCTCGATGAAGGTGCGTCGGTCCACAGGGTGGCGCATCGTTACCTCAGGTCTGGGGGTCTGGGAGCTCGACCATGCCACGCTCGAGCCACCGATGCTCGCTCTGCAGCACTTCCTGGGCCAGCCGGTAGGCCCGCGTGTCGGCGTTGTGCGAAAGCTCGCGGAACTTCGCGTCGACGCGCCCGCGCGCCTGACGGCAGAACAAGTCCGCGAGGTCCACGGCGCGCCGGCCGGCCGCGGGGTCGTTCTTGAGGAGCCACTGCGCCCGCGCGCACGTCGACGCCATCGCGAACAGCTCGGCGCCCACGTCCACCAGTCGGAACAGCACGGCCTGGCGGTACTCGAGCTTCGGTCCGAAGCGCATCATCGCGTGGAACACCCCCCGCGCCAGGCGCCGGGCGGCCCGCTCCACGTAGCGCAGGTGTCCCGCGAGCGGTCCGAAGCCGGTGTACTTGGGCCAGAACCCCCAGCCGAGCCAGCGCGAGGGGTACCACCACACGTAGAACAGCCCCGCGCGCACCAGCCCGCGCAGCCGCTCACCCAGCGTCTTGCCCGGCATGACCACGTCGCCCGCCACCTGCAGGTGCTTGTCCACCGCCTCGCGGGCGATGAACAGGTGCATGATCTCGCTCGATCCTTCGAAAATCAGGTTGATGCGGAAGTCGCGCATGATGCGCTCGACCGGCACGGGCTTCTCGCCTCGGGCACGCAGCGAGTCGGCCGTCTCGTAGCCGCGGCCGCCGCGGATCTGGACGGTGTCGTCGATGATGCGCCAGCCGCCCTCGGAGTTGTACAGCTTCGCGATCGCGGCCTCGAGGCGGATGTCGTAGCCCCCGCGATCCGCCATCGCGCCGCACAGCTCCGCCACGGCTTCCATGGCAAACGTGTTCGCCGCCATGGCGCCGATTTTTTGGGCGATCGCGTCGTGCTTGCCGATGGCCCGACCCCACTGCACCCGCTCGCTCGCCCACTGGCGGGAGATCTCGAGACAGCGCTTCCCGGCCGCGACCGAGGAGATGGGGAGCGTGAGCCGTCCGGTATTGAGGGTGATCAGACCCAGCTTCAAGCCCTTGCCGACTTCCCACAGCACGTTCTCGTTGGGCACCCGGACGTTCGTGAACCGGATCACGCCGTTGTAAATCGCCTTCAGGCCCATGAAGTGGCAGCGGTGCTCGACGTTCACGCCCGGCCAGGCGGTCTCGACGATGAACGCCGTGATCTGCCGTTTTTCCTTGCCCTTCACGACCTTGGACGGCGTGCGCGCGATCACGACGAGCAGCTCGGCCTTGGTGCCGTTGGTGCACCACAGCTTCTCGCCGTTGAGGATCCAGGCCTGGCCGTCCGGGGTCGGAACGGCCATCGTCTCCATCGCGGCGGGGTCCGAGCCGACGCCGGGCTCCGTCAGCGCGAACGCCGAGATCGCGCCTTTGGCGAGGCGCGGCAGGTATTGCTTCTTCTGGGCGTCGGTGCCGAACAGCTTCAACGGTTGGGGCACGCCGATCGACTGATGTGCCGAGAGGAGCGCGGTGACCGAGCCGTCGATCGAGGAGACCAGCTCGATGGCCTTCATGTACGACAGCTGCGAGAGACCCAGCCCGCCGTATTCGCGCGGGATCTTGATCCCGAAGGCGCCCAGGTCGCGCAGGCCTTGGATCACGGATTCGGGGATTTCACCCTCGCGGTCGATGCGGTCCGAGTCGACCTGCTCGCGCAGCAGCCGTTCGAGCTTCTCGAGGAACGGCTGCGCCCGCCGCACCTCTTCGGGATCCTGCTCGGGGTAGGGGTGGATCAGGTCGAGGCGAAACTTCCCGAGGAACAGGTCGCGCACGAAGCTCGGCGCGACCCACTCCTGCTCGCGCGCGGCCTCGGCGACTTCGCGCGCTTCGGCGGCGCTGACCTTGCGCTCGGGTGCGGTGGCGGTCGTAGCCATGGTCTCAATCTACCCTATAGAACGCCTCGACAAGAGGCTCGGCTCGAGCAGCATGGCGGCGCTGGCGCCCCCGGCGAATCCCCCGAGGTGCCCGAAGTTGTCGATGTACGGGTTCAGGAGGCCCGTCGAGATTTGGTACGCCGCCCACACCAGGAGCACGAATCCGATCCGCTTGTCCCGCAGGTAGAAGCGCATCTGGTGGCGGTACAGGACGACGATCACCGCCGCCACCACCCCGAAGATCGCGCCCGACGCGCCGACCGACGGCCCGGGCGACAGGGCGCCGGACAACAGCGAGCCCGTGAGGCCGCTGGTGAAGTACACCACGGCCGTGCGCGCGAAGCCGAACGCGTGCTCGCAGGCCATCCCTACCACGTACAGCACCAGGCAGTTCCCGAGCAGGTGATCCCATCCGGCGTGCAGGAAGGTGGCGCTCTCGAGGCGCCACCACTCACCGGCGAGCACCCGGTCGCGCACCAGGGCGCCCGCCTCGATGATGCTCTCCCGGCTCGAGAGCGCGCCGGCGGCCAGCTCCCAACCGAACAGTGCCACGTTGGCGGCGATAAGCAGGAGAATGAGTGGCGGGGCGGTGCGCATGCCGCGCTCGAAATCGACGCGGGTGTCGGTCCCCGCCGCCAGCATCTCGGGCGTGATGACGATCGGCTTTTCCCGCTCGTCGCTCACCGCCGCTCGCCGGTATCGAGCATCACGCCGAGCGCCAGCGCCACGCGGCGGTCGAGCTCGCGGGCCCGGTCCGCCTTGAGATCGAGCACATAGCGGTCGAGCAGCGTGAACTTGCGGTTGAACTCGCCCACCACGTCCTCCGAGCCGTTGCGCACGATGATGAAGTTGGTCCGCAACAGACCGAACAACGGCCCGAGGAGGCGGCGCAGCAGCGAAAGGATGATGGAATCCTCTTTCGCCACGTACAGCGTCGTGCCGTCGGGCGCCTTCACGTACCAGCGCTTCCGGATGATGTTGTACAGGTAGTTCTTCCACAGGAGCGCCATGGTGCGCCCCGACCGGTCGCGCACCGTGTAGGTAGCCGTGATCGGCTGCCACTTCCGGTCCTGCAGCACGTCGAGCAGCTTGTCGCGCTTCGTCTGATCGCGATAGAACGTCACATGCCGCTTGGCGGACAGGCCGACCCCGACGGCGATCAAGGCGACGATCGCGCCGAACACCGCGAGCGCGACCAGGACACCCTCGAACGCGGTGCCCTTGGCCATATCGGCGAGCATCCCGAACCCCACGCCCACGACCCCCGCGGCGGCGAGCGCCGCGAGCAGCGCCCCGAGATTCCGCAGCAGGTGCGCCGGGCGCTCGACGAACACGATTTTCTTCCCTTGCTCGTCCGCCACATCGTATTTCTCGGAGATCCGCAGCAGTTGCTGCCGCAGCAGGAACACGTCGCGGTCGAACACCGGGTCGGCCTGGGGCTTGGCGCCGGTCGTGGGCGCGGGTACACGGTTTTCGCGCCCGCATTGGGGGCACTTCACCAAACGTCCGGCAAACTCGTCCTTCAGCTCGTACGACGTCCCGCACTGGCAGGTCACGCGGACGGCCACGGTTGCCTCCGTTGGAGAGTGCCCCAATCTAAGGCTTGACAGGGAAGCGGTCACGAGGAAATTGCGCCTCGCCCTGAAAAGGAGGACCGATGCATCGCGGTTTCGCCCTGTTCGCCACGCTCGCCGTCGCCACGCCCGCCTGGGCGCAGGCGCCCCCGCCCGCCCAGACCGCGCCGCCGCTCCTCCTCAAGGCCGGGCGACTCATCGACGGGCGATCCGATGCCCCGCAGTCGGGCGTCGGCATCCTGATCGAGGGCGACCGGATCAAGGCGGTCGGCCCGGTAGCGCAGGTTCAGGGGCAGGCGCGGGGGGCGCGCGTGATCGATCTGTCGCAAATGACGGTGCTGCCGGGATTGATCGACGCGCATACGCACCTGCTGCTCCAGGGCGACCCCACGGCGCAGTCCTACAATGAGCAGCTGTTATATCAGTCGACGCCATATCGCGCGATTCTCGCCGCCCGGAACGCGCGGATCGCGCTCGAGCACGGGTTTACGGCCATCCGCGACCTCGAGACCGAGGGCGCGATGTACGCCGACGTGGATGTGAAGCACGCGGTGGATCGCGGGGAGATTCCCGGACCGCGCATCTTCGCGTCGACCCGGGCCATGGCGCCCACCGGCTTGTACCCAATCGTCTCCGACAACTGGGAGCTGGAGCTGCCGCACGGCGTGCAGCCGGTGGACGGCGTGGAGGGCGCGCGCCTGGCCGTGCGCCAGCAGGTCGCTCACGGCGCCGACTGGATCAAGTTTTACAGCGACCGCCGCTACTACTTTACGCCGGACTCGGTGCTCCACAGCTGGGTGAACTTCACCGACGACGAGGCGCGCGCCATCGTGGAGGAGGCGCACCGCCTGGGTCGGAAAGTGGCAGCGCACGCGATCGGGTCGGACGGCATCGCGGCGGCGCTGCGCGCCGGCGTGAACACGATCGAGCACGGCGACGGCATGACGGACTCCCTGCTCGACGTCCTGGTGGCGAAGGGCGTGTACTGGGTGCCCACGGTGACGGTAGCCTACTACGTTGCGGGGCCGCGGGGCGGCGTGTGGGGACCGATGGTGGAGCACCAGCGCCGGGCCTTCGCCCGGGGGCTCAAGAAGGGCGTCCGGATCGTGTTAGGAACCGACGTCGGCGGATTCCCCTGGACCGAGCTCAATCAGGCGAAAGAGTTCGAGTACTACGTCCAGTACGGCATGACGCCGATGCAGGCGATCAAGTCGGGAACGTCGCTCGCGGCCGAGCTGCTGGGGCAGCGAGACCTGGGAGTCGTGGCCGCCGGCGCGTACGCGGACCTGGTCGCCGTGGCGGGGGATCCGTTGAAGGATGTGACGGAACTGTCGCGCGTCCGGTTCGTTATGAAGGGCGGGGTCACTTATCTTTCGCCATAGTGCGGCGCGCGCTCGGGACTAGCATCGCTCTGTTGTTCGGCGCCGTCGGACCGGTCGTGGGGCAGTTCGCTCCACCCGGCACCGGCGGCGTCGCGGTGTTGGCGGGTGCGCTGAAGCAGCTCGGCGCCAACAAGCGCATCCTGATGATCGGCGCCCACCCCGACGACGAGTACTCGGACCTCGTCGCGCTGTTCGCCCGGGGGATGGGCGCGCAGGTGGCTTACCTGTCGCTCAGCCGCGGCGAGGGCGGACAGAACCTCATCGGCCCCGAGCTCGGTCCCGAGCTCGGCATCATCCGCTCGGAAGAACTGCTCGCCGCCCGCCGGATCGACGGCGCGCGCCAATTCTTCACGCGCGCCTACGACTTCGGCTATTCCAAGACGCTCGACGAGGCGCTGCGCTTCTGGCCCCGCGACTCCGTCCTCAGGGACGTCCTCGACATCGTGCGCCGGTTCCGCCCCCAAATCATCGTGTCTGTGTTTTCCGGGACGCCGCGCGACGGCCACGGCCAGCATCAGGTGGCGGGTCTGGTCGCGCGCCAGGCGTTCGAGGCGCTGCGCGACTCGAGCTGGGGACCGGTGAAGCTGTATCGCTCTCTCTACTTCGACACCGCGAGCGCCACGCTGCGGCTCGACGCGGGCGTGCTCGACCGCGTGGAGGGCCGGTCCTACCACCAGATCGCGATGGCGGGGCGGAGCCAGCACCGCTCGCAGGACGAGGGACAGCTCGAGCAGCCCGGGCCGAGGATCGGTCGGCTCGTGTTTGTGGAGTGGCGCGAGGCAGCCCGGGGGCCAGGGGACGGGGCGGGGCTGTTCGCCGGGGTGGATACGCTGTTCCCGGGGAAAGCGCGCTATGCCGCATTGATCGATTCGGCGCGCGCCCTGCTCAACCCGATGCGACCCGAAGCGATCGTCCCGCTGCTGGGGCGCGCCCTGCGCGAGGTCGGCGACGCGGATTCCGGGCAACAGACGATGCTCCAGGAGGCGCTCGCTGCCGCGGCGGGTGTGGCGATCGACGGCTTCGCGGACGACGGCATCGTGATCCCGGGCGAGCGCGTCCAAGTGGAGACGAGCGTGTGGAACGCCGGGGACGCAGGCGTGACGCTCGACACGATCGAGGTCGGCGCGCCGGCAGGGTGGAAGGTCGAGCGGCTGGATCCTGTGGGCTCTCCGGTGCCGGCGGGCACGGTGGCGACGAGCCGCTTCGCCGTCACGGTGGCGCCCGATGCGCCGCGATCCCAGGCGTACTTCCTGCGACGGCCGCTGGCCGGCGCCTTGTACGATTGGACCGGCGTGCCGCCCGCGTGGCGGGGATTGCCGTTCGAGCCCCCGCCAGTTCGGATGACCGTGCGGCTCACGATCGCCGGCCAGCCGCTGACGCTGTCGCGCGAGGTCGTGTACCGCTTACGGGATCAGCGCACCGGTGAGGTGCGGCGCCCGTTGTTCGTGACCCGGCCGTTCGATGTTGCCGTGACGCCCGAGCTCGTGGTCTGGCCGGTGGACGGGGCGGCCGCAGGCCCGCGCCACTTCACGATCACGGTGACCAACCGCACACGCGGGCCCGCCGTCGCGCAGATCGTCGTGACGGCGCCACCGGGCTGGACGACCGTACGTCCGGACAGCCTGTCGTTCGAGCGAGAAGACGAATCGAAGAGCGTGTCGCTCACCGTCGGGCCGCCCCTGGCCGTCCGGCCCGGTGTGTACGAGTTGAAGGCCGCGGCGCTCGGGGCAGCCCGCCAGCGGAGCGATGGGGCGCTCGTGCTCATCGACTACCCGCACATCCGTCCCCGCGCGGTCGTCCACGCCTCGACCGCCGAGCTGCGGGCGGCGCGCATCGCGCTGCCGGCGGTGACGCGGGTCGGCTACGTGCGGGGCGCGTCTGATCGTGTCCCCGAGGCGCTGCAGGCCGTGGGCGTCCCGATCGAGTTGCTCGGCGCCGACACGCTGGCCCGCGGAGATCTCTCCCGCTACGACGCCATCGTGATCGGGAGCCGGGCCTACGAGACCGAGCCCGCCCTGGTCGCGAGCAACGGGCGGCTGCTGGATTACGTCCGCGCCGGTGGTCTCATGATCGTCCAGTATCAGCAATACCCGTTTGTGAACGGCGGCTTCGCGCCGTACCGCCTCTCGATCGCGCGCCCACACGATCGCGTGACCGACGAGACTGCGGCTGTGACGGAGCTCGATTCCGCGAGCCGCGTGTTCCACGTCCCGAACGAAATCGGTCCCGACGATTGGCGGGGCTGGGTGCAGGAGCGCGGACTCTATTTTGCGCACGATTGGGATCCCGCCTACACGCCGCTGCTCGAGATGCACGATCCCGGCGAGCCGCCTCTCCAGGGCGGGCTCCTGCCGGCCGCGCTCGGCAAGGGCACCTATGT
>WNFC01009851.1_pt1 | contig 10589 bp, 15 predicted proteins | sample 5400541 | NCBI WGS metagenome assembly WNFC01 (sample SAMN13153342, study PRJNA577476) | soil metagenome | isolation source: 120 cm saprolite under Douglas fir tree site 2 hole 2 replicate 1 | place: USA:California | collected 2015-04-18
GCTTGTCGAACTCCGCTTGAACGTCCGGCGGATACGGGGGATCGATGGGGGCAATGCGGGACGTGGGCATCTCTGACATGGTAGCCCTCCAGCGGCTCTTGAGTCGCGTAACGTTCACGCTCACCCGCGCGCGCCCGCGGCGCACGCGCAGGCTGCGATGCTTCGCGCGCGTCGGTGTGCGGCGTGCTGTTAGGCGTCATTATTTGCTTGCTGCCAGCCGCAAACCGAGAAAGATAAAAAGCGCCCCCGAGACTCGCGACAGACCTTGAAGCGCACGCGGGCGATCGGCAAAGAAACTGCGCACACGCGAAGCGCCAAGAGCCAAAGCCAGACACCAAACCGCTCCGGTGGTAAGAAAAGTAAGCCCTAGGACAAGGAACGCGCCAACCTTCGTAGGGCTATCCGGATCAATGAATTGGGGCATCAGCGCTAGAAAAAATAAGGCCACTTTGGGGTTGAGCATGTTAGTGAACATGCCCTGACGGAACGCTGTCCACATACTGACTAAGCCCGCAATATCCGTCGATCCGATAGCCGCCGTGCGCGTGACTAGCGTGCGAACGCCGAGGTAGACAAGATATACGGCTCCGACGACCTTCAGTGCAATAAATGCAGAGGCCGACGTTGCGAGGACAGCCGACAATCCGAGCGCCGCAGCCAGCGTGTGAGCGACCCCGCCGGCACTTATGCCCAGAGCTGAGGCCACGCCGATCCGGCGACCCTGGGCAATGCTACGTCCGAGAATGTACAAAGTATCTTGACCGGGTGTGAGATTCAACAGTACGCCGGTTGCAACGAACAGCCAGTAGTCGTGGATACCGAGCATGGTGAGAGACGCCTAAACGTGCCTAAATAACCGGGTCCGTGTTGATTGGCGGGTCAGCAGGCATTCTGCTCACGCGAGGAGACCGCCGTCAACGACGAGACTTGTGGCCAACTACGTAAGAGGATTATGGATATTGGGTGAGCCCTCGGTAAGTCCCAAACGGACCAGATCTTCGGCCTCTGGAGCACCGGCCGAGCAAAACACGATCAGGTGGTCAAGATCGACCGACATTGCCCCCGCTTTTCAAAGAACACCAACGATAAGTTCGCCGACAATCGTTCGTTGCGCGAGAGACGGTAACCAAGCCTTTCATACAGCCGAATATTGCCCTCACTTTTGCTCCCGGTGAATAGCTCGAACTTGGCCGCCTCCGGAAACATGGACTCGATAGTTTGCATTAAACGGCTTCCGATGCCCTGGCGTTGGTGTTTGGGGTGAACCATTAACCGTCCAATAGAGCAGATGCCTTCTCGCTGAATCGCTCGAACAGAACCGACCATCAGTTTGCCACGACACGCTTTGAGAATCTTCATTTCGGCGAACTCGGCGCGCAATTCGGCGAGCGTTTGGATGAGCGGCGGGATCGACCAATCGTTGTAGAGGACGGCCTCCGTGCGATATGCGAGCTTCTGCAACTCCAGAATCGCCGGCGCGTCATCCATCGTTGCCGGTTTGATTTCCATGTATTTGTCCGCCCGAACGATCGGCTGGAGCGCGCCTTCGTCATTTGCCTTGAATTTCACGGCGCATCAGCACCTCGCCGGGCTCGACCTGCTGCTTCGCGTGCTGCTTTGGCGAAGCGAGGGAGAAACCCAGGCGCTCGAGCAAGCGCATAGAGCGGAGATTTCCGCGCTTGAGCACAGCAGACAGGCAGCGCACTTGGTAGTGCTCGACAAGCCCGGAAATCATGGCTTGGACAGCTCGGCGCGCGAGGCCGCGACCCCAGTAAGCGCTGGACAACTCGTAGGCGATGGCTGCATGGCCGTCGGGGCGCACCGTTGCTTGAACATAACCGATAAGCTCGGAAGTTGGAACGCGGATGACCCAATTGAGCCACTGTTCCTGACCGTCGGCAGACAGCCTTGACTCGAGCTTCGTAAACCGCGTGCGCAACCATTCGAGAGACGGCGGCGGCTCGTTTTCGAACTCGTAGATCGCCGGGTCGCCGAGGACCGCGAACATCTCTTCCGCGTGCGTCGCGGCCTGCGGCTCGAGCGTGAGGCTGGCAGTCTGGATGATGTGCATACGCGCTCAACTAATGAAAGGGACTTCCCCTAAACGCGTTCGTTCCTTCGCTTGATTGACGGCGGCGGAACCTATTCCGGCTCGCCGGGAAACTGCGCGGCGCCTTCGGGAAGAATGATCCCCGGCAGCATGCGTAATGTCCAAATGTGGACGGCCGGCCGAAGATCGACCGGCTCATCCAATGAGCCGCCCTTTACGCTGATCGTCTCCGCGGCGCCGCGCCGTTGATGCCACAAGCGGGATCCACAGTCGGGGCAGAAAGCGCATTCCAGCGTGTGCCCGGTGTCGGTTGCGCGTGACCAGAACTTCGGCGTGCCTCGCGTCAAGCGAAACGCCGCACGCGGCACGATGACCGATATGCCGAAAGCGGAGGCCGCCTGCTTCCGGCATTCTTTGCAATGGCATACATACAGTTCCAGCGCGCTGCCGGAAAGCTCATAGCGGATGGAGCCGCATTGGCAACCGCCGTGCGAAATGCTGTCATTCATCCGCTTCCTCCAACCTATCTCGCCGATCCATCTTGCCCAGGCCCCTTGTTATGCGACTTCATTGAGCACATCGCCGACAAAGATGGTGCCACTTGACAGGGCGTCGGCTCGGAGCCCAGCTCTATGCAGGAATTTCGCTACCACCGATGCTGTGGACAGACCTGTCGATTCTAGATTTGCACCCAGGGTCGCGCACGGCTCGCACAGCTGGACGCCACGGAACCGAACCGTTCCGACAGTGAATTCCTTTCCGACAAGACGGGACAAGCGAACACCACGGGTTACAACGTTTCGTCGCGTGCTGAGGAGACCGATGGAGCTATTGTTGTCGAGATTGAAGCGCTCGATCTCCTCGGCCTCGATGAACGTAATGTCTTGGCCCGGGTACTTCTCCACGACACCGAAGTAGCGGTCGCCTTCGATGCCGGCCCGGGCGACAACGCGGGCAGCTTGAGCCTGCTCCAGTTTTCCGCCTGCTTCACGGGCTATGCAGATCAACTCAACGCACATACAGGCATTCTGCTCATGCGAGGAGACCGCCGTCAACGACGAGACTGTGGCCAACCACGTAAGAGGATTCTGGTGAGCTTAGCCAAAGGATTGCATTCGCAATTTCCTCGACCCTGGCGAGCCGGCCAATAGGAATGGCTTGAGCCAGCTGCTCCTCGCGTTCAAGCAGTTGACCCTCGGTGAGATGCGCCGTCCGGCGTATGCGACGCGGTGTTTCGGTGGCGCCCGGACAAACTGCGTTGATGCGTACACCGCGCGCAATGTATTCCTTTGCAGCCGAGCGAGTAAGGCCGATGACAGCGTGCTTTCCGGCGCTGTACATCGAAGCTGAAGGCACGCCGGACAACCCGTTGACAGACGAAACATTGACAATGGTGCCTCCGCGAGATCGAAGCATGGCCTCAATTTCGTACTTCATGCAGTTGAAGACGCCGAGAACATCGATCGACATTGTGTTGCTGGCGTCTTCGAAAGATATTTCGTGAGCGGCGGCGGGTTTCGAGTCGTATGCTGCACTGTTGACCGCGCAATTCAATTGACCAAAACGATCTACAGTAAAGGCGATGAGTCCGGCAACGGACGACGGATCGCTTACATCACATTTGTGGAAGCTGGCATCGCCGAACGTGCGGAGCTGCGATTCAGCCGCCGCACCCCGTTCCGGGTTCCGCGCGGCCACCACCACCTTGGCGCCGCTCGCAACAAACGCCTTTGCGGCAGCAAGGCCAATGCCCGTGGTTCCACCAACGATCAATGCAACTCCGCCGTGAAGACTATGCATGCGGCTGCCTGCTAACGCTCGCCTTCAGCGGCGAGCCGCTTGTGGCGAGTACGCTGCAAGGCGTTGTTCAGCGTCGCGGTGACCAGCCTCCCAATTCATCACATGCTATTCCGCCTTGATGCCGGCCGCCTTGATCAGCGGCCACCATTTCTCGATCTCGGCCCTGTGATAGGCACCGAGCGCCTCGGGCGTCTGCTGCTCGCGCGGCGGGATTTCCTGTCCGAGATCGCCGTACCGCTGCCGTAACGCCGGATCGGCCAGCGACTCCACGATCGCGGCGTTGAGCTTCGCGACGACCTCCTTCGAGGCGCCGCGCGGCACCCAGATGCCGTGCCATACGGCGATGTAGAAGCCGGGCAGGCCCGCCTCGTCCACCGTGGGAATTTCCGGCGCCGCGGCGAGGCGCGTCTTCTGCGTGACGGCGTAGGCCCTGATCTTGCCGGCACGCACTTGCGGCAGCGAGTTCGCGGCCTGGTCGAACATCAGGTCGATGTGCCCCGCCAGCAGGTCCTGCATGGCCGGCGCCGCGCCGCGATAGTGAATGAATTGCAGCCGGGTGCCCGTGATGTTCTGGAAGTACACCGCGCTCACGTGCGACGCGGTGCCGACCCCGCCGGTCCCCGGCGATACCTTGCTCTCGTTCGCCCTGACCCACGCGATCAGATCCTTGAGATCCTTCGCCGCAACGGCGTTCTTCGAGACGACGAGCTGCGGATTGCTCGCGATCATCGCCACCGGGGCGAAGTCGCGGATCAGGTCGTACGGAAGATCGTAGATGACGCCGTTCACGACATGCGTGCTCCAATGGCCGATCCCCACCGTGTACCCGTCGGGCGCCGCCCGCGCCACCCGGCCGACGCCGATGCTGCCTCCCGCGCCGGTCGTGTTCTCCACCACCACCGTCTGCCCGAGCGCCTTGCCCATGCGCTGCGCCATGATCCGCCCCAGCGTATCCGTCGGCCCGCCTGCCGAGAACGGCACGACCATCGTGACCGCGTGCGCCGGGTACACCTGCGCCGAGGCAGTCGAGATGCTTCCTAAGGACGTGGCGAAGGCGAGAGCAGCAAGCAAGGTTTTCATCTTTGGTCCTCCTCTGCGTAACGGGCTTTCAGCCGGAAATCTCGGCGCCCCTCGTATCGAACCCGACGGTTATCGTGACGCCGAACGTCGCCATTGAGCCGCCGTGATAGTGGGCGAAGCCCGCTTGGAACGGTCCGTCTCGAATGGCCGGTTCGGCGTCATGCTCAACGCGACTAGAGAAAGGGGCCAATGCCGCGGCTGGTGTGCCAGAGCGCTAGCACTTCAACTTGGCCACCGCGGACACGATAGTAAAGGTAGTAATGAACTCGCGCGAGATGCACGCGCTTTACCCCTTTCGCTCGGACATTCAATGCGGGTGCGCCAATGCCGGGTTCCGCACTCAGAAGCGAAAACGCCTCCGCAAGTTCTTCATCCAAGGCTTCCGGAGCAAGAGGGCGATTCTGGTCCCACCAAAGCGCAGCGCGATCAATGTGCCTTTGCGCTCGCTTCGTGACCCGAACTTCCACGGCCTCTCAGCCGTGACGACGAGCCAGCCGCGCGAGCACCTCTTCGGCAGAAACCGTTTCTCCTCGATCGGCCTCGGCGATAGAAAGGAGCAGTTCGGCCTCCTCCTCAGGGGACAAGGTGAAGCCGCCTTCGTCGTCTTTGGCCAAAACAGTCACCGACGTGCCTTCTTCCAGCGTAACGCCCTCGACTATGACCTTACCCCCGACGACTTTTCCAGTAGCGATCTTCATAGTGGGAAGAATACTCCAATCCAGCGCCTGTCGTGGCCACAAGCAGTCCTCACTCACGGAACGCGCGCGGCACGGCACGCCGTGAAAGGTACGGCCCCCTTACCTCTGCTGGAACGCAGTGTCACGCTGCACACTGCAGATCTGCACACGGTACTCAATGTAGAAGTCTCTCCGTCCCTTTTTCTTAGCGTCGAGATGTTCGGGATGGAGACTCCAAGCCCGTTGTGCCTCTTCAGACTCAAATTCCACGATGGTCACTCTTTCGCCGTCCTCCGCGACAAAGCCCTTGTGTGAAATGTAGCCCGGCATTTGTTTGGCAATTGCGCCCATCCGGCTAGCCCACTGCATGTACTCTTGTTGCGCCTCGGGCTTCACTCGAGAACGAAACACGGTAACTATCATCATTGCCCTCCTAAGAAGGATCTCACCGCGCCGCGCAAGTGCCACCGACAACTTTGCCTCATGGCAGACTGTGCCCCTGCGACCTCACCACGGGGGCCGCTTCCTTCTGGGGCCGAACGTTCCACTTCAGGGGCGGGCCGCTTGCGGCCGGTCCGCTGCAGCGACGGGTTGGGCGGCGCAAGCGAGGGCCTGCGGCTCACTTCGAACTCCGAACCGGCTGCCACGAAGCCCTCGCAGGCATCACCCGGACATCGCTGATGAGAACCCGCTCATTGGAGCCGTCGGCGTCGATCACCCAAATTTCGGCGGTCCCGCGTCGGTTGGTATCGAACAGCAGCTTGGTGCCGTCAGGCGACCAAACGGGGTTATCGCTCGATGCAGGAGCTGGCTCTCTGGTGAGCTGCGTCTTGTTGCGGCCGTCCTGGTCCATGACCCAGATCTGGCCGTAGGCGTGCTCGATCCCCGCCCAGTAAGCAATCCGCTTGCTGTACAGCCACGCCGGAGCGTTGGCACTGCTGCCCTTGGGCGTGTAATCATTTTTCTCGGGAAACGTCAGTTGTTTCTTTTGATTTCCGTCGCTGTTCATGATCCAGAGCTGGCCAAACCCTTTCTCGTCGCCTGACCAGAAGGCGATCTTGTTGCCTTCCGGCGACCAGACCGCGGCGGCGTTGCTGCCCTGTTTCGTCAGCTGCCGTTCCGTGCCGCTCGCCAGGTCGACGACAAAGACTTGCCGAACGTTCTCAAGTTGCCGGAAGAACGCCAGCTTCTTGCCGTCCGGCGACCACGCGGGCAGGAAGCCGACAGTGATCTTTCGTTGCGCGGTTCCATCCTTTCCTAGGATCCAGATCTCCGGAGCGTTGTTGATAAGCCGCATACAGGCGATCTTGTCTCCGTCGGGCGACCAGACCGGCCAGAGGTAACCGCCGGGGGCTGTTGTGAGCTGTTTGCGGTTCTTCCCATCGGGATTCACGGTGAAGATGTGTGCGTCCGGCCAAGGCTCAGGTCCGAGTTTGCTCCCCGGAGCATCGGCAAAGGCGATCAAGCCGTTACCGGGCGCCTGTATTCCGTCTTTCGCGCCCCACACCATTCCCGAATTGGAGAGCCCGAGGATTGCACCGATCAGCAGTGAGAGTACTCGAACAAGCATAGTCTTGACCCGTCACCCAAGCGCCGCCCAACGTTCGCAGCCACCGGCGCGCGGCCACGATGGCTGACCGAGAAACGGTGCTTCCCGCGCGTCCGGGTGCGCTGCAGGGTTAGCCATCCGATGCATAGTTTGTGGAGATGCCATCCAATACCAGCAGCGCAGGCCTTATCGTGCCACCCGATCCAAGGCATTTGCCTTCATCACCGGATTCGTCTCGGGTGACACCAAGAATTTAAGAAAGCTTCGAGCGGCTGGCACATCACTGGCGTCGAGGGCAGCACCACCGACAAAGACGGTCCAGTTCTGGATCTCTTGAGGCAAAACTCCCAGCAGCTCGACGCCCGGCCGGCCTATTCCATCACTCACGATTGAAATCCCATACTCGACCTCGCCGGCTGCAACCGCTCGTTGGTTTTGTCCACCACCACCCATAAGTTTTGTTTTCGGTTTCAGAATATCGGCAAGGCCAAGCCGCTCGATCAGACCTGCCATATAGACGCCAGTGTTACTTTCTCTGGTATAGCTAATTGACTTCGCCTCAACAAGCATTTGCTTGAAAGCCTCCACCGAGCTGATGTCAGTCTTGGGGGCACCGGCGCGTACCCAGACGCCTATTCCGACGCGAGCAATTTCGACGCGAGAATCCGCAACGATTTTGCCACGGCTGATTAAGCTGTTAATTTCCGTGGGGGTAATAATCGCAACATCAAATTTCTCGCCAGAATCGATTCTGCGCATAATCGGAGCGTTGACTTCGAAGGTGACCAGCAGCTTATGTCCGGTCGTGTTCTCGAACGCTGGCACGATCTCCTTGAGCACGCCGACCAATCCGGGTAGAGAAAATACCTTGATTTCTATGGCCTGAGCTGCCGACGAAGCAGCCTCCAGAATTGCGAAAAGCACGGCCAACAATGTGATGAACCACGCACTGCGCGTGTTAAATGAGACCCTATTCCTGAGCATCATTGATTCCCTCCTGATATTGGCGGTCGGCTCGATGGTGTTGTTGGGCGGCAGTCTTCCTGGACCGCGCTCGCACTTCATCTTGTGCTATCGCGCAGCCTCGAATAGTTCCACAAGATTGCCATCCGGATCCTGTAGCAAGATCTGCTTGCCGCCAGGCCCTACGACAACGTCGTTGCGGAACCGTAGGCCGGCCCGCTTCATTTCCGCCACGCGTGGCACAAGCCCCTCCACCTCGACGACGAAGCGATTCCATCCGCCAGGCTCGGGACGTCGTCCGTCAGGCATGGGTCGAGCGGCGGAACTCTGTGGCCCGGCGAGCCAGAGAGTGAGGTCGTTGTTGGAGACGCGAGCAAAAGCTGGAGCCATGCTCTGATCTAGCTTGAATCCGAGCGTCTCCGTGTAGAAGGCTATAGAACGCTCGACGTCGGTGACCAGATACCTGACCGTTGCCATGATGTTCGCCTCCGATTAAGGGATAAGAGGGGAGCGCTCTGGAGCCGCTCCTTCGGCGAATACAACAGCGTTCACACCCCAAGATTGTCGTGCGCGGCGACTCCATTCTCCTTCAGCCTTCGCATGATGCCGCCCAACGTGGAAACCACCGGCGCGCGGCCGATGACCTTTCCACGGCACGGCGCTTCCCGCGCGTCCGGTGCGTTGCCGGGTTAGGCATCACCCGAGCGACTATTGAAGCGTTGCCATTCTTGGATTTCAGCGATGTGCGCTTGGTCATGCTGATGCATGAACGTAGGCATATCGCAGAGGGAGACGGTGCCCACACTATCTTGAGTGCCGCTGCGGACCCAAGCCTCTGGTGATAGCGCCTGAAGGGTGTGAATGTTAGCCTCACGAGCAGCCTCGAAGGTACGTAGGCCCGCAGGAAGCGAAAGTGAACGGTAGTTGCGTTCGTGCGCGACTTTCGTTCCATCGAAGTCCGGAAGATGAGGATTCGCTTCCGTTTGCAGCCGCCGGATGCGAAGACCGAATCCCTCGCGTTCCAGATCGGCCAAGTGCCAGACTTGTTCCACGGGCGAGAAAGAGCCAGCAGGGCCGGGCGTTTGTGCCTCTTCCAGCGTGAGCGACTCGAACGCCTTGCGAAGGAACGTCTTCGTCGACGCGAGCGATTCCATCAGTTCGTGCCGCTGAACCTCAGTGAGCTTCATGTACTGCACGTGGCCTCCTTGATTAGAGTGATGCCTAACGTTTTAGTGAACGGCGGGGTGGCGCGGCAACAAACGAGGGCACGATGCTGGCGGCCCGTCCGTTCGACCTATAGTTATGCGGCATGTGTCTCGATCTCCATGAGGCTCGGCACCACGTAGTCGACGCTCTCATGCTGACGTGGCGCACATGTAACCCAGGCCGTCGCAATACCTACGCGCTTCGCGCCTTCAATGTCGTAGGTCAAGCTGTCCCCAACGAAAAGTGCCTCGTGGGACTGCGCGCCGACACCGCATAGCGCCTCTCGATAAAGAACGGGTGATGGCTTGATGCTGTGCGAATCTGAAGAAAAGACTGCATGCTGAAATACCTCGCTGATCCCAGTACGCAAGAACTCGGCAAGCCACTCATGCTTGGGTGCCCAGATGTTGGCGACCAGCGCAAGCTGGTGGGTCTGCGCCAGCCTGAGCAGTAGCGATGCGGCCCATCCGGGCACACGGCCGAGCTCGTGAAGTGCGAAAACGCGCTCGAGCAGAAGCGCTTCAGCCTTTGGAGGGTTTGCGTAACGTTTCAAGCCTTCGGCAAGACTGGGAAAGTCATCATAACAAGCAGGGTCCGCGTAGTTACGGCTCATGCCTTCGTAACAGGCGCGAATGTAGTGGGTGACCTCAGCGGCCGAGAGGGAACCGCCGCCAACGTCGAGATAAGTGCGGTAGAAGTCTTCGTGTGCGGCGAATCGATCCTCGTCAAACATGAATGTGCCGTTCATGTCCAGAAGCAAAACTCGATATCTATCCAAGAGCTTCATGTCGAGACGCCGTCTCTTGCCGCACAACATGATCATAATCCGAATATGATTTGACCAACGCTCCTTGAATCATGGGCTTATCGCGCCGTTCTAGCATGGGCACATTGCATCTACAGCAATACAGGGGTCAGGAGCTTTGAATCGGCACTGAATTCGTCTGGCAGCATCCTGGGCAGCGGCTGTCGCAACGTGGCGAAGCGGGGAAGAGAGAATCACTTGCCCGGCCCCTGCCGACCCTGTTAGAATTCAACCACTTCAACGGCCGCTTCGGCGGTCGTTTGTTTTCACAATCCGGTCAACCCTGCCGCACCAGCCTCCGCCGCGTCGCAACGGCGGATCGAGCGGGCGGCTTCATCCATAGGGAGAAGGCATGCGACATTACGAAGTCTGTTTCATCGTTCATCCGGACCAGAGCGAGCAGGTGCCGGCGATGATCGAGCGTTACCGCGCGACGGTGACCTCGAGGAACGGCAAGAT
>WNFC01013194.1_pt1 | contig 10589 bp, 9 predicted proteins | sample 5400541 | NCBI WGS metagenome assembly WNFC01 (sample SAMN13153342, study PRJNA577476) | soil metagenome | isolation source: 120 cm saprolite under Douglas fir tree site 2 hole 2 replicate 1 | place: USA:California | collected 2015-04-18
CATGCTCACTTTACTTTTCCGGATGGCTGCGTCGCCGCTCTACTGGGAAAGCGTTATGGAGTTCCCGTCATCATCACTGAGCAAGCTTCATGGCAACCCTGGATGGAGAACTTCAGGTTGGTCAGGCGTCAGGCTGTTTGGGCGGCTCGACGATCTGTATTTCATATTGCCATAAGCAACGCACTTCGCAATTCCATCGCACGCTTCACTGGCGATTCGGCCCGACTGAGGATAATTCCCGACGGCGTCGATGGCTCGGTCTTCACTCTGCCGAAAAATGAAGTACGCCCCTTGTCGAATCAAATTCTCTTTGTCGGAAATATTCGCCCGGTTAAGGGTGTAGACGTACTGATACAGGCTATGCAGATTCTCGCGAGGCGGCGACCGGACGTTAAGCTTGTCCTCGTGGGCGAGAGCTTTTACAAAAACTACAGAATTGAGTATGACCGGCTGCGCGAGATGGTAATCAAGCTTGGTTTGGAGTCCCAAGTTGAGTTCGCTGGAAAGAAATCTAACGCGGAGCTTGTCCGCTATTTGCAGGAAAGTGCCTTGCTGGTGCTCCCCAGTCGAAGGGAAACTTTGGGGACGGTCCTTATCGAGGCCTTGGCCTGCGGTACTCCTGTGGTGGCTACCCGCTGCGGAGGGCCTGAGGACATCGTGACTGACGAGGTGGGAGTGCTAGTTCCTATTGAGGATCCTGAAGCTTTGGCCAGCGGCATTGAGCACGTACTGGATAACAGGTCTATGTATGACTCGTCCAAGCTCCGGGCCCATGCGCTGGAGAAATTTGGATTGGATTCGGTGAACCAACGCGTCGCGGAGCTTTATGCCCGCGCATTGGAGGGCCGGATTGAAACCAGCGGCCAGGAGTCAACGGTGTCACTAGGAACTACCGTTACGGCCGCTGACTAGTATCTAACATAGAAAGGATTACGCTATGGAGCAGGCCATAACCGTCAGTTCAAAGCCCAAGAGTACGAGTCGGTCTTTTAACAGCCTGCGACGTCTCAGAGTTTTGCACTCCGATAACGGCTTCATCTGGACGAGCTATTTTCTTCTTTATTCGCTGGCTATAGCCATCGGTAGCGCCCTGAAAAGGGGTATGAGAGAGCGTGAGGTGCAACACTCGCTACCTGGAATGAATACTATTGCCAGGAACTACGAGCAATGGCAGAACCGTGACTGGGGAGACGGCGGCGAAGACTGGACATACTCGCTTGAGTGGAAGCAGGCGCTCATCGATGAAGTTATGCTTCATTATATCGAGCCGGGGCGAAACATTCTCGAGATCGGCCCTGGCGCCGGTAGATGGACAGAAACGCTCCAAAAGATTGCTAGCTGTCTTACGCTCGTCGATCTTTCTGATCACTGTATTGAATTATGCAGAAACAAGTTTGGAGAATTCGAAAACGTCGAGTTCTTCGTTAATGATGGATCGAGTCTAAGCATGGTCGCAAATCCCAGGGGGGCGCGGGATCATCCATCACCCGAGGGAAGGCGGACTCTACGGCGGCTGGAGAAGTAGTATGACAGCCAAGTTATTTGCGACGCTTCTCAAGAAGCAGGGCCTTACGCTTATAACCCAATTTGACTCCTGGGGCGAAGATAAGCAATTCAACCTAAATCTTCATAACGACATGATTACTGTTTTCCAGAAGTAAAGCACACGAAAGTTTCAACTTAGAGAGGCGGTTAGTTTCAGTTCCGATGTTCAAAGTATCTCTTACGATTGGTGGTCTGCAAATTCTGGTTATCGTTTTGAATTTCATAGAGTCGAAAACGATTCGCCGTGATGCAATGCTCGTATGGACTGAAGACGGAGGTCACGTTTAGAAATGGTTAAGCCCGCCGAAGTGAAACTTTTCATCGATCCGTTCACGCATCATTTTCAGAACGACCTACTCTTTGATCTGAATGTCGACCGTTTTGGTGGCGATGATATCCTCGCACCCTTCGTCCATTTGCGGAATTGGTTCGAAGCCAGAGGCATTGAGGTTCATACAGCCGATCGCTTGTTGCGAGAAGAGGGCCTCGGAGCACGGAATATTTACATTTCTTACGGTATTCAAGATCACTACCTCGCGTTGGCGAACCGGCCTGACGTTACCCTCAGCGCCTACTTCGCTTTTGAAGGGCCGATCGTGGAGCCGCGTTTGTATCTAGGCTTGCCTCGCTTACAGCCTCACTTCAAGAGAATTTTTGGCTTCACTGATGCTGAATCGCTGGCGCCATTTATCCCAGGAAAAGTCAAACTTCATAAATTTCAACTGCCCACGCCCTTCGAAAGAATCCATGAAGATGTCTGGTATCAGGAAGATCGTGGATTCATGGTAATCATTACAACTAACAGACTGCCGCGACTCTACTACAACGAGCTGTACACAGAGCGCAGACGCGCCATCCAGTTCTTCGGCCGCACGGGAGATATTGACCTATACGGTAAAGGTTGGGACGGACCCTCCTTACGGGTAGGCAAGACCAGAGTGCCCTACACTCTCCGCCGGATCCATGACAGGTTAACCTTCCACTGGCAACGTTTCCGGCCCGATCCGCTCTTGGAAGCTTGCAGAAGAGTTTATCGTGGTCCAACGTCGTCGAAACGCGAGACGTTGGGGAAGTATAACTTTGCGCTGTGCTTCGATAATCAAATCCTCAATGGCTGGATTACCGAAAAGATCTTTGACTGCTTTTTCGCAGGAACAATCCCCGTTTATCTGGGCGCGCCGGACATCGAAACGTACATACCGAAAGAGTGTTTCATAGACGTGCGCCAGTTTGCGGGTTACGAGGACTTGCGTACCTACTTGAAGTCTCTTAGCCCAGAAAGGATTCGCGAGTACAAGGAGGCAGGACGAGCATATATCGAATCGTCACAGTTCAGACCATTTACTAAAACCGCCTTTACTGAGCTGACCGCTCGTATAGTGGAAGAAGACGCAGGGATTTCTCTATTGACAAACGAAGTTGAGAATCAGTCTCCACAGTTTGCTACTCGTGTAAGTTGATGATGACTCCAGTTCCCGCAGAAGTTGGCCCTTCGTCAGGCACAATTTCCCAAGTTGTCTCTCAAGGAATACCGCTCCAGAAGAATCTCAAAGTCTTCCGGACGATTGTTGCAATCGGCGCGGTACAAGTCGTTACAATGCTGTTCACACTCGTGCGTTCCAAGGCAGTTGCCTTGACCGCCGGGCCGGCAGGGGTAGGCGCTATAAGTGTCGTTGATCAAGTAGTACTGCTGATAGCCCAGATAAGCACTTTCAGTTTGCCCTACGCTTCCATCAAGATGCTTTCGGCGGCGCATAGCGAAGGTAGAGAGTCGTTTGCCAGGGGGTATTCGGCCTTTCTTCGTTTGCTGTTGGTGATCTCCGTGCTCGGAGCCGCGGTAGGAATAGCTCTCGTCTGGGTGCGACCGTCTCTTCTAGGTTCTGAATTGCTTTCTTACCGAAGCATTGTGATTGTTGCATTGATTGCCATTCCAGCTACTAATCTTACTGGCCTGGTAACTAATGCCCTGGCAGCAGCCAGACGCGTTCGGGCCTCGGCGCTGCTCGGATTGGTTACAGCGATCGCCCTCGCCCTTGCATCGATCAGCGGGATACTCTTTGCGGGACTATACGGTTATTACGTAGGCAATGTCATCGCAGTAGTCGCACTCGCTATTGCCGGGATGTTCTACCTTGCTCGCGCTGAAGGCATCGGAAGACCCAAGGGGCCCGTAAATCCTCTGAAGGAGGTCTTGCGTTATCCCGAGACACTGACCTTCGCCGGTGCCCTCTATGTAATCTCCTTTACCACCCCGCTTGCCTACCTTGTCGCGAGATATGCAATAGTACGAAATGGGGGATTTGAAGCTGCTGGCCTGATGCAAGCCGCCATGGGTCTGTCATTAGCGCTCCGAACTGTGATGCGTTCCTCAAATGCCCTGTTCTTAACTCCGGCTATGAACCGACGAGGAGAAGGCGAGCACAAGTTTCAAAACGCTATCGAGTTTTCACGTGGACTTGCTCTCACCATAGGGATCGTCGCCTTACCAATGGTGCTCTTCCCTGATTTGGGATTGAGAGTCCTTTATTCGTCCAGGTTTACTACAGCCGCTCCGTTTGTCTTCGTGTTTGTACTCGCTGAATCACTTCAACTGCTTGCCGGCGTTAATCAAGCGCTACTCATTGGACTCAACTACATCGGCTCACACGTAACGATTGCTGTACTAGCTGATCTCAGCGTGGCCGCAATCTCCTGGTGGCTCGTTCCACACTATGGGGTTGGCGGCGTTGCGCTTGCCCTGTTGTTCAGTACCATCCTCGCCTTCGTACTTAGTTCGCTACGTCTTCGATTCGGCCCCAAAATGGCAATCCACAAAGATATCGGTTGGTTACCGTTCTACGTGATCGTGGTAATCGGAATTGCAGGAGCGATAGTAAGCTGGTCAGGAAGTAATTCCGTTATCGTAATTCTGCTGAAAGCTTCCTTTTGGGCTGCTTTTGGCCTTTCGCTTTTGAAGATGATCACCAGGGGAAATACGAACCTGGTCACGAGCCTGCGCCAGTTGATTTCTTTGAAGGCGACCTAGTCTCATTAATCTGCACTACCAAATTCAATTCTAACGAGGAAATTCAAATGAGTAATCTTGTTTTCGTCAGCGGTGATTTCTCTTCAGGCAGTACGTTGATGCTCACGCTCTTTAGGAAGACGAATGAGTACTACTGTCTCTATGAGCCGCTACACGAGAAGTTGCTGGAGTATCTGATGTGGCCCCTGCGAGTTGACGACCACCATTTCTTTGTAGACGACTATTTCCGCGAGCTCAAAGCCTTCCGCGAGATCCCAAAGCTTTTCAATCCGCAATGGGGCGGTCACGACCTTAGCCTTACGTCCACGGAGGATGCGGATGAGCTCTATCGCTATCTGAGTTATGTAATTGGTTCTTCGTTTGGAAAATCCAACAAGGTTATGTTGAAGGAGAATCGTCTGACGTTCCGTCTCGGCTGGATGCGTGCGAAGTTTCCCCACGCCAAAATAATACATATCTACCGCAGCAAAGAGAGCCAATGGAAAAGTATCTTGAAGAGGGTACAGGCATATAAGGGTCGTGAGGATGTCGGGCAAGACAGTGTAGATTTCATGGGTTTCAATATTGCCGGCTGGTGCGAAGATCTGAAGCATCGCTTTCCGGAGTTGGCCGCAGATCAATCAAAGACGGGATTTGAGAGGTTCTCCAAGCTATGGGATCTAAGCTTCGCCGAGCATCAGAAGTATGCCGACCTTTCGGTTGATTACTGGGAATTGACCCACAATTTCATACCGACATTTGAGCGAGTCAAAGAATGTGTCGGCGGTAGCTTTGATGTTCCTTCTCTGAGCAAATGGGTGGTGCCGAAAGAACAACAGAAAGAACTCGAGATTGAGAAGGGTATGCGAAACCACGCGCAAGATTTCTTAGAGAAGATTACTAGAAAGTATGCGCGGGTCAGGTTGCGGGCTAACTCGGTCCTGATGCGTAACCGGATCTCATAGTCCCAGTAAGTCAAAATATAGAACTTCGCATGTCAAAACACACATCGATCATCTCTCAGGATGTTGACCACATCATCGAAGACGTTGGAGCATCTTTCGACGTCCTGAGCGGCGCCACAGTTCTGGTTACTGGAACAAGCGGATTTCTCTGCAGTTATTTCGTCGACACAATAGCCGCTCTGAACCGGGGACGGTTGGCGCAACCTTGCCGCCTGATCGCCGTGGATAAGTTTCCGCCTCCAAAGCGATCGTCCGATTTGGCCAATCAGGACGAGATTCACTTCCTGCAACACGATGCCAGCCTTCCGCTCGACCTGAACGAGAAGGTCGACTGGATCATCCACGGTGCAAGCATCGCCTCGCCAACTTTCTACCGTCGTCACCCGCTGGAAACGATTGACGTGAACGTCACCGGCACCCGACACATGCTGGAACTGGCCCGGAGTCACATAGCGCGCGGAATGCTCTTTCTAAGCACCAGCGAGATATACGGAGATCCCGATCCTGCTTTTATTCCCACACCGGAAGATTACCGCGGGAATGTCTCGTGTACGGGTCCGCGCGCGTGTTACGACGAGTCGAAGAGAATGGGCGAGACGCTTTGCACAACCTATCACCGGCTTCATGGAACTCCTGTAAAAATCATGAGGCCTTTCAATGTGTATGGTCCAGGACAGCGGCTTGACGACGCCCGGATAATTCCGGACTTGATGAAGGCTGCTCTTTACCGCGAGCCGCTAACCCTGTACAGCGATGGTCGGGCATCGCGCGCGTTTTGCTACGTCAGCGATGCGATAAGTGCTATGTGGCAGGTTCTCCTGTCAGACGTCGAGGGCGAGGTCTTCAACGTCGGCAATGATGAAGCCGAGATCAGCATTCGCCAACTTACCGAGGTGGTGCGCGATGTCGCTGGTTCTCCATTGCTGGAAATCAATTTTCAGGTCAGTGAAGATCCCGATTATGTTACCGACAATCCGCAGCGACGCTGCCCTGACTTGAGTCGCCTTCGCTCCAACTTTTCCTGGCAGCCGAAAGTCTCACTTGCCGAAGGCCTGCAACGAACTCTTCTCTCATACAAAGAAGTCGAAAACAGCGAGACAACCTCACATGCAGAGCCAGCACTGGCTAGCTGACCATCTGGCAGAAAATCACACCACTTAGTTTCAACTACTTTTGGCATCATTCCTGCTGCACGGACTAAAATGCGAATAACAATCATTGGTACGGGATACGTTGGTCTTACAACCGGTGTCGGTCTCGCTTTCCTCGGCCATCAAGTCACCTGCGTAGACGTGCTGGCCGACCGAGTGGAGAGCATTAGCAATGGACATCCACCCTTCTATGAGCCGGGTCTGGAGCAAATGTTGGCGACCGTCTTGAAAAGTAAGACCCTCTCTCTTACGACGGAGCTCGCAAGAGCTGTCCTCGATTCTGACGTCACATTCATAACGGTGGGCACCCCTCAAGGGGAGAGAGGAATCGAGTTATCTTACGTGGCGCAGGCTGCCAGGCAGGTGGGTAAGGCGCTGAAGTCTTCGACGAGATACCACGTGGTTGTGGTTAAAAGTACAGTCGTTCCCGGCACCACCGATTCTTTGGTTCGCGAGAATCTCGAAGAGGGATCCGGAATGCAGGTAGGTGAATTTGGCCTGTGCATGAATCCAGAATTTCTGAGAGAAGGTTCGGCGATTGACGACTTTATGAGTCCCGATCGAGTTGTGATTGGCGAATGGGACGAGAGATCGGGGCAAGTGCTAGCGGAAATCTACCAATCCTTCGACTGCCCGAAGATCTTCACCACAACGCGTAATGCCGAGATGATCAAATATACAAGCAACGCCTTACTGGCAACGCTGGTGTCTTTCAGCAATGAGATCGCCGCACTATGCGAAGCGACACCCGACACGGACATACAGGTCGTAATGGATGCCTTGCATCTCGATCATCGTTTGTCTCCGTTCGTGGATGGCGAAGTCGTAAGTCCTGGTATTCTGAGTTACCTGCGTGCCGGATGTGGGTTTGGGGGCAGTTGTTTACCAAAGGATGTCAATGCACTACGAACCTACGCACGCGAAATAGGTGTCACGCCACGGCTGCTCGATGCCGTGATAGCAGTCAATGCTGAGCGGCCAGAGCGTCTCGCAATCGCAGCCGAACGAGCGTTGGGCTCGCTGAAGGAAAAGACAGTCGCGGTATTAGGTCTGTCGTTCAAAGCAAATACTGACGATGTGCGTGAGTCGCCGGCCCTGGCGGTAATGGAAACCCTCCTGGCCAGAGGCGCTGGTGTGAAAGCGTACGATGTCAGGGTTAGGTCGCTGCCATCAACCGCATCCGCGGTTGAACTTTGCAGCACGCCGGAAGAGGCCTTATGTGGGGCCGACGCCGTAGTGGTTGTCACCGCCTGGCCAGAGTTTGCCGATTTGGACTGGCTCCGTTTGTGCGTGAGCATGCGCAATCAAGTCGTGATTGATGGCCGCAATCTTCTTTCCAACGTTTCCTGGCCCGTAGGCGTTAGATACTATGCCATTGGACGAGGCGCTGAAAACGGTCGAAAGCACGCTGTAGCTTTAAGATAAAACCACGCTCGTCAAAAACTTTTCTAGACTCAGCAGCACTTACACCTAATGATCAAAGTTTCGCAAGGATGTTTGGGTAACGAAGAACTCGCGCAGGTAGGCGAGGCCTTTGAGTACGGATACTTTGGCCTGGCGCAGAAGGTCATTGAATTCGAAGAGGCCTTGAAGGGTTACCTCGGAGCGCCGCATGTGATCTGCACCAACACCGGCACGTCTGCGCTTCACCTGGCGTTGGACGCCTTGGGAATCGGCGCTGGTGATGAGGTGATCGTCCCTTCGTTAACCTTTGTGGCTTCCTTTCAGGCAATTCGAATCACTGGTGCCACTCCAATTGCTGTCGACGTCGAGCCAGACACATTGCTGATGGACTTAGCGGATGTCGAACGCCGCATCACCCGGCGCACAAAGGCCATCATGCCGGTCCACTTCGCGGGCAACGCTTGCGATATGGAGGCGCTGTTTGATCTTGCGAGCCGGCACGGCGTACGGATCGTCGAGGATGCCGCGCATGCATTTGGCTCCACTTACAAAGGCCGGCGGATTGGCGGCTTTGGAGATGTTGTCTGCTTCAGCTTCGATTCCATCAAGAACATAACCTGCGGTGAGGGCGGGGCTATTGTTTGCCGGGAAGATTCCCTTGCCGAACTGATTCGCAGCAAGCGCGTGCTGGGAATGAATCGAAAGCTGCACGATGCGAGTTCGTGGAAAGAGCGCAGCGGCCGTTTCAAAGTTGAGACACTCGGCTTTCGCTATCACATGAGCAACATCAATGCAGCTATAGGCCTGGCCCAACTTAAGAAAGTGGACGGCTTCATCGCTCGCCGGCGAGAAATCTCCCTTAGATATGACGAGGCGTTTGCACATCTTCCGGGAATTCAGTCATTACACATCGACTACAATGAATGCGCGCCGCATATCTACGTGGTTCGTGTAAAAGATAACCGGCGCGATTCGCTTGTAGGTTTCCTCAGGCAGCGCGAAATCGAAAGCCTGATCAATTACACTCCCAACCATCTGCATCCCTATTTTCGACAGGACGATCTAATTCTTCCGGAGACTGAAAACGCCTACAAAGAGATTCTCGCGCTGCCATTGCATTGCGCTCTGTCGGATGCCGATGTGGATCTGGTAATCGCCGCGGTCGGCGAGTTCTTAAAGAGTCCTGCTGAGGTAAAGAGATGAAAGTTGTGATTCTGTGTGGCGGGCTGGGCACGCGTTTACGCGAAGAGACTGAATACCGGCCGAAGCCAATGGCCACTATCGGCACAAAACCGATCCTTTGGCACGTAATGAAGACCTATGCACACTTTGGCTTCAAGGAATTTGTACTCTGCCTGGGTTACAAGGGAGAGGTTATAAAAGAGTACTTCTACAATTATGAAATCTATAACAACGACTTTTCAATCTGTCTCGGCAAAAACAAATGCATAGACATACACAACTCTAACGGTGAAGAAGGCTGGCGCGTATCTCTCATCAACACTGGAGAGAAAACTCTGAAAGGCGCGCGTATCAAGCGTATCGAGCACCTGATTAATGATGACCACTTCTTACTGACCTACGGCGACGGCGTGGCTGACATAAACATCCGGGAGTTGGTCGATTTTCACATACGACATGGCAAGATCGGTACCGTGACAGGTGTGAGGCCGCCATCGCTCTTTGGCGAGCTTCAGGTCTCAGGAAACCAGGTTGAACTGTTTACGGAAAAGCCGCAGACGTCCAGCGGATTGATCAGTGGCGGCTACTTCGTCTTCTCGCGAAAAATCTTTGACTATCTGTCGGCGGATGATGATTGCGATTTAGAGCGCGGTCCTCTCGAGAAGTTGACCGATGACAAGCAACTAATGGTCTACCAACACCCGAGCGAATGGGCCTGCATGGACAACTACCGCGATTTCCAATACCTGAACTCACTGTGGAATTCTAATCAGGCCTTTTGGAAGGTTTGGGACTAGTCGTTGGTTGGTCACATTTTCAAATGCGTTTAAATATTATTTAGGAGAACCGAATGTCCGAATTAATCGAAGCATATGGTGGGTCCCTCGTTAATCTTTACGTGCCGGTTGAGGGGCTCGATGAACTTAAGGAGCAAGCCGGCCGTTTACCGTCACTGCAGCTTTCAGATCGCTCTGTGTGCGATCTTGAACTGCTGGCAAACGGTGCCTTTTCGCCGCTCAATCGTTTCATGGGTCGTGAAGATCATGACCGAGTGGTTTCGGAACTACGCCTTGCCAACGGCAGTATTTTCCCCATCCCAATCACCCTGCCCGTTGGCTCTGATGTGAATATCACTTTGGACGAGAAGATCGCCCTACGCGACTCAAAGAATGATCTGCTGGCGGTCATGACCGTCGAGGAGATCTACGAGTGGGATATTGAAGCAGTGGCCCAGAATGTATTTGGCACACTGGACGTGCGCCACCCGTTGGTTGCAGAGATGCATCGGTGGGGTCAGCTGAACATCTCCGGCTCGTTGCAAGTTTTGAAGGTGCCAAA
>WNFC01014472.1_pt1 | contig 10589 bp, 12 predicted proteins | sample 5400541 | NCBI WGS metagenome assembly WNFC01 (sample SAMN13153342, study PRJNA577476) | soil metagenome | isolation source: 120 cm saprolite under Douglas fir tree site 2 hole 2 replicate 1 | place: USA:California | collected 2015-04-18
AAGAGATCGCCGATCGCTTGCGGCTCGAGCGGGGCCATCCAGGCCGGCGGCCAGAGCGGCCACCGATAAGACAGGCCCTGCAACATTCGGCGCAGCTTGAAATCGAACGCCATGTTTGCGGAGGAGATGGGCAAAAAATCCGCCAGGCGGCGGGCGGCGCGGTGCAGCGGCTTGGAAACCACCCGGTCGTAAAGACCCGCCGGCGTAAGCGCCTTGAACGGATCGTAGCCGGCAAACAGCTCGTCGCCCCCGTCGCCGCTCAAGGCCACGGTGACGTGCCGGCGCGTGAATTCGCTGAGCAGGTAGGTCGGCAACAGCGAGGGGTCCGCCAGCGGCTCGCCCATGCGCGGCAGGAGCGTGCGCACCAGCTCTTTGGCCTGCCCGAGCGCCAGCATCTCGACGTGGTGCTCGCTGCCGATATGGTCGGCAACCCGCTTGGCAAAGCGCAATTCGTCGAAGCTCGGTTCGTTAAAACCGATCGTGAAGGTGCGGATGCGGTCCGCCGGTACGTGCGTCGCCGCCATCGTCGCCACGCCGCTGCTGTCGATGCCGCCGCTGAGCAGAATGCCCAACGGCACGTCGCTGATCAGCCGCCGCCGTACGGCTTCGGCGAACAGCGCCCGAAGCTCGTCCGCAAGGCTGTCCTCGCCGCGCCGGCCCAGATCCTCGTCGGGTTGGATGTCGAACCGCCAATAACGGCGCGTGACGACCGCAAGGTTGTCGAGATCGACGGCCATCCATTGCCCGCCGGGAAGTTGCCTTATGCCCTGGTAGAGCGTGTGGTCGCCCGGAAAGAATCCATAGGCGAAATACTTCTGCAGCGACGGGATCGAGATCCGACGCGCCACCGCCGGGTGCCGCAACAGCGCCTGAATCTCGCTCGCAAACACGAACACCTCCCCGGTCCGGACGTAATAGAGAGGCTTCTCGCCGAAGCGGTCCCTGGCCAGGAACAGCCGCCGGCGGCCGCGGTCGAGGACCGCGAACGCGAACATGCCGTTGAGCCGGCGGGGCAGGGCCTCGCCCCATGCGTCGTATCCGTGAACGAGGACCTCGGTATCCGAGTGGCTCGACTGGAAGCGATAGCCCAGGCCGACGAGTTCGGCCCGCAGCTCCGCGTGATTGTAGATCTCGCCGTTGTAGGTGACCCAGACTGAGCCGGATGCGTTGGCCATCGGCTGCTTGCCCCCGGCAATGTCGAGGATGGACAGGCGGCGATGCCCGAGATGGACGGCATTGTCCGGATCGTGATAGCGGCCCTCATCGTCGGGTCCGCGATGGCTGACGGCGTCCATCATTGTCTGAATGACGGATCGATCCCCCGGGCCGGCAAAACCGACGATTCCGCACATGGCGGTCCTCTCAGGAGACCCCGGACGATGCCGGGTCAGGCAGGTTGATAACCTCGCCGACGATGTAGGTCCGCTTGTCCTGCGCCTCGAAATAGGTGCGCACGACGATCTCGGCGAGAAGGCCCATGAGGATGCTGATCGCGGCCAGCATCGCGCCCATGACGGTTATCAGCGGCAAGGGCGTCAGGATGAAGGATACGTCGAACGCGAATTTCAAGACGATCGCCCAGATCCCCGTCGTCAGCGCGATCAGCAAAAAGACTAGCCCTACCGTGCCGAATACGTAAATCGGCTTGGTGAGAGACCGCTGCAGAAATTGCACCACGACAAGGTCGAGCAGCACCTTCAAAACGCGCTCGAAGCCGTACTTCGAGCGGCCGAAGCGACGGGCGTTGTGCGTTACCGGCAGCTCGGTGATGCGCGCGCCGATGGAGTTGGCGAAGATCGGCACGAATCGATGCATCTCCCCATAGAGGCGGACGCGGCGGATGACGACACCGCGGTAGGCCTTGAGCGGATGTCGTAGCCGTCGTCGATCTTCTGCAGCAGGCGCGGTATGTCGCGCGGATCATTTTGCAGATCGGCGTCGATCAGCACGATCACCTCCTTCGCGGCATGATCGATCCCGGCCATGAGCGCCGCGCTCTGCCCGAAGTTGCGCCGCAAGGACACGACCTTGAGTGCCGGCCGCCGTCCGGCCTGGGCCCGCAGCCGCTCGAACGAGTGGTCGGTGCTGCCGTCGTCGACCATGATGACTTCGTAATCGAGGTGCAGCTGCTGCATCACATCGAAAATCGCTTCGCAAAATGGATCGACATTATCCTCCTCGTTGTAGACGGGAGCGACGACGGACACGGAGCCGATATTCAACGCGAGTTTCCTTGACTACGCTAGCCCGGCACGACCCGGCACATGGCTTTGATGAAACCTACTCCTTAGAGGATTTCGTGGCCTGCGCCAAGGTTCTGGCTTCCTTGCGACGGGTCTGGGCACCATGTTACATTGTTTAAGGGACGCGAATTTCTCGTGCGCAGACGGAGTGGAAGCAGTGGACATTGCGGCCTATGCCGCCGAAGCCGAGGCAGAAGCGACGCATTGGTGGTTCTCGGGTCGCCGTCGACTGTTCGCGCGGGAGATCGATCGGCTCGCTTTAACGAAATCGAGTCCCGTCCTCGACGTCGGGACCTCGACCGGAACCAATCTCCGGGTTCTGCGTGATCTCGCGTTTCGCTCGGTAGAGGGTTTGGACATCAGCGACGAGGCTATCCGGTATTGCCGCGATAAGGGCCTCGGCCTCGTGCGTCGTGGCGACGTTTGCGCCATGCCTTTCGCCAACGCAAGCTTCGATCTCGTCCTTTCGACCGACATCATCGAGCACATCAACGACGACCGCCAGGCGCTCGGCGAGATCAGGCGCGTTCTCCGGCCGGGCGGCCATGCGCTGATTACCGTGCCCGCCTTTCCCTCGTTGTGGGGACTCCAGGACCGGGTGGCGCATCATAGGCGGCGATACCGTATGCGGCAATTGTTGAGCACGATCCGCCAGGTGGGGTTCGATGTCGAACGAGCTTACCACTTCAATTTCTTGCTTTTCATTCCGATTTGGATCGCGCGCCGCCTGATCGACCTTCTCGACGTCAGGCTCAACAGCGAGAGCGAACTCAACTCGCCCCTCATCAACCGGATCTTGTCGGCGATCTTTGCCGTCGATCTTGCCATGGCCCCGGTCGTGCGCGCTCCATTCGGAGTCTCCATTTTCGTAATGGCGCGGAAGAATGAGCACCACTAACGAACGAAGGCCGGAAGCGGAGAGCGTCGATGTGGCCGTGTCCGGCGGGTCGCCGGACCGATTCGGGTATGAGTGGCACACATACTCGCAATTGCTGCCGGAATACGAGGAGCAGTTCCGTCGCTGGACCGCGCATCTGAAAGCGGAGGATTGGCGTGAACTGACGTTCCTCGACGTCGGCTGCGGCATGGGACGCAATTCTTATTGGCCGATGACCTATGGGGCAGCCGGCGGGCTCGCGATCGACGTTGATGAGCGTTCATTGGCCGCGGCACGGAGCATCCTTGCCCGGTTCCCGAGCGTGCGGGTGGAGAGGCGAAGCGCCTACGACATCGGCCGCCGGGATGAATTCGACGTCGTTTTCTCGATCGGCGTCGTCCACCACCTGCAGTACCCCGAGCGGGCGCTCGCCAACATGGCGGCAGCCGCCAAGCCGGGCGGCCGCGTGCTGATCTGGGTCTACGGTCTCGAGAACAACCGCTGGATCGTGTTTCTGCTCGACCCGCTCCGGAAGGCGCTGTTTTCGCGGCTTCCGGTCCCGTTCGTGCACCATTTGTCGATCTATCCGGCCGGATTCCTGTGGCTGCTGTTACGCCTCGGTCTCGGCCATATCGCCTATTTCCGGCTGTTGCGACAGTTCGGTTTCGGGCATATTCGATCCATCGTGTTCGATCAGATGCTGCCGAAGATCGCGCATTACTGGCCGCGCGCGACCGTGGAGCGCATGATGCGGGAGCAGGGGCTCATGGATGTTCGCCTGCTCTGGATCAACGAAATGTCCTGGTGCGCCATCGGCCGTAAGGGAGCCGCTCCCGAGCTGTAAGCCTTGATGTGTTTCACACGACCCCGCAGCAGCGATGGCGGCCATCGTTTCCTCGGCGGATTCGCGCAATGGTGGCTTTCTCGCCTGCTGTATGCCATCTGGAACGGCTCCCACCGCAATTCGATGCACACGAGCGGAGGTATGAATGAGCGAAATCGGATTGCCGGGCCTGCGCACGCCGAGGCCAAGCAGGTGCCCCTACTCAAGCAGAAGCGCGGTTAAATCATATCTCATCGGCCGTCTTGCCAGCCCGATTACCCACAACGACGTCAATTACTATACTTCCCGCGGCACGCTGCGGTTCACGAGGATCGCCTTAAATCGACGGTCGATCTGCGGGCGTTGACGTTCACGTCGATGCCTACTCTCATCCCGAGAGCTTGAACGCCCGCTCGACTCCATTGCAAGACCGTGCGACACGTCACACTCTCCGGGCGCCGAGCCCGCCTTGCCCCACGCCTTGATGAACTTGCCGTTGCTGGTGAATTTTACGATACGCGCGTTGCTCTTTTCGCCGTGATCGTCGGCAACGAAGATATCGCCGTTCGGCGCGACCAGAACGTCGGAGGGCGTATTGAAGGTATCCGGTCCGTCGCCGGCGACCGGCTTGCCGAGCGTCATCAGCACGTTTCCGTCGGGGCTGAACTTGATCACAGCGTGACCCTTGCCTTCCTCACTCTTGCCATCGGTCGGGCACCGTACGGGAATCGCAATTACCTGATCAGCCCGGACTGCGCGAACACCCGAACACCGTACCACGGATTGTGTCTCATCGAGTTTGCTTGGGCGCGGCCGCCAGTTCATCGATCGCCGCCAGCCGGTTCCTCCCACAGCCGCTCGAACACCAGCGCCGGTCCGATGGGCGATCGTTGCCGGGGTGTCCCCCACGAACCTGGCAACTGGAAGATCATGCACCAGCTGCTTTTGTTAAGCGACATCTGGAGATGACCCCCGTATTGCCTCACCTAACCATGTTACCCGACCGGTCCTATCGCGCCCTCCTTCATCGCGGTGAAGGGCTTGGGCGCGAGGGTAGCTTCCGCCCCGTCGATCAGGACCGAGCCGTTCGTCGACGCTATGTCTGACCAGCCGCTGTACCGTCCGCAGTTGCATCTCCCCGAAGCTACTCCCCGGCGCGGTCCCCAAGTCGGGGCAGGATGTTCACGGCCGTCAAATGGGGCTCGGTGGCGAGCCACCCCTCGATGGCGGCGACGTGGGGATCCAGGATCGATGGTCGGCGGGGAACCGGCTTGCGCCGCACATACGGACGTCGGTGAGTCGCGCGGCGTTCCCCCAAGTGCCAGTCATTGCCAAGCCTCACGGGTCCATGCCGACCTTGAGAGCCGCGGGCAGAAGCCCTCCCTCGGCCACAGGAAGGCGTACGCGCCGGAATCAGGACTGAGCGGGCCCTGGGGCCGGCCAGAGCCGGTGATTTCCGCGCGCAACCTCTATGAGCAGTTACGCGCTCGTAGCGCGAGCGGGCTAGCACGCTTCCACGCGGCAATGCGCTGCGCTACGATGCCGCCAAGGCCATCGGGGGTCGCCCATGAGACTGCGGAAGTTACTCCGGTACCTCTCCCTGATCTTTCTCGCACTAGCGCTCGCGCCAAAATACTGGCTGGCAACCAGCGCCCAAGAGAACGCGGACCTTGTGCCACGTCTCGGTGAGACCAGCGCCGAGTTCGAAGCGAGGGCGAGAGGCCTCGCGCGCCCCGCGCCCACAGAGCCGATTTCAGTAACGCTCGCTCCAGACCCGCAGGGGCATTTCTTCGTCGAGCCAATCGTCAACGGAACGCCTCTGCGAATGATGATCGATACCGGCGCGAGCCTCGTCGTCCTTTCGAGGGAAGATGCCCGGCATATCGGCATCAATCCAGCGACCGGTGATTTCACGATGCCGGCGGCAACCGCGAACGGGGTCGTGCTGGTCGCGCCGGTCGTGCTAAAGGAAGTCGCCATCGGCGAAGTCGCGGTGCGCGATGTCCCGGCCGCGGTGTTCCCCGACAACAAGCTTCAGGTCGGGCTGCTCGGGATGTCGTTCCTTTCGAAATTATCGCATTTCGAGGTTGCCGGCGGCCAGCTTGTTCTCAAACGGTGATTGAGCTCCTTCCCTAATCATCCGGCATTGCCATTGGTATCAACCCGGTTGGGGGCACACCCGGGGTGTTGCGAGCCTCTGCGACGGCCCAAGCGGGATGGGGCTTGGATCCCCTATGCTTGACTGAATGCGAGCAACACGCACCTGCTGCGCACTGATCTAGGTGGACCGACTCCGGAGGGCGGTGGCAGCTTCAACAACGTCAAGCTCGAGGCATTGCTCGTTATCGATTCTCTAATTTCCGTCGGCTTAGGCGGACGGTATTGGAGAATCGACACTACGTTGGTGCAAAGGCAAGTTTGAGCTTACCCCAGACGATATCATTAGCGACCGAGCGATGGGGCGCCTTCCTCGAGGCGAGCTACAAATTCTACGTTGTTACCGACTGATTTGTCTCGTGTGCAGGTTCTTGCCGCTCACCTCAATTCGAATGTGTGAAGGTGCTGGACAGTACCCCAGCAGGGTCCCCATCACCAAACAACCGTCATGCGAGAATCGTTGCCCTCAACGTCGTGACTGAATGTCATCTCCCGGCGACCACACTGCAACCTGGTCAGCTGTGCAGTCGGCCTCCCCTGCGTCTGGAGACGCGGCGCCGAGAAAGTGATCAGTGTAGTTGATGGTGGCTGGACCTAGGCTAACAGGCTCAATGACCTCTGACAGCTGATAGAGAAAAACTTTCGGTCCGTCTTTTGTGCCATATTCGCACCGAAGCGTTATCTGCTGCAGCGCAAAGTCATTTTGATTGGTCACGAACGCGGAGAGGAAGGCTCCGCCAGATCTCGACACCCCAAGTCGCCAAATCTGGATCTCTACCTTGGTGGCAGCCTTCCTCAGAAAGGCAGCGGTTGGATCGCGCGGCCGCTTACGCTCGTAGTCAGCCTCGATGTCTCGCCGGAGGTCGGGCACATAGCGCACCCCAATAGGGGACGGCGACGGACATGGCAGGGAGATTGATGCCTGCGGCAACCCCTCGTCGGTCTCTTGCTTTGAGATATCGGCTCGTTCTTTTCCTGCTACTTCCACGCTTGCGATTTCTGCTCTTGCGACTGGAATTGGCGCGACCTCAGGCCGGCCTATACTCGGTTTCGCGATACCTATGGGTGCCACCGAACTGCACGCGGTATGTGGTGTAACCGATATGATCTCTGCGTAAATTGCGCTGATCGGCTCCATCAACGCTCCGGTAGTCAAAAGCGCACACAAATTGCTTGCAGAAAGCCTCATTACAATCCCCCAAATTCGCTGCAATCTGCTGTACCGCTGCCTGTTGTCGCAATTTTGCGGAACAGGATGCCATCCGCCCGCGACATGACCCGAATCACTCCGGCTTGATGCCCGCAAATTTCGCCGACCTTCGCCCACTTCTCGGTTTTTGCCGCGACGAATCTGTCGAAGCTGGCAGGCGAGCCGGGCCGCATAAGGCCGCCCATCTCGGCAAGGCGCGCCATCATCTTGGGATCGGCCATGGCTGCGTTGATCTCGTTGTTGAGCTTGTGGAGGGTCTCGGCGGCCGTATTTTTGGGCGCGACCATTCCGTACGGGAGTTTGCCTCGTAGCCCGGCATGAAATCGCTCATGGAGGTTTGGCAGCGCTTGCGAGCGCGTGTTGGTGATCACCGCAGGTGCGCGCAGCTTACCAGCCCTGATGTACTCGATCGATAAGTGCATGACATCAAACATGACTGCACTTGGCCTCGCGGGCCCGCTACCGCGATAGGGCGGCGGCAAGGTTATCGGTCCATCAAACTTTTCGGAAGGTGGCCGCTGACGCAGGTGGCGGTCACGGTTTTAACGCCAGGCGGCGGTTTTGAAAGGGCTTCGAGCCGCGACCGATCACACTCAACGTAAGAGCCAAGCTGTTCCCGGTGGACCGTCGGCAGCCGGTCAGGCTCAGCGTAATAGAAGATTACCGTCAGAATAAATGTCATCGGGCGCCCCCTTTTTTGAAAACCACAGCGCGCGGCGTCGAATACGGCGCCGGCGATAATGTTAGCAGATCGGCATCAATCCCGCCAGCGGCACTGCAACCGGGAGCAACTCGTCCACAGCTCGCAGGCGGCCAGCTGGTTCTTAAACAGTGATTGAGTTCGTACCTTCCATTCGGCATCGCCAATGGGTGAATCAGTACAGACGTCGAGATGGCTCGGTGATTTTCGATGGCCGGCCAAATGACATTGGCTCGCTCAGGTCTCGTTCGCCGTCACCCGGCGCAGAGCCGCGTCGCGCCGCCTCGACCTCCGCATCCTCGGTTAACTTGATTGCCCGTAGCGACGCGATTGCCCCGTCGACCTGTTCCTGGTCCGAGGATGACAATTGCTTGTAAAGCCGCGCGTATTCGTCCTCGGAGACTTCGACATAGCCAAGGTCGGGCACATCGAGAATGATTGGCACGCCGTAGTAGGCGACCTCGGGCAGGACGAGGACACCGCCGGCGACGGTGATGCGCCGCGCCACCTTGCGAACAACCGCGCGCGGCCGTGCAGGTTGAACGACCGCGCTCGGCGCCTGTCTCACGCCGGAAGGATTCAGGCGATCGGTCCGCGGGTGCTCGGTTCGCAACAACGGCGTGCCCCCACCCCGATTGACGTCTCCCCGCGCCGGCGCCGATCGGACCTGCTTTGGAATCTGGTTTGGCTGTGTCGGCTCGATTGCCGGCGCCGGCGCTCGCGGCGCCCAAGGCGCATTCGTGTCAAGCGGAGGCGCGGGATTGATCTGCTGCGCGAGCGCATCAGGTGAGCTGACCAAGCACGCGAAGATCGCGAGCGCCCCCAGCTTTGCGATCGATCTGACGCCAAGCGCAAATACTATGCTTTGTTCCATTATGGCCGACTCCTCTATGAAAGAATGATCGCGCTTACCGGGCGAGCTTGCAATATCCGCGCGAACGCCGTTTGGCCGGCGTTGCGATCGGTGAACTGGTCGGGCCATTGCCATGGATGCGAAATGGTTCCCGTTCGTCGACGCCAATACCCGCAGATCGGCAGGCAGGTATTTTCGGCCTGCCGATTTGGCTTCACGATCAGCATTTCGATCGGGCTCGTGCCCAACGCCCGCGGCCCAGAGCCCCGACCGCCGCACACGCGCTACCCGCCGCCCATTCCGATGCCGCAGGTTCGGGCAGCCCCTTCGCCAAATCCGCTTCGTTCCCACCGATTAGCAACGTTTGTCCGAACTTGCTTCATATTCTCTTGAGGGGGACTCCCAGCGCGAAAATCGCAGGATTACCGAGCAAAAAGAGGACCCGGCGTCCGCCGTTCCGATGAACGCAGTTTCACCATTGCACCGGAGCGAGCGGCAGCGGCGCGCCGCTACGTGATACGAATTTGGCGTCACGGGCTTGGACCGGATATGTGCTCGCAAGAGCACACCTTGAGACCGGCCGGGATCGGCGGCCGGCTATTGCAACGCGATTGCAAGCCATAGCGCATTCCGGCGGAATGGAAATCGGTTCGTCGCAGAAAGTGCGTGGATGCAATGCGGCTGGAGCAATTTGGGGTTCCAATGAAGCGGAGACCGCTCTAATGTGTCGCCAACCGGGACCAAAATCGGGAGGCTGAGATGCAGCGCCTTTTTCTGGCTGTGGCTCTGTTCGCTACGATGCTCTGGCGCGAATCATCGACCCCTGCGCAGGCCGGAATTGGCATCTATCCGGAGGGGGTCGTGGCGTGCCAGCCGCTTCCTTTCGGGTATCCGCGCGGCTGGGAATTGATGGTGCGTTACCCTTGCTCACCCTATTACGCCTATGGCCCATATTATGGTCCACCAGGGTACTACCCGGTCGGGGCTGCCTACCCGCATCGTCGTTCCTCCTTTGTTGATCATGGGATCCATCGCCGGCCATATCTGCGGCCCGGCTGGTGGTGGTAAGAGGAGCAGCGCGTCACGATCCTTGGCTGGGAGCGCGACCGGCTGCGTATTATGCCGCGACCCGCCATGCGGGCACGAGGTGGTCGCCCAAAACTCGCCCATGGCGCTGTTTCGGCGATCGGCCGGGGCATGCTCAGGCAGACTTTGGTGAAGCCATCGACGTCATCGGTTGCGTAGAGCGCAACATCCACTTCTTCGCTTTTGACTTGCCGCACTCGGACGCCTGCTTCGTGGTCGGCTATCCGGCAGAGACGACGGAAGCCTTCTGCGACGGCCACGTTCGGGCCTTCGCATTCTTCGGCGGCGTACCGAAGTCGATCCTGTATGAGACAACACCAAGATCTCGGTGGCCCCCATCCTCGGTGACGGCAAGCGGCAACGCACGCGCGTGTTCACCGAGCTGCAATCGCACTACCTGTTCGAGGACCGGTTCGGCCGGCCTGGCAAAGGCAACGACAAGGGCAAGGTCGAAGGGCTGGTAGGCTATGGGCGGCGGAACTTCCTCGTACCAATCCCGGTGTTCGACAGCTTTGCGGCGTTGAACGCCCATCTGGTGGCATGCTGCCGCCGTCGAATGGGTGACTGTTTACGCGCTCATGACGCGACGATCGGCGAGCGGCTGGAGCGCGATCTTGCCGCCTTCCAGACGCCGCTGCCT
>WNFC01049854.1_pt1 | contig 10589 bp, 9 predicted proteins | sample 5400541 | NCBI WGS metagenome assembly WNFC01 (sample SAMN13153342, study PRJNA577476) | soil metagenome | isolation source: 120 cm saprolite under Douglas fir tree site 2 hole 2 replicate 1 | place: USA:California | collected 2015-04-18
CATTGCAACGCATTGCATTGCAATGCAGTGCAACGACGTGCAATGCATTGCAGGGGGGGTATGTGCAAAGCGTGCAACGATGCAACGAAACCGGGTCTCCGCTCTATGGTCAGGGGGTTGACCCCAGCTCGGCCGCCGCCGACTCCGGGCGCTAACGCAACCCGGCTCGCCACTCACTCCTGCCCCCTGATTTCATCGCGAAGTCGACAGCACGATCTGGTTCCCTTCCGAGTCTTTCAAGATCGCCGACACGCCCCACGGCTCCGACTTCGGGGGCTTGGCGAACTCCACCCCTTTGGCGCTGAGCTCCTCGTAGGTCTTCTGCACGTCGTCGCACTCCATCGATATGCCGGTGAATGTTCCGATCCGATCCTCCTGGCCGGGAGGGGTGAACAGTGCGAGGCCCGCCTCGCCCTTGGGGGGACGCACCTCGATCCAGCGCTGGCCGGGCCCCATCGGCTGGTCGGTCTGCAGGGTAAATCCGAGCGTGCCGACGTAGAACTGGAGGGCGCGGTCCTGATCGCGCACCGGAATACTGGTGAATTTCATCTTTCGGATCATGGTTCGCCTTTCGTCGTGGGGACAGAGTGTGGTGGAACGGACTGCCTCAAATATACGGGCGCATCGTCGCAGTCATAGAGCGCGCCACCCCATTTTTCGCAAGTCGCGTTGCCGAATACTATATCGGATACTACTATAGCGATGGTTGATACAGATAACCCTCGACGCCTACTTGCTCTCATCATTTACCTCTACCTCTATCGCCAAGCGTCCCAGCAGGCGACCTGGTCGGTGCGCCTATCCCATCAGTCGATCGCCACTGGCACCGGCCTCTCCCGCAGCGCGGTCCAGAGCGCCCTGGCCCACCTTCAGAATCGCCAACTGATCGCCACCTCCCGCGCCCACCCCACGGCCGTTCCGCTCCATCGCGTTCTTCGGCCGTGGTTGCGTCTCCACCGCCAGAGGAAGTAACCCTCGCAACAAGATTCGAGGTTGCAGGCGATTGCTTCCCCAAGGCCGTGGTTCTTTCGGCCCAGCATTGCAGTTCAACGCGGTGCAATGCATCTCTGACCCCTGCCTCCCGACCCCTGTCTTGACTACCCCCGGCAGGATTCGAACCTGCGACCTACGGTTTAGGAAACCGCCGCTCTATCCCCTGAGCTACGGGGGCATACCGGCAGGAGTCAGGAATCAGAAGTCAGCACCGAGCCGGCCCTGGCTATGATCCTCTCGCCATCCCCAGCCAGCATAGCCGGTTGGCAGCGGGATTCAATTCGAGGGCCGTAGTGCGCTTTACATGACATTAGAGGGAGGATAAAGTGCAGGGGTTCGGCTTGCGGCTCTTATGCGATTTCCTTATCCGCCACTGACCGCGTTCAGGAGGCCTGCCATGATTTCACAGGAGCGGAATCTTTGGTTGGAAGTGGACCAGGCTGGAGAGGTCACCATCGTCCGCTTCAAAATCCCCTGGATTTTGAAGGAGGGAACGATCGAGACGATTGGAGAAACGCTTACCGATCTGGTGGAAAGCTCCGGCTGCCGAAAATTCGTCTTGAATTTCGGCAACGTCAAGAGCTTGGCCAGCACGATGTTCGGCAAACTGACGGCCCTGCATCAACGAATCGAAGCCCGCGGAGGCCGCTTGGCCCTTTGCTGCATCGATCCGGGGCTGGATGAGGTCTTCCAGGCCGTCCGACTTATTCCCCTGCTCCCAGTGTTCGACGGCGAGCAGGACGCCCTGCAAAGCTTCTGATCAGCCCGAACCTTATTAAACCGCCACCTTCGATTACGTTTCATTTCCGGAGTATGGCCAGGGTGGCAGCGCACTCGGTGCGCGAAACGTAATCTACGAGTCCCCGGGCCCATTTACGTCAAGCCCTATCTTCCGCCATCATGACGGTCCTCATCCGGTCCATTCGGGGAACGAACTGGAAGTTCATTCGTCCGGTGGTGATGGTGTCGTGCATGCTTCGCGGATCGGGCCGGTGAGGCCGCAGCCGATCGATGACGGCCGCACACACCCGCTGCGCCACCTGGCGAACAAGCCCGCCCTCTTCCGGCGAAGTTTGCTGATTTTTCCACGGAGTCATTCGGCGAATTTCCGCTCGAATAAGCCGATCAAGTGGCGATTCGCTGGGCCGGGAGCGCAATGCTCGGCGAACCATGCAAACCATTTGCGGCTCCAGCCTATTCAATAACTCGCCTTCAGCGCGGGAATCGCCCCGGCTGACGCGGGCTTCCAACTCACTGAGATCGTTGTTTATATGAGTCATGGGTAAATTCCTTGTCATAATTAAATTTCTAGACTATCGGGTCAATTACGGTATTGGATAACAAGCCCCAAACATCATGGCACACGGCGGAGACGAAGCCAGTAGTCAATTGTGGGATGAAGAAGGTCGCACTGAAATTTCCATTCTTATCGACGGTGGCGGTCAGGCCGGCGACCCAGAAATTGCCGCTAAATTGAACGACGATACCGCAGGGGGCTTCGTCAGCCACAGAGCCTTGAAAAGTCCAAGTTCCGGGGCCCGAGTGAATTACTTGAAACGAGGTAATGGTCGGCGCCGCGCTGGAAATCATGGAGGTAACTGGGGCGGATTGGCACCCCGGGTACTTCATGGCCACGGCGGTCACGGTACCCAGGCCGAATCCGGTCGTAAAGAAATCAAAATTCCCGTTCATGTCCGGCATCACACTACCTGACGACATTCCGGTAAAGGTTACTGTGTCATGCTCCGGGTGATCATCGGAGACCATTCCCCTTAGTTCCACCTGACGGCTGCCTGGAGCGTTGGTCGGAGTGGCACCAAAAGCGGTGATCACGGGCGATGGACAATCGCGCCTTTCCAACCTCTCCAAGCTCAAGCGCACCGGCCGCTTCGCGCTGGGTTTCGTGGCCTTCCTTGAATTCGTAAGCATTCCCCATACCATGTGAACCTCCCGTATTGAGTTCCTAGATTGAAGCCTGGCGTGCAGGAAGGGAGGCCATTCTCCCTGCCTGTGCACGAACTCGGCAAACACTAGGAAAGATATAGGTCCCAGTTCACAAAGGTACGGATTTTCTGCCCTCTATAGAAATAATCGAAATCCACTCATAAAACGGGACATAAATCTTGAAGTTTTTTTTGATTTCTGGAAATGAAGGCGGGAAATGGCTTGGAGCTATCTTGCCTAATTTGACAATACCGGTGTGTGAACGACATAAAAAGACGGGAAAAAACCAACCCTATATGATCAAAAGATCACTCTTCGCGAATCGGATCCAACAGCCGAGGGGTTTCCTCCATTTCCAATTTAAAGGTCCGCTCGTTCGGGGCCGATTTCCAGGGAGCTTTGAATGTGTTCGAGGCCCCTGCGGCAAGCGGATTTATGATCCTGCTTTTCATATGCGCGTTTTAATTCTAGGAGGGCTAAATTGTAGTGAGGGGCTTGCAGCCCATTATCAAGTCGAATGGCCTCAACAAAGTCAATTTCCGCATTCTCCAGGTCCCGTCGCTGCAACAGACTGTACCCCCGGTTGTTTAGAACTTCCGCCGTCTTGAAGCCGCCTTCGATGGCCGCGTTGCCTTGAGCAATTGCGATGTCATAATGTTCCAATTTGGCCGAACAATAACTCAAGCAAGCTTCAACTCGCCCTTCGGGCCGCACACGCTCGGCCGCGAGGAATGCCTCCTCCGCGGGGCCGAATTGATTCAGCCGTAGAAATGACCGACCCAGCGCAAACAGGGCATCGGCATTTTGGGGACCTGCCCGAACCGCCCGGCTAAAATACTCACCGGCTTCCTCAAAGCGCTCCAGACGATATAAGTCCATGCCTTTGTTGAATTGACGTACACTATAAGGATCTTTGGGAATGGACCAAGAGACGCCGAGAAAGACCAGAGCACCTAGGAGTAATACACTCGCGACAAGTAGACGAACGTTTAGAGATGCCCATCGACGAAAGCGCTGGACAGCTGACAATGAGTTGCGGAGTCCCCGGGCAACCTCGGCCGCCGTTTGCGGCCGATCTTCCGGACGATAGGCCAGGCATCTATCTAATAGATCGCGGGTCCGGGAGTCCACCCGTGGATTCTTGGACCAATCGACTTGAATCCCTTTCCCTTGCCGCTCCAGCAGCCACTTCCGCAGGTTTTCGTAAGAGTCTTGTTTTTCCAAGGGGCCAAGCGGATGCAGGCCCGTCAGCACCTCGCAGAGCATCACTCCGAGAGAGAACACATCCGATCGGGCATCCACTTGGGCGGGAAAACCCTTGCGACTGCGATCCATGGCTCGAAGGAATTCAGGAGCCATATAGGGGAATGTGCCGCCCAGTCGATGGTCCACCGGTTGTTCACGAAAAGAGAGGTTGAAATCGAGGAGCATGGGCCGGCCGTCCGGTCTCAGCAATACATTGGATGGCTTCAGATCGCAATGACAAATACCCAGCGAATGGATAAATGCCAGGGCTTCCGCGAGTTGAAGTCCTAATTTCAACACGCCATCTACATAGGTACCATTGCAAAAGATCGGGTCGGGGAGTTGCTGATGCGTTTCGATATAATCAGCGGCGACTCGATCCTGACTGGCCTCCAGGATTGCCGACGCGGTGGTGGGAAGCCCCGAGGCTTGACGAATGCGACTCAAAAGATCGCACAGCGTCGCGCTCCCCAAATAAGGCATGCACACAACGGTGTAGCCGGTTTGCGGATCTTTCTTGGCGGAATGAATTGGGACGATATTTCGATGGGTGAGGCGGCCGAGAATCTCGGCTTCGGCGCTGCTTTCCTTCGCCACTTTGACAGCTACCAATCGATTACCCAAGCTCGGCTCGGCCGCCAAATAAACACAGGCAAAAGTTCCCCGCCCCAACTCGCGCAGCAGAGAGAACCCCAGGAACTCTTTGCCGATATCCGGAAAGACACCTTGGCGGTGATCATCCAGAAGCGGTTCTTTTTCCTCGAACCAGCCATGGGTCTCGGCCATCTTGCGGACTTCATCCTGGAAGACCGGCAGCTCATTGCAATATTCCTTCAGGTTGATTCTCTCGCCCGCCTCCGATCGCTGACAAAAGTCCTCGTTGGCCAATTCAATGACCACGGACTTCTCTTTCGCCAGATCCGGATAGCGTTCCAGAATTGCGCGGACAGGGGAGGATTCCCCCTTCCGGCGAAGTTCGCGAAGCTCATTTGCCAGCTGACGAACCTGAAGAATGCTGGCCGTGGCCATGCTTGGCCAAACGACCGATTCCGATCGGGAAGATGGAGTTGAATTCATGGTGGCAGCGTACCAGGGCACCCGCATGCCCCGTTCGCCCGTAAGGCGTTTACAGCCCCACGAGCCCGAATGGCGTTTACAAGCTCCGTTTATCGGTCTTTCATATCGTGGTGTTGGCGAATCCGATCGATCACTCGCCGAATGGTTTTGACGCTCACGCCGATTTCCTGGGCAATGGCTTCCAAGCTTTGGCCTCTTTTAATCCAATTGACAATCCGCTCTTCGCGCGGGGTATCCGGATTTTCGGCTCTTTGCCATTCTTCTTTGGCGATGGCAACCTGGCTGGCTGTCGGACCCTTGACAGCCACGTCTCGCTCGTTCATGGATGCCGAGTCAAACAAGGGAGTTTCGCGCTTGATGTCGTATTTCTGAGTTTCCAACCGTTGCCGGATGGCGTCCACCACTTTGTTCCGCGCCAGGCCCATCAAGAAATTCACTAGCTCTTGGTGTCGTTTGAACTGCATTCGATCGGGGGGCATGGCAAAGAACGATGCCCACACTGCCTGAACGAAATCCACCGAATCAAACTTCGACCTCATTTTCTTGTCCAGGCGCCGGCGAACGGCCCGGAGGATGTACGGACCGTAGCGCTCGACCACTTCCCGCGCTGAGCCGTCCGAATCTTTCCAAGCCTTCTCTAATAATTCGCTAAGACTTTTTCCTGGTTCCGGCATGACGCTTTCCGATCCTGCCCTGGTGTGGCGAGTCGGGTGCCAACCTCAAAGGAGCTTAGCTTATTTCGTGACAGATCGGTGTCATCTATCGGTTTTAACCCAAACGGCGCGGGATGCAAGCTCATTTGGTGGAATCGGACCAGGTTTCCTGGACAAAGAGCGCCATTCGAATCTGGAGTCGAAGTTCGAAGGTGGCACGTCCCCGGCAAGGTTTTCGGGTCCGAATTGTCAACCCTGTCGGTTGTAGTCAGTTGCCGACGCTTCCGGCTCTGGTCCGGAATTCTTGGCGTACACGTTACGGAGTGGCATGACCATCCCCGCCAAGCCGGGGAAAATAAAAAAAGCGCGTGACAAGGGGGGTATTTAATCCATCAATAATGATAGAATGGCTATGCCTCCCCCAGGGTATCAAATCATGAGCAAAAACTACTTGCGCATCGGTGTGGTTATTGCATTCTTCTTAATCCCGGAGTTGGGATGGAGCCAAGGTCCGGGGGGTGGGCCTCCGCAGGGCCCAGGGGGCGGTTTTCCACAAGGTCCGGGTCAGGGCGGCGGCGGCTTTCGTCAACGTGGGGGTGGCGGCGGGATGTTCGATCCCGCTCAGATGTTTGACCGCTTCGCCAATGGCAAGGCTGTTTGGACCCAGGCCGATGCCAACAATAATCCCTTTGGTCAGAGAATGTTTGAGCGGATGGCTCAAGCATTGAACATCACCAATGGCCAAATCACCCGCGAACAGTTCACCACCTACATGCAACAGCAAGCCAATAATTGGGGCGGCGGAATGGGAGGCGGTCGCCGCGGAGGAGGCCGACAAGGCCCAGGCGGCGGACCACCGGGCGGGAGTGCCCCGAACGGCGGAACCGCTCCGGGAACGGGAGTCTCACCGTCGCCCAACGACGCCGGCAACGCGCCCGGCAATTTCCGAAACGGCCCGGATCAATGGGCCGAGCGGATGTTTCAACGCTACGATACGAACGGCGACGGCTTGCTCAACAAAGATGAAATGCCCGAGGCTCTCCGCGCCGAGCTCGATAAATGGGACACCAACAAAGATGGCTTTATCGACCTTACCGAATTCAAGGCCTACTTCCAGGCTGATGTGCAGCGGCGCATGGCCGAAAACGGCGGTTGGAACCCCTGGCAAGGAGGAGGCATACCTGACAGCCCCATGGCCCCGATCCCGAGTGAGGAAGAAGAAGTCAAAAAGCCCGCCGTCTATCGAGCCGGCAATCTTCCCCAGGGCATTCCCGACTGGTTCGCGCGCTATGATACCGATGGCGATGGCCAAATCGGGCTCTACGAATGGAAAGCCAGCGGTGAGTCAATCGAGAAATTCCGCCAAATCGATCGCAATAACGACGGATTTTTGACGATTGACGAGGTCATGCGCTACATGGCCGAGCAGAAAAAGAACAGTGGAGGCGCCCAATCCTTTGGCGGAAATCGTTTTGCCAACGCAGGGCAAGGAAACAACCAAGGACCCGGTGGCAACGGCGGATTTCAAGGGCGAGGCGGCAATGGCGGAGGGGGCCAAGGCCAGAATGGTTTCGGCGGTGGCCGCAATCGCTTCAATAGGCAGGGAGGCGGCTAATTCCGCATATGAGCTCAAAATAAACGGTCCTATTCCAAGCCCGACGCGCCAGCAACCTTACTCGCACGTCGGGCTTTTTCTTTCATACTCACCGCAGTCATTTGACCGCCACGTTGGGAGCGACCGCGGAAGTTGTCGTCACGCTGGGTTTGGTTGAGACCATCGTCGTATGATGAGCCGGCATGACCGGTCGATCAAGAGACGGTTGATCTCGGGTTTATAGGTTCCCCACGGAAGAAAGAGCGTATATCCCCAGCCGATCATGTCCTTTTTCGCCAGCCGTTTGAGAGTGGTAGGATCGAAACGCCATTCTTCCAAGGGAATTGGCTGGCCATCGCCCGGCGCCTTCGTGTCGTCATAGAGATCGACAACGACCGAGCCGTCCTCGATTAGAGGAAAAGAAATTTCCGGCCCAAAAAGGTATAGCCGTCCCGCCAGCCCGGGCTCCTCGACGCCGCCATGGGCTGGGTCGGGCACGAATACGGCCTGGTGATTCCAGGTGGCCACGACTTGGCAAACCTGCCCGTGCGGCATGGGATCTTCCTTGTCCCCCTTGGGCAAAGTGACGCACCCGGAAAGTGAAACGAGAAACCAAAAACCAGAAACCAGAAAGAAGAAACAGAAGCGCGGCTTGGCACAAGGTAACATTCGCGCCCTGGCGAGCCCGGTTGCGTTAGCGCCGCACGAACTCGGGGCGCTAACGCAACCCCGCTCGCCGACGCGCGAAACTAATGAAATGCAATCGGTACTAACTTCCAACTTTGGTTTCGTTATCGCTTGCGGAAGAAATTCCATTTCCAAGACTCCTTCCTTGGATTATCCGGATCGCCGTCGTTGGTGGCGGCACTGGACTCCGTTGCACTCGATGAGTCAGGATTTGTCGAAGCTTTCATCCCACTCGATGAGGGCGCCGCTGGACTGCTCGCCGCAGACTCCGGGGGCGGATCACTGGCGAACGTGCCCACGGGGATCGGTTCCGGCGGCGGTCCCGAGTGATTGCTCGTGTCGTTGGGCAAGGCCTTCGGAATGGCCGAGGAATTCACACCGGTTGCCGGAGGTAAAGTTCCCCCGCTTGGCGCCCCGTTCCTCTGTCCCGAGCTGGAGCTTGGAGACGTGGTGGGGGCCGGTGCGGGTTTAGTTTTCTTCGGGGCCGGCGGCGTTGGGGCCGGGACAGCCGGACAAGCGCCGACCACACCGGGGCTGAAGATGCCCAACTCCGGGGGCGGGCCGAACAGCGGATCCAATCCCGTGCTGCCGTGAATCTTGACCACGTCGCCCAATACCCAATCCATCCGTTTCGACTCTTCCGCCAGGATCAAGTCGGCGTCGGCGGCGCAGCGGACGACATGAGGCGTCAGAATGATGAGCACTTCCGTCTTGGCGCGCGTTTGCGTGCGGAAGCGGAAAGCGGCGCCCAGAATCGGCAAATCGCCGAGCACGGGAATCTTGTTCTCCGTTTTTGCATCGCGCTTGGAAATCATTCCGCCGATGGCCACCGTCTCGCCGTCATGGGCCAGGATGGTAGTCTCCAAGTGCCGAATATCGAGGACCGTGCCTGATGTGCCGTTACCGAGCGAAAACTGTGTCGTTTCTACGGCCGACACTTCCGGCACCACGCGCATTAAGATCGTTCCGTCCGGACTAATTGTCGGCGTGACTTGCAACAGGACGCCGATTTGACGGCGATCCGTGTTGGTGGTCACAATGCCCGTGGCCGTGACGTTGCTGGAGGTGATGATGGGAATTTCCTGACCGACGTTGATGTAAGCGGTCTGATTGTTGAGCGTCATGACTTGAGGCCGGCTAAGAATGTCGACGCGCCCTTGCGTGGCCAATGCTCGAATCAAGAGGTTGAAGGTGTCGTTGGCGGCGGAGAAGACCAACCCGCCCACGTTGCCATTGGGCGAGACGCGGCCCACGCCCAAATTCCCGAGTCCCTGGAAGCCGACAATCCCGGTTCCGGGCGCCGCCGGATTGTTGCCCAGCGGATTGGTGTTGTTGAAATTAAATCCATTTAACGCCGTCGGATTCATGCTGGTATTTACAGTGACCCCTCCCGGCACCAGAGTGCTGACGCCGGTCGCAGGAGCGCCGTACGTGACACTACCGCCGCCGAAGAGTCCGCTCGCCGGAATAATGCCGCGCTGGAACAGCACGGGACTTTGCAGCCCTAGCTCCATGCCGAATTCCTGGCTATTGGTCAGCTCCACCTCGGCCACCAACACCTGAATCACGACTTGCGGCGACGGCACATCCAGTTTCTCCACCAGCTTGATCACCTCGTCATACAGCTGGGGCGCCGCGCTGATCAGAAGGGAATTGGACACCGGCTCGGCGACCACGACGGCGTCATTTTCAAGTCCCTCAAATGTGGTGAATTGGCCGATGTTGCTGAGGACGGTCAACGAGTTCGTCAAGAACGTTTGCAAGGTGGTGGCCAGGTCCGCGGCGGCAACGTACTGGAGCTTGTAGGCCTGGAATCGGCGCGCCCACGTATTCGTATCGTCCAGCTTGCTGACGAGAGCCGTGACCACGTCCAGGTCATTGCGGCTGCCGGCGACAATGATGCTATTGGTCCGCAAATCCGGGGTGATGGTGAGCTGAACGAGCGAGGCGCCATCCTCGACGCCGCCGCCGGGCGTCATGAAGACCTGCCTGGGGAGCGTGTTGCCTCCCGCGCCCGTGGTACCCGCCCCCGCTGTCCCCAGAGCGCCTGGAAGACCACCTCCCCCGCCCAAGGCGCCAGGAGCTCCGCCAGGTCCACCGCGACCGGCCGTCGTTCCCGTGCCGATTCCCCCCGTGCCCAGGAATAACTGCTGCAGCATGGTGGCGATCGTGGTGGCGTCGGACTTTTTCAAGGGGATGATGTTCACCTCGGCGCGATTCACCGGCACCACATCCAACTCCTTGATCAAGGCGATGATGAGGTCCATCGTCTTCGCCGGAGCCGAGAGGATCAGGCTGTTGGTGCGAATGTCGGCGGTGATGTGGATATCTTCCAGGAAACCCGATTCGACCGTTGTCGGCTGGCCGGGATGCGGATTGATGAACCGGAGCGAGAC
>WNFC01009853.1_pt1 | contig 10588 bp, 9 predicted proteins | sample 5400541 | NCBI WGS metagenome assembly WNFC01 (sample SAMN13153342, study PRJNA577476) | soil metagenome | isolation source: 120 cm saprolite under Douglas fir tree site 2 hole 2 replicate 1 | place: USA:California | collected 2015-04-18
GATAGGCGATGAACAAAATTCAAAGCCTTTACCTTGCTTGTCTGCTTACCGGCGTCTTCAGCGGTCCCGGAGTATGGGGCGCTTCGACGAATGCCAACGCAGCTTCGACGAATGCCATCGCAGCTTCGGCGAACGCGAAGCCGGACTCGGCGAGTGCCAACGCGGCCCCGGCGAACGTCAAAGCTGCGTCGACAGGGAACGCCAAGGCGGCGCCGGCTGACGCGCAGTTCGATCAATTGGTGGACGACTTCGTCTTGGGCACGCTGGCGCTATCGCCCACCGCGGCGACCGGCTTTGGCTACCATGTCCATCACGGCGCATCGCTCGATGACATGCTGGATGATTTCAGTCCGGCGGGGATCGCGGCCTCGCGAAGCCTGTCGCGCGACATCGAAGCGCGGATCGCGCGGCTCGATACTGCGTCGCTCGACGCGGAGCAGCGTGCCGATATCGATATCATGCACAACGCTCTCGGCGCGTCGCGTCTGGAGCTCGATGAGATCCAGAGCTACCGCCACAATCCCACGAGCTATGTCGAGCTGTTGGGTAACGGTCTCTACTCGCCTTATGTGCTGCAATACGCACCGGCGGCGGAACGGTATCGGCACATCATCAACCGCCTCACCAAGATTCCTGAGCTGATCCGGCAGGCCGAGACGAACTTGCAGGACTCTCCGGAAGTTTGGAACCGCGTCGCGCGCGACGAGAACACGGGCAACATCGGGCTCATCAACACCACGCTGCGTGACGCCTGCCCGAACGGGCAGCGCATGCGGTACGACCAGGCCGCAGCGGGGGCGGTCGCGGCCTTGCAAGGATTCAACCATTGGCTCGAAGACAACCTGGCAGAGAAACCCAGTGATTGGCGGCTGGGGAAGGAGCGCTACGCCAAGAAGTTCAGTCTAGTACTGGCGACCGGCAAGACTCCCGAGGCACTGCTGGCGGAAGCGGAGGAGGATCTCGTCAAGGTGCGGGCCGAGATCGCGCGGCTCGCGGCACCCAAGACCGTCGAGCAGGCGCTGGCGGACGTGGCGCGCCAGCACGCGACGGCTGCGACCTTCATGCCGTCGGCCAAGCAGGCGCTGGTCGCTGCCACGACCTTCGTGAAGTCCAAGGATTTGCTCACGCTCCCGCCGAACGCCAATTTGGAGGTCATCGAGACGCCGGTGTTCATGCGGGGCCTCTACAGTGTCGGCGGTTTCAATCCGGCGCCGGCGTTGGAGCCGAAGCTGGGCGCCTTTTTTTGGCTGACGCCGATTCCGGTCGAATGGCCGCAGTCGCGCATCGATTCGAAGCTGCGCGAATACAACGATTCGGGAATTCAGCACCTGACCGTGCACGAGGCCATGCCGGGTCACTATGTGCAGGGGGAGTATGCGAACGAAATTCAGCCGCGATCGCGCCGCCTGCTGCGCAATATTTTCGGCAACGGCCCTTATGTCGAGGGGTGGGCGGTGTACTCCCAGCAACTCATGGCGGAGCAAGGATACCTGGGCGACACGCCGGGTTACCGGCTCACACTGCAAAAGCAATTGCTGCGGGTACTCGCCAACACGATTCTGGATGTGCGGCTGCAGACCCTGGGCATGACCGACAGTCAGGCAATCGACCTCATGACCAAGAACACTTATCAGGAAATGGAAGAGGCGACGGCGAAATTGCAGCGCGCCAAACTGTCGTCCTGCCAATTGCCGACTTACTACGCTGGATACAAGGGCTGGCTTGCCGTGCGCGAGCACTACCAGTCCAAACACGGCGCCGCGTTCAGCCTCAAGGAGTTCCACGAGAGCGCGTTGCGGCAGGGCGCCGTGCCTCTGCCGGTGTTGGAGCGGCTGCTGCAGTAAAGCGGGCAGACACCGAGGTCGGCAGCGAGGTAGCATTAGGCTGGGCCGAAATTGGAGCTTGCGATGAGTGTGGTTTCAGTACCAGAGCGCATGCGAATCAGCGCCGATCGCTACCAGAAGATGGTGGCGACCGGGGTATGTGACACGGTGGTCGGCGTCGCTATACTGGGGAACCCGTCCCTACAGACCGCGAGGCAACTGATATGAATGCGAGTCTCAAGCCCGTCCAGACAGCGGCAGAGGCTGAGCGAGCCGCCCGAGTCGATCTCGCGGCGTGCTATCGGCTGGCGGACCGCTTCGGTTTGAACGAGGGCATCGACAATCATCTGACGCTCTTGGTGCCGGGGTATTCGGACCGATTCTTACTCGCCCCGTTCGGCATGCATTGGTCGGAGATCAAGGCGAGCGATTTCTTGGTGGTGGATTTCAGCGGACGGGTCTTGAGCGGGCAGGGCTCCGTGGAGGATACGGCGCTGTATATTCATCAGCCGGTGCATCGGCTGTCGCCGCAGGGGCGCTGCGTACTGCACACCCACATGCCCTATGCGACTGCGCTATGCATGCTCGAGAATCCGCGCCTGGAGATGGCGGTGCAGAGTGCGCTCGGATTCTACGACGACATGGCCTACGATCCGACGTACAACGGTCTGGCCTACGATGTGTCCGAGGGGGAGCGCCTGGCGCGAGCGCTCGGGGACAAGTCGGTGCTCATGATGGCCAATCACGGCGTGCTGGTGGTCGGTAACACGGTGCCCCAGGCATTCGAGCGGTTGTATTTTCTCGAGCGCGCCGCGCAGGCGCAGGTGCTTGCGCTCTCGACTCGCCGGGCATTGCAGCTCATTCCGGAGCCGGTGATCAAGAAGACGGTTGCGCAGTTCGGCGCGGGCGCCGCCGTGGGCGGCCGGGATCGCGCGGATCTGCACTTCGATGCGTTGAAACGCGTGCTCGATCGCGCCGATTCGGACTACGCGAGCTGAAGCCGCCCTTCACGCCTGAGTCGGACCCGGCGCGGGCGGCGCGCAGCCCCATCGTATTCCTGGTGGCGGCGGTGCTGTTCATCAATTACGTCGATCGGGGCGCGCTGCCCACGGCGGCGCGCCTGGTGCAGGGCGATCTGCACTTGAACTACACGCAGATGGGGATGCTGTTTTCGGCCTTCTCCTGGACGTACACCTTATCGCAGATTCCCGTCGGCTGGCTCGCCGAGCGCTACGGGCCACATCGAATACTCGCGGCCGGCCTCACCCTGTGGGCGTCGGCCACCATCCTGGTCGGATTCGCGCACACCTTCGCCACGCTGCTGGTGCTGCGGCTGCTGCTCGGATTGGGCGAGAGCGCAGGGTTCCCAAGTGCCGCGAAGATACTGGCGGCGATCGTACCCCCCAAGGGCCTGGGTACGGCCAACGGGATCGTCGCGCTTGGGTATCTGTCCGGACCGGTGGTGGGCACCATCGTCGGCGGCCTGTTGATGGCGCACTTCGGCTGGCGTTCGGCGTTCTGGGTGTTCGGTGCCCTGTCCTTGCTGTGGTTATGGCCTTGGGTTGGTGTCGCGGGCGGGGTGCGCACGGCGGTACGCGCGAGCGCGGATGATTCGCCGACGCTGTGGATGATTCTCAAACAGCCTTCTCTTTGGGGAACGGCGCTCGGGCTCTTTTCCACCAACTATACGTTCTACTTCATGCTGAGCTGGCTGCCCACCTATCTGCAGACCGAGCGCGGCTTCTCGCTGATCGCTATGTCGCAGCTGGCCACGCTCGCGTTCGCGGTGAATGCCGTGAGTGCCTTCACCGCTGGGTGGGCCATCGATCGCTTCCTCGCCCGCGGCGGCTCGGCCAACATCGGCTACAAATCGGTGATGGCCGTGGCGCACGTGGGATCCGTGGTGTGCATGCTCGCCATGGCCGTGGGCTCGCCGAAGTTGGCGCTGGTCAGCGTGTTCGTCTACCAGGCGCTGTGCGGAGCGTCCTCGCCCGGTGTGTATGCCATGTGCCAGATCCTCGCCGGCCCGCGCGCTTCCGGGCGATGGGTGGGAATTCAAAACTCCCTCGGCAATCTCCCGGGGATCGTCGCGCCATGGCTCACGGGCTACATCATCCAAAGCACCGGGCATTTCACGAACGCCTTCGTGGTGGCTGCGGCAGTGAGCATGCTCGGTTTGATCGGCTGGATCTGGATGGTGCCGACGCTCAAGGAACTCCAGTGGAAGACCGCGCCGGCGCCGACCGGGGCGGCGGCGCCGGAAAGCCTCTAGGCGCCCTAAGGTCGCAGGTGGGGGCCGAGCGGGTTTCGAGCGGAATCGGCAACAGCGCCAGCAAGGCGGTTTCTAGCACCTGTTTCCTCAATGAGAGAAGCATCGCGGCCTTGACGTTTCCGCGGAAACGTCATTTTGTCCGCTGAGTGAACGTCGATCAGACCTTCCTATGGTTTATGATCCGTAAACCTATCAATTTTCGATAAGTTATGACGGGACCGGATCGCTGGATATGGGATAGCCCGACCTGGCCGCAGTTGCGCTACGACCAAGACGCGTTGATCGAGCCGCTGGGCCGCGCCCGGGATATGGCGGGGCGCCTGCGAGGCAGGGCGGATGCGATCGGCGAAGATGAACTCTCCCTCGTTGAGGGTGATGTGTGGGCGGGCAACGCCGTTGCCAGCTCGGCGATCGAAGGCGAGATGCTCGACATGGCGGCCGTACGATCGGCGGTGGCGCGCAGGCTCGGTGCTACTCCCGCTCTGTCGGCAGCCGCGCCAAGAAACGTGGAAGGGCTGCTCGATGTGATGAATGACGCCGCGGCTAATTGGCAAAGCGAGTTGAGCGAGGAGCGGCTCATCGGTTGGCAGGCTGCGCTCTTCCCGGAAGGCAGGTCGGGCTTGCGCAGAGTCGAAACGGGGACCTTCCGCACCCACGGAGAGCCCTTTCGAATTGTGAGCGGCGCGGCGGGTAGGGAGATCGTGCATTACGTGGCCCCGCCCTCCGCTGCGGTACGCGCCGAAATGCGCGGCTTTCTCGATTGGTTCAATGGCAGCAAAGATTCCGCTGCGACGGACGGCATTTTGCGCGCCGGGCTCGCGCACCTTTGGTTTGAATCCATCCATCCCTTTGCACACGGTAACGGCCGCATCGGACGCGTCATCATCGACCTGTCTATCTCGCAGGACATGCGGTTGGCGAGCCGCTTGCACGGCATTTCCATGGAACTGCAGCGCCGGCAAACTGACTACCATGCGGCACTCAATCACGCTCGACGCGGGACGGGTGATGCCACCGATTGGCTGGTGTGGTTCGTCGGCTCGTTTTGGGAATCCTGCCGGACGAGCATCGCCATCATCGATGAGCCTTTGGTGCGCGCCAAATTTTGGAATCAGCATCGGAACGTTGAGCTCAATACGCGGCAGCGCAAGGCGCTCAATCGGATGTTGGCGGCCGGACCCGGAAAGTTCGAGGGCGGCATGACACCGCAAAAGTACATCGCGTTGACCAAGGCCAAATACATTACCGCCAACCGCGATCTGGTCGACTTGGTCGCGAAGCGGCTGCTGGTACGGGAAGGCGCAGGCCGTTCTACGTATTACAATTTGACGATTCCTGGATGGGGCTGGGTGCCGAAGCGGACGAATTGACCTGCGGGACATCGCTGTCAGGCTACGACTTTGAGGCTATTGCAAAAAATTAGCGCCAGGAACCATACTGCATGTTGGCAGTCAAGTATCAGGCGTCTGGCCATTACATGAGCAGAGTCTGGACATGCACGAATCCAATGTCTGGGGAGCTCAGAGGTACATCACCCTCGTCGTGGTGCTCGCCCTTCATTTGACTTTTCTCGCGCTGTTCTTCACGGCGCCTCGAACTCGAGCTGTGTCTGATTCGACGATCGATCCCGTTGAAGTGATGTTATTTCCGCCGACGAAGGTACCGAAGGTGCGCTTCGAGAACGCCCGCCTTCAACGCCTGAGTGCCGATATCGCCATATCGATGACTCTGCCCGGAGTCGCCGCACCGCCACTGTCGCCGCCGGCATCGGGAACGGATGGCGATGGTGCGGCAGTGAACTGGGTGGCGGAAGCGCATCGCGCTGTGCAGGCGTTCGAGATTCGCCGCAACCATCCGCCCACCGTTGCCATATCAGGCGCGCCATCCTTGACTGATTGGTGGCCGAGAGAGCATCACGCCGGCGAACGATTCAAGACTGAGAACGGCGATTGGATCGTGTGGATCAGCGCGAACTGTTATCAGTTGGCAACCGCAGCGGGGTCGGCGGCGGTTGGTTCGACGCCGTCGCGGATCATCTGTCTGGGTCAACCCAAGACTGTGCAAGACGACCGGCTGCCCGTGTCCAAGAAGCTGCCGCGTCCTGAGGGGTAGTCAGCGTCGGGACGATACGCGTCGATGATCCTCGTGTTCGGCGCCGAGACGCTGGAACGCTGTAGGGTCGTGACCGACCAGGACTGGAGCAGAGCATTGAACACAAGCTGCTACACGTTTCGGCGTGCAACGCGAGCGGATCTAGAATTATTGAGGCTATGGCTGAGAGCGCCGGAAGTCGTCCGGTGGTGGGGTGACCCTGAGGAACAGGCGGCGCTGCTCGAGGAGGATCTCAAGGAGCCGCGGATGCGGATGTGGATAGTCGCGTTCAATGGGCGACCCTTCGCCTATGCCCAGGACTATGAGGTTCATGCGTGGCCGCAGGAGCATCTCGCCCACCTACCACAGGGCTCGCGCGCGCTCGACACGTTCATTGGGGAGCCCGACATGGTCGGCGTGGGTCATGGATCGGTCTATCTGCGGCTGCTCGCGGCGCAAATCCGCGCCGAAGGTGCTCCGCTTGTCGCCATCGATCCTGCTGCGGACAACTTGAGAGCACGACGCGCCTATGCGCGCGCCGGCTTTGGCAATGACGCCCTAGTCGACACGGCCGACGGCGCCGCGATACTCATGACGTTCGGTGGTTGAACGATGGGGTTCTTCCGCCGAACTACCAGTTCGGATTGGGCAATTCGCTGAACACTTCTTTGAGCGCAAAGCCCCAGTGCGTGCGAATCATCTTGAAGTACTCGTTATCCATGTCGATGCTGATGTGAGTGGCGAGCTTGAACTCGTCGCGCCGGATGATGGCGAGGTCCAGCGGCGCGCCCACGGACAGGTTGGAGCGGATGGTCGAGTCCATGGACACCAGCGCGCACTTGGCCGCTTGCGGCAGGCTGCTGCTGCGGGTGATGACGCGGTCGATGATGGGTTTGCCGTACTTCGATTCGCCGATCTGGAAATACGGCGTGTCGACGGAGGATTCGATGAAATTGCCGGCGGAGTAAATATGAAACAGCCGTGGCTCTTCGCCCTTGATCTGGCCGCCCAGGATGAACGTGCCGTTGAATTCGTGCCCTTGCTCCTTCAGCGATTCGGCGTCGCGTTCATGGATCGCGCGCAGGGCATCGCCCACCACCCTTGCGGCATTGAACATGTTGGACGCCTGGTAGATGAGCGGCCGTTCGTCCGAGCCTTCCGGGGTTTCCTGCAGGAGGTTGACCACGGCTTGGGTGATCGCTAGATTTCCCGCCGACATCAGCACCAGAACCCGGTCGATTGCCTGCTGGAACGTCCACATTTTGCGGAAAGTGTTGATCTGATCGACACCGGCGTTAGTCCGCGAATCGGACAGCATCACCAGCCCGGTGTCGACCAGCAAGCCGACGCAGTAAGTCATGGCGCGAAATTCTACATGAGTACCGCGGCGGTTGCGCCGAATGGCTAGTGATGCTGTTGCGCCGAATGGCTAGTGATGCTGTTGAGCCGAAAAAGGCTAGTGGTGCTGTTGAGCCGAACGGCTAGTGGTGCCGTTGAGCCGAATGGCTAGCGCCGCTGTTGAGCCGAATGGCTAGTGCGGCTGTTGAGCCGAGTGGCTAGCGCGGCTGTTGAGCCGAATGGCTACTGTTGCTGTTGCTGTTGGGCCGACTCCGCCACCAGGACATTGGCTTCCATCTTCTCGCCGCCGCCGCCCTGGCGCACGCCGCGCACGGGGGCCGCATCCAAGTAATCGCGGCCCACGGCAAGCCGGCAGTAGGTGCGTACTGCGGGCCGCTTGTGGGTCACATCCATGCTCTGCCAACCGATTTCCGGGCCCAGCCAGACGTCGACCCAGGCGTGACTGGCGGCGTCGTTGGCGTCACCGGTGTAGAGATAGCCGCTGACGTAACGGGCGGGTATTCCGACTGCGCGGGCGGAGGCAATGTACACATGAGCGTGGTCCTGGCAAACGCCTTCGCCGCTCCTGAAGGCGACGGCTGCGCTGTCCTGTACGTCGCTGGTACCGGATTTGTAGCGCACGGCGCTGAACACGGCTTCCGCCAGGGCTTGGGCGCGGGCGCGCGGGTCGGTGACGGAGTGCAGGGCGTTGTGCGCAAACGCGCGCAGTTCGTCGTTGGGGGCGGTGAGTTGAGTGGGGGCGAGATAGGCGAGCGGCGAGAGGGGGCCGTCGTCCTGCCGTCCTTCGGTGTCGACGGTTTCGACCACGCCGCGCACGACGATCTGGATTTCGCGGTGCGGTTCTTCGATGGTGAGGAGATGCGAGATATTGCCGTAGGCGTCGACTTGCTCGAGCCGCCGGCCGGGAGCGGTGATGGTCCAGGTGAGAGCGCGCTGGCTCAGGTCGCGGCGCGGGGTGAGGTGCAGGCTTTGTACGCTGTATTTGACGGGGCGCTCGTAACGGTAACGGGTCTCGTGCCGAATGTGCATCTGCATGGGCTTACGCCTCCGCCGGGGGTAACAGGAAATCCGAAGCAATGCGGTCGCCGAGATCGCGCAGGCGAGCCAGGAACTGCTCGAGAAAACGCGGCAGGCCGACCGCCGTGATTTCTTCCATGCGCGTGAAGTGCAGCATAGCGTGCATTTCGCCGGCGCGGCGCTCGGTCTCGGCCGACTGGTCGTTCGCCACTGACTTCAAGTTCTGGTAGACCTCTTTGCAGCAGCGCAGCAGGGAGCGCGGCATATCGTCGCGCAGGATCAGCAGGTGTGCCACTTTGAGCGGCGTAATCACGTCGCGGAATACGCGCCGGTAGACTTCGAATGCGGAGAGAGCGCGCAACAACACGCTCCACTGGTAGGGATCGGGAACCACGCTGGCGTCGGCGCCGGGCACGAGGTCGATTTGATGCGCGGTGAGAATGCGAGCGGTGCTGTCGGCGCGCTCGAGAAACGTGCCGATGCGCGTGAAGTGAAAGGCTTCGTCGCGCATCATGGTGCCGATGGTGACGCCGCGTATCAGGTGGGAGCGTTCCTTGACCCACTCGACGAACTGCCCGATGTCCGGCTGCGATGAGCGGTGCGCGACGATGGATCTCGCCTCGAGCCACGTGGAGTTGAGCGTCTCCCAGAGCTCGGAGGTCAACGAACCGCGCACGGCGCGGGCGTTCTCGCGCGCGATCCGCAGGCAGCTGAAGATACTGCCGCTGTAGTCGCGATCCAGGCTTACGAACTCGAACACGGCATTGGGTTCGATGGCGTCATGCTTTTCCTTGTAGGCGTGTTCCATGTGCAGCGCCGTCATGGTGGAACTTAAGGATTGGGCGAGGGTGGCGCCGGCGTGCGGCAGCAGGGACATTCGATAGTGTGCGTCGACCAGGCGCGCGAGGCTCTCGGCGCGCTCGATGTAGCGCGACATCCAGTACAGGTGATCGGCGGTACGGCTGAGCATCAGGTCGTCCAGTACAGGTGATCGGCGGTGCGGCTGAGCATTAGGTCGTCCAGTACAGGTGATCGGCGGTACGGCTGAGCATCAGGTCGTCCAGTACAGGTGATCGGCGGTGCGGCTGAGCATCAGGTCTTCCAGTACAGATGATTGCGGTACGGCTGGGCATCTAAGTTTCCAGCACCCAGGTGTCCTTGGTGCCGCCGCCTTGGGAGGAATTGACGACCAGGGATCCGTCGCGCAGGGCGACGCGGGTGAGTCCGCCGGGGACGATGGTGACATCGCGGCCCGACAGGACGAAGGGGCGCAGATCGATGTGGCGGGGTGCGAGGCTGTGGTCGGCAAAGGTCGGGCAGGTCGACAGGGCCAGAGTCGGCTGCGCGATGTATCGTTCGGGGGTGGCGATGATTTGCTTGCGGAAGAGGTCGATCTCGGCTTTGGTGGCGGCGGGTCCGATGAGCATGCCGTAGCCGCCGGCGCCGTGGACTTCCTTGACCACGAGCTCGGGGAGGTGGGCGAGCACGTAGTCCTTGTCTTCCTGGCGGCGCAGCATCCAGGTGTGCACATTGCCGATGATGGGGGCTTGGCCGAGATAGAAGCGAATCATCTCGGGCACGTAGGGGTAGATCGATTTGTCGTCGGCGACGCCGGTGCCGATGGCGTTGGCAATGGTGATGTGGCCGTCGCGGTAGGCGGTGAGGAGTCCGGGGACGCCGAGCATGGAGTCGGGCCGGAACACGAGGGGATCGAGGAAATCGTCGTCGATGCGGCGGTAGATCACGTCGACGCGCTGGGGACCTTGGGTGGTGCGCATGAATACTGCTTCGTCACGGACGAAGAGGTCTTGTCCTTCGACCAGTTCGATGCCCATTTGTTGAGCCAGGAAGGCGTGTTCGAAATAGGCGCTGTTGTGGGAGCCCGCGGTCAATAGAACGACGGTGGGGTCGGCGACTCCGGTGGGGGCGACGCTGCGCAAGTTGTCGAGCAGCACGTCGGGGTAGTGGTCGACGGGGGCGACGCGGTGGCCGGAGAAGAGTTCGGGGAACAGGCGCATCATCATCT
>WNFC01012342.1_pt1 | contig 10588 bp, 14 predicted proteins | sample 5400541 | NCBI WGS metagenome assembly WNFC01 (sample SAMN13153342, study PRJNA577476) | soil metagenome | isolation source: 120 cm saprolite under Douglas fir tree site 2 hole 2 replicate 1 | place: USA:California | collected 2015-04-18
CTCACGGCTCGGCACCGATCGCACGCACGCACGGGTGCCGCGCGCCCGCTTTGCGCCCTTGCCCGCCGACAACAGCGCGTCGGCGAATCGAATCTGGCGCGAGGCCACGCATCCCGATCCGCGCGGTACGCTCGTTCAGCGCTATCTCGAGGAACAGCGCGGCCAAGGTCTGCCGGCCGATCTATGCGGCCGAGTGGTGCGGTTTCATGCGCTCTGCCCATGGGAAAAAGAGCGGCGTCCATGCATGGTGGTTGCCTTCCGCTCGATCGCTGACGATACGCTGGTCGCGATCCAGCGCACCCTGCTCTCGGACGATGGAAAAAAATTGGACCGCAAGACGCTCGGCCCCTGCGGCGGGGCAGCGATCAAGATCACGGCCGACGAGGACATCGAACAGGGATTGCATATCGGCGAGGGCTTTGAGACGTGCCTTACGGCGCACGCGCTCGGCTTTCGCCCGGTTTGGGCGCTCGGCTCAGCCGGCCCGATAGGCACGTTTCCAGTGCTCGCAAGTATCGACGCGCTAAGCATTCTTCGCGAGAGCGACAAGAAGGGCACCAACGCTGCGGCGGCGCGGGACTGCGCCAGGCGCTGGATTGCCGCGGGCCGCGAGGCCTTCGTGGTGAATCCCCCACAGGGTGACATGAACGATCTGATGAAACCATGAAACCTGTTCAGCCGCCGCCCGGAACGGAACATCTCGTGACGATGGACCAATACACAGCCGAAGACTTTGCCGACGAAGACTTTGCCGAGCCGCGCGAGGATGATGTGCCGCCGGCGACCGAACGGCCGGAGAGCGCGGACGGCAAGCCCGACCGCGAACAGACCGCGGCGGGCGAAGAATCGGATTCGCTCGAGGAATGGGACGCCGGCGAGGACATCGGGCTTCCACCGCCGCGGGGATGGCTGCTCGGCAACCAGTTTTGCCGAAAGTTTCTGTCTGGCTTGCTTGCCCCCGGCGCCACCGGCAAGTCCGCGGTACGCCTGTTGCAGTTCATGGCGCTGGCGACCGGGCGGCCGCTTTCCGGGCAGCATGTTTTCCAGCGGGCGCGCGTGCTGCTCGTGAGCCTGGAGGACGACCGGGACGAGCTGAGGCGCCGCATCGCGGCCGCCCGCATCCGCCATGGTGTCGACTCCGCCGAGCTCAAGGGCTGGTTTTACTGCTGGACGCCGAAAGGCATCAAGCTTGCCGAGATCAAAAATAACACGCGGCAAAAGGGCCGGCTCGAAACCCTGATCAGGACGAAGGTGGCAAGCCGCAAATTCGATATCGTTGCGCTGGATCCTTTCATCAAGCTTCATGCCCTGGAGGAGAACGATAACGGGGCAATGGACTTCGTTTGTGACTTGCTCACCAAAATCGCCATCGACCGCAATATCGCGGTAGACGCGCCGCATCACACGAAAAAGGGCCAGCAGGTTGCCGGCGATGCTGACGCCGGCCGAGGTGCTAGCTCGGCACGTGATGCCGGACGGCTGCTCTACACCCTCACCAGGATGACCGAGGACGAGGCCAAGGCCTTCAACATCCCGCTTGAGCGGCGCGCCTTTTATGTCCGCCTGGACAGCAGCAAGGTTAACATCGCCCCGCCGTCGCAAGACGCGACATGGTTCGAGCTTGTCGGGGTCACTCTCGGCAACGGCACCGCGCAATACCCGACCGGTGATGAGGTTCAAACCGTTGTGCCTTGGCAGCCGCCCAAGACATGGGCCGGGCTGTCCAACGAGCATCTCAACGCCGCCCTGACCGATATCGACGCCGGCATGGCCAACGGGCAGCGCTACTCGGACGCAGCCAGAGCGCCAACCAGGGCCGCTTGGCCAGTCGTCCTGCGCCATTGTCCCGACCGCACCGAACCCCAATGCCGCGAGATCATCAAGACATGGGTCAAGAACGGCGTGCTCTACAACGTAGATTACGACGACCCGGTCGAACGCAAGCAGCGAAAAGGACTTCGGCTCAACCAAACAAAGAGGCCCGGCTGACATGCGCCACTACCTGATTTTTGGTGGCGCACTGGTGGCGCAAAAGCGTCTGCGCCACCACCACCGTGCGCCTACCCCATGGGGTGGTGGCGCAGCGCACCGCCATTACCCCCAATGGCGATGGCGCACTGATGGCGCAATGGCGCACCGATGGCAGACCAATCCTCCTGCCTCACGCCGAGGCTGGAAGCCCGACGCCGCGCCACTAACCACGACCTCGCTGGCGCCGAGCGACCTCCTATACCAAGCGTTCATGCAGATGCCAACGGCCGCAAGACCGAGCGCGGCGGCCATGAGGATAATCGAGGCGGCCGATCGCCGCGACGAACGTGAAATAGCCCCCTTGCGGTCGGTGGGGGTGGAACAATGCTCCAGAGCGCGCATCAGCGAGTATAGCCGTTGCAACCCAGAAGGCGAGGACGATGCCGAAATTAACTTACCAAGAAATGCCATCGCTCTACACCGTGATCGCCGATTATTTGTCGCTCGGAATTTCGCGCGAGACAATTAGAGGCGTCAAACTGGAGATCGCGGCGCGGGAGACATTTCCGGCGTTTCCTTTGAACGGAAGCAAAGACGCTATGCTGACGGCCATAGATTTGAAAATTGATGAACTCGAAAGAATTTTTCATCGCCATTCGCACGATGGTGTTTGGTCCGAACAAGATGAACAAGCCTTTTTATACGGTGTAGAAGCGATCTGTATCGGGTTTGCCATTTTTGATAAGAAACAAGCTGAGGTCATGCAGCTCGCGACCTTGAAAAAGGCCTCAAAGCGAGAACGCAGAAATGGTACGTCCCCGCGAGCCCGTTTGTCTTGAGCAGGGCTTAAAGCTGGATCTGGTCCAACTTGCGCGATCCGGAATCATCCGGTTCGGCAGCGATGTTGAAAGTCAACAAAAACAAGGACTTCAAGCTGGTTTGCTCAAATTTGGCTCCCCGAAATATTGTCAATTATGATTGACGATGACCTCCAGTGATTCATCCGCTCGCCCAATGCCCGGGCTTCGTCCAGGCTCAGGCGCCAATTGCGCGCAGCGCGTATCCTCGCAGGTCTCACTCAGAAACAATTGGCTCAAGCGGTCGGCGTTCACGAACGCGCCGCCCGCTATTGGGAACTGAAGGAAGACAAAGCACCGACATCGACACCGAGTTCGCTCATAAAGATCGAGGCCGTATTGCGCGATCACGGTGTGATCGTATTTGCAACACCGACCGCCGGTGTGCGGCTTGCCACCGATTTTGCCGCTCAGAGGGTAATAATTCGAGATCAGAATTGACAGGGCGACTGCGTGAAAAAGTCATTTCCTTCAAACGGCAGTGTCGGATTTGCCAAGCGATTTCGATTATTCGGCGACCAAAAATGGAGCGATAGATGGCGCGCTACGCGGGCGGCGGCAAGAACACTGTCGAGGGTTGTCGATCCATCGATGTGCTGCGTTGGCACAAGCTCGACTATCTCCGATCGCCGCGGTTGTTTTCATGGGCCTGGACCATGGATGGCGAGCGGATGGCCTCGATCAACGTCCAAACCCAACGCCATTCTGTGATGCTGAAATACCGAAGCCGTTCATATGGCGAGGATTGGAGTGATGTCGAGCAGCGTATTGCCGTGGCCTGGACGCCGTGCAGGTTCGGTGGTGAACGTCCCTGGTTTGTGTGTTCGGTTAGTTCGAACGGTGTGTATTGCGGTCGCCGCGTGACCAAGCTGTACAGTGCTGGGCGGCTGTTCGCCTGCCGTAATTGCTATCGGCTTACCTACGCGAGCCAACAGGAATCGTTACTTCATCGCGGGCTTGGGAAATCACGAAAGATCCGAATGCGGCTGGGCGGGAGCCCCAACATGTCTGAGGAATTTCCCGATAAGCCGAAAGGCATGCACTGGCGGACGTATGAGCGCTTGCGTTGGGTCCACGATGTAGCCGACGAGCGATCAACCATTGGCCTGAGGAGCTTTGTGGAGCGACTGGGCCGCCGGTTCCGGCGCACCTGAAATCGAACCGAGGAACGGGACGATGACGAGAACGACGCAGACATTGCCCATCGAGACCGGCGGCCTGAAATCCAACGCCTTGACGGCTGCGGACGGTGCGGACACAGATCTCCCGCCCCAATCTGCTCTAGAAAATAACGGTACGGCGGGCTGGACAACCCGAGCGGACGCCTAAGGGACGCGGCTCTCCGAGTCTGAACATTGCACAAACGATCAGCATAAGGCAGAGTTTGAGTCGGTATCGATGAAGCCTGATAAACTTTAGGAACCGAACGCTAATTTGCAAAGCTTGCCTCCGAAAGCCGAAAATACCCGAAATCAGGGTGCCGGTAGCGGAGCGCAGGGCGTTGAAACAGGCGCGGGAAAAGATTCGCGTTCAAGAAGAAGCAGTTCGTCTTAAACGCAGGTTGCTGCAAAGGCGTGAAGAGCAGGTCAAAGTTCAAGCTAACCGCATCGCGGAGCTCGAAAACATGATCGGCTTGAGGACGTCTGCAGTACCTATGTGGATGAACGAGCTCTTCATGCCGCCTCGACAGTAGGTTTCTTGAGGGCCGACGATACCGGGATGTTTCGTTTCACGTTGACGAAAATGACGTGGCGAGCACGCCGTCGAACCGAACAAAACCCAGATCACGTGCCTTGAGCGCGAAGCATGACCCATGTCAACTCGGTCGCCCGCGGCGTAACCGCGAGCGAAGTTAACCCATATCAACGACTGCCGATATTGAGGGGCGGCCAGCGGGCGGTTTTCGGGTGCTGACAAGTGCAAAGCCTGCCGACCTTCCTGTGCAGCAGCCAACGAAATTCGAGATGGTCATCAACCTCAAGACCGCCCAAGGCGCTCGGCCTTGAGCCGCCGGGCGAGCGTCCTCGCCCGCGCGGACGAGTTGATTGAATAGCGAGGTTATGTCCCCTTGTGGCACATCGCGTCGTTTCGCTGCGATGAAGAATTTGGGCGCTATCGGGGACATAGCGGACATCGAACAAGTCGGACCAATCAAGTTCAGTGCGCGCCCTAGTCTTAGTCTAGGCCGGGGGTTTCCCCCGGCATTCCGAGATCGGTTACGCCGCGCGCTTCGGCAGGAAGTTCGGCAGATCGGCGTAGGAGTCGACCACCCGCGTCAGCGTGGCGCGGATCAGGTCTTTGCTGTCTTTCGGCATCAACCAGCCTTGACCCCATCGGGTCTTGATCTTGACCCCGTGCGGTTTCATCTTCCGCCGCAGCTTGCAGACCTGCACGTCCATTACTTTCGGCTGTGGCTGGTCGCAGTCAGGCCGCGCGCCATACAGCAGAGTTCGATTGGCGACCCACACCGGGGTAGCCTATGATCGGTTGACAGGAATCGACCCGGAGAGTGGCAAAGAGGATGCCGTGGATCACACATGGACTTGCAGCTGCTGCGGTCGGACTTTCGGCACCCTCCCGATGGACTACGGGTTTGCCGCGCCGCGTAATTGGTTCGGACTCCCCGAAGCCGAACGCGCTACCCGAGCCAAGCTCACCGATGATATCTGTACCATTGACGATACTGAACACTATGTTCGGGGTTTCTTGGAGATACCCGTGTCCGACAGCTCCGAGAGTTTGGTTTGGGGCGTTTGGGTTTCTGTGTCCGAAGAGAGCCTCCGGTACATCCTCGCCCGGTGGAATTCTCCGATCTCTCAAGACGAACCGCCGCGTTTCGGATGGCTCAGCACCTGGATAAACGGCTACCCGGAACCGCACGAAATCCGGTGCCACATACTTCTCCGGTCAGGCAATTTGCGTCCGCGTGTTGTCCTCCAGCCGACCGAATATCCGCTCGCGGTCGAGCAACATCACGGGATAACGCTGGACCGCGTCAAACAAATCGCCGCGGGCGCGGGCCATCTGTGACGGCTATCGGATAGCACATCGTGCCGTGGTGTAGGCTGGCGGACAGGGGGGATGCAGTTGTCGGCGCCGACGCAACAGGCCTGCGCCACCGAGGTCGGCAAGGTCGGCGTCGATGCGGCTCTGAGCCCCATCGGTTTAGAGGGTGGCTTGCGCTGGCCAGTAAACCAGCCGATGGGGTCGAAAATGATGCCGCGCCTGATCATCTCAGCTGCTAAAGTCGCGTATTACCCCGCCGATGTAGCCTAGGATTGTCCCCACGATCACGAATGCGGTGTAGGCAACGAATAGGGCGGCACCACCGCTAACGACACCGGTGGCGACTTGGATGGATCCTTCGTTGGTCACGCCGATCAAATCGCACCACCGGATTATTATTGCTTGCATCTGTCCCTCCGATCTTCGGTCCTCAGCGACGTAGGGGCGGCCCCGTATGCGGGTTTCGGCGGCGGGGGTGGGGGTGATCACCAACACAAAGTCGCAGCGCAATCCAGCGCGCTCGCTATGGCCTCAGCTCAACCGCGAGATCATGCTGACGTCGACCGCGTACGACTTGGCGATCTCGCTCAGGGTTTCGCCGGCGGCACGGCGTTTGAGCGCCTCTTGGCGCTGATAGTCCGACAGCTTGTTGCGCCCGAACTGGACGCCTGCGGCCTGGGCGCGCTTGCGGCCCTCGCCGGTGCGCTCCTTGATCAGATCGCGCTCAAACTCGGCAATTGCCGCAAGCAGCGTCGAAAGCAGCCGGCCCTGCGAGGAGGATGTATCCCACAAGGGATCGCCGAGCGATCGAAATGCCGCACCGGCCTTGCCGATACGTTCGATCAGGTCAAGCAGCTCCCGCGTCGAGCGGCCAAGCCTATCCAGTTTCGTGACCAGCAGCACGTCGCCGGCCTTGAGCGAGGCCATCAGCTTGGCGAGCTGGGGCCGATCAGCCCTCGCACCGCTGATCTTTTCCTTGAAAACCAGATCGGCGCCGGCCGCCTTCAGCGCCTCGAGCTGGCCCGAAAGGTTTTGATCCTGGGTGCTGACCCGGCATATCCGAGAATGGCCATCGCGCGGTCCAATTTCACAAGCGAGTTTCGCAAACCGTAACACGTTGATTTTCCACAAGAAGGGGCGCTGCCGCGCACCGCGCGCAAGCCGATGCGCTCGAGATCGAAGCCGGCGCCAAGCGCTGCCTCGGGCCGACGAAAGGACGTGGAACGCGACCCCGCGGAGGCCTGGGGGCCGGTAGCGAGGGCCGCGCCAGGCCGACGGTGCGGAGTCCGCCGACCCGACGAACCAACCGACGCCGCGGTTGGGCGGTTCCTATGGCGGCGACGGCGGTTTTTGGCGCCGGTTTTTTAAATTGAGCCGCATGTCCGCGTACTGGCGCGCTAAACCCACGCCAAGAGCAGTGGGTGGGCAGGCGCGCGCTTGAGGGCCGCATCATTTGCGTAGTTTGTCGAGCAAGGAGTTGTTAAGTTCCGCGCCTGCCGCAAGCTTCGCCCAGTCAGCAGCAGGCCGCAGCCATGCCTCTCGATCGACCGGCCTCATAGCCTTCTCCGCGTTCCGCCGGCATTCCTCGGCTTCGCGGCGATATCTGTTTGCAGCAGTCTCTGACTTCATGGCGGCATCATCCAAGTGCTCTGGCGACGGTTCGGTTCGTTCTGCGCAGTAGATCGTGAGGGGAGGCTCGGTCCGACATCCCATGCTTATGGGGTGGCCGTGGCGCGCTCGCTGGCTCGGCGGAATGGCGATCAGCTGGGTCAGGTCGAGGCGATACGCTTCAGCACCCGCATCACCTGCACCGCGGTCCAGTCACCTGCGCCACGCGATGTCGGAATGCCTTGCCCGTTGAGGTCCGCTGCGATGGCCCGCAGGGTCTTTTTTCCGGCCGCCTGTAGCGTTGCGATCGTCGGGCCGATGTCGTCAGTAATTTCGGTCGCTGTAATAGTTGTCCATGGCCTGTCTGAAATTATCGGTGGCGAAAATGATTTCTATGTTGTCGACGTCATATGGCCCTTCATCGTCGATCCGGCCCATGACAAATCCGTCGCGACCGCGTCCACGTAGGTGATAGAGACCGCTATCTTCTCAAATTTTCCACCATTGTTCGTATGTCATGAGAGCGTGCCAGCTTCGGGAAACAGGTGGCGAATTCGATCAGCTTTATCTTTACGACGGCGTTGGCGGGCGGCGTCCTTCGCTTTGGCGGTACAAGGAACGGCTCTGTGCTCGATCCCCCGGGTTGAACATCAAGTTACCTCTCGAATTTAAGAACTTGTGTAAGCAAGATGGCGTCTCCCCTCGCGAGGTCTTGGAGGGGTTCATCCGGGATTTGTGCGCGCTCGACGGCAGTCATGGGTCCGACGAGCGCGACAAGGCGCAGGCGTATTACGATCGCTGCGGCTATCCGTACTTGAACGACAGGTAATCGGTGCCAATCGCCGGCCAGCCCGCCGGTTCGCGCCCGGCGGGTTTTGCTTGCCCAGTGCCGCGATCGCCGCTCTAGTGCTGCAATCGTTATTGCGAGGGGAGAGCGACGTGGCGAGTGGGACAGTGAAATGGTTTAACGGCCAAAAGGGTTATGGCTTCATCGCGCCGGATGGCGGCGGCAAGGACGTTTTCGTCCATATTTCGGCCGTCGAGAAGGCCGGCCTGGACGGCCTGCCGGATGGCGCCAAGGTGACGTTCGATATCGTCCCGAACCGCGGCAAGGAATCGGCGGAAAATCTGCGGGTGAAGTAAGTTCGCCAGCGGCTTTCTACTGCAGCAGTCCTTCGCGCGCCCCGGCGCCGCGCGTAGGCTCGTTATTTCCATCTGGGCGGTGGGGTGAAGTAGCGGCTGCCTCAAAGGCGCGTGGGCGGCCCTGAGGCCCCGGGGACGCGTCATCGGTCGCGCGCCAGCTTGCGGCGTCCCCAATGATGCTTTTTGCCCGACGGCTCGAAAACGCGCTAATTCAAAAAAGACTACACGAGGCGAATGCTGCGGTCGCAGCGCTTTTCCCTCAGCGGGGTGACCGACTGCCCGCGCGGTAATCGAAGTCGCCCATGAACTACGCTGCCGAATAACGTCCGATGTTGGGAGCAAAGCGGAAAACATCTGCTCGCAGTGAGGATTTCGCATATTGACCCTGACCGGACTCTCGTCCTGAGCGTCCACCGGCTTTGCGCCCCAACCAAGGCTCAATGAGCACCGTTCTGACGGGGCTCAGCGTTGCCCGTCATGCGATGTCTCGATTGATATCTATTTGATCGGCGGCACTCAGTGACCTCTGAAGATCGTCGTTGCCGGCGGCAGCACTGGACGGCAATGCGGGCATGGCACCCTCCGGCGCCGCAATGGCAGGCGTCCTCGCGCTCGCAGAGGACCTGATCGGCAATCGCTTGTCCCGCGTCAGTCGCAGACATTAACCCGCACCCAGCGCCAGCCGTACCGCGTCGGCACATGCCGGAGCTGATAGCAGTCATCGTAATAGTACGGATAATCATAGTAGCTGTCCGGTCCGCTGAAGCCGATCGCAAACCGCCGGAAGTGATGACGATGATGGAAGAAATGGCCATGGTGGAAGAAAGGACCATGGTGCAAACCGGCGATATGCATTCCTCTTGGCCCGATATGCATTCCTCTTGGCCCAAAGGCACCGACAGCCGCTGGACCCGTAGCACCGAAAGCCGCTGGACGCGCACGCCGAAGCCGCCGCCACCGTGAAAGCCGCCACCGCCGAAGCCACCGCCGCCGTGGCCGCGGCTACCGGCGAAGCCGCCACCGCCGAAGCCACCACCGCCGTGGCCGCCGCTACCGGCGAAGCCGCCACCGCCGTGGCCGCCGCTACCGGCGAAGCCGCCACCGCCGAAGCCACCACCGCCGTGGCCGCCGCCACCGGCGAAGCCGCCACCGCCGAAGCCACCACCGCCGTGGCCGCCGCCACCGGCGAAGCCGCCACCGCCGAAGCCACCGCCGTGGCCGCCGCCACCGCCGAAGCCGCCACCGCCGTGGCCACCGCCGCCGCCACCGCCGTGGCCACCGCCGCCGCCGCCGCCGCCACCACCGCCACCGCCTCTCTGTGCAACAGCAATGGCCGGGGCGAGGGCGATGCCAATTGCCGCCACAGCGGCAAGAAGAAGTCTGACCTTTCTGGTCATGGTACCACTCCCAGGATTAGGATAGCCCCATGTAAGTTCAACACCACGCACGCGAAATTATTTCGCTCGCGCAACGTTAGCCTCGGGTCTCTTCTTTTTCCGAAGATCGCACGATCGCTACGATCTAATTCAGCCCGCAGGCAAGCGTCTATGCTCGCCATACCGGTTTGATCGAAGAAGACGTCTACACAGCCTTTCCGGAGCTGAAGCCGGAGGGTCCTTTTTCCGTCGTCTGGCGCCGGGCGCCGTAGCCAAGAATGAAAACTTCGCATGTCGCTTGTTGTGCATTGGCACGTTTGAGACATGCCAACTGCATCGAGCCATGTCCGCTAACCCGGAAGACATTTGCTCAGACTGAGTTCTTCTGAGTTTGACCCAAGTCGGAAGTCGAGCACCCCATTTGCTGTGACCTACGAGGCCACCACTCTGCCATCAGGCCGTGCTAAATTGCTCTCCTCGGGCTGAAAGGTGGCTCGATGAAGCGACGGCCCGGCCAGCACGAAATTTCCAGCCGAGCTGCGAGCGTGCTACAGGAACTTATCGTTGCGGATGTGCCCTGGGAAACTTCGGGTGAAATGTGACCAAGGCTCTCGATATCTCACTTGC
>WNFC01009857.1_pt1 | contig 10587 bp, 11 predicted proteins | sample 5400541 | NCBI WGS metagenome assembly WNFC01 (sample SAMN13153342, study PRJNA577476) | soil metagenome | isolation source: 120 cm saprolite under Douglas fir tree site 2 hole 2 replicate 1 | place: USA:California | collected 2015-04-18
CGGCCGTTGGAACGGCAGCTTCGCCTCGGGCAGAGCTCGCCTGATCTGGGGAATGATCGCCATGGCGTCCAGCAGCCGGACCGGGCCGCGCAGGAGCGGGCTCTCGACGTTGCTCGCCCGTAGGCGCTTGCGCTTCGCGACGACCTTCAACTCTCCGTCCTCGTTGCGGATCGCGCAGGCCCACGCAGTGGGCCCGTGCACGAGCACGCCGTTCGCGAGGGCCATCCCGCCGAGCCGAAGCTTCTCGTCGCTCATCGCATCGAGGTTATCGACCCAGAGTCGAATTCCGCAAACCGCTGCGTGCGGCCTAAGCCAGCATGGTCTGGGCCGCGTACCTCAGGAAGCTGACCCCGAGCTCGAGGTCCTCGACGGGGATCCGTTCGTCTGCCGAGTGGATCAGCCGGGCCGCCAGCTCGGCCGACATGGCGCGCGACGGGAAGAAGCCGTAGGCGACCGCGCCGAAGGCCTCGCGGAACCAGTGGCTGTCGGTGAAGCCGGCCACGCAGATCGGCGCCGGCTTCGCCTCGGGCTCGACCTCGCCGATCCAGCCGGCCACCGCGTCCCAGAGCGGCGTCGCCATCGGTGAGCGCGTGCCGCCGTGGGCCTCGAGCGGCTCCAGCTCGTAGTCGCCGTCGCCGAGGATGGCCCGCACGATCGCCTGCTGGTCGGCCGATGTCTCTTCCGGCAGCAGGCGCGAATCGACGATGACGTCGCAGATCGCCGGAATGACGTTCCGCTTCCTCGACGCGCTGATCATCGTCGGCGACAGCGTCAGCGAGAGCAACGGCTCGACCATGTCGGCGAAGAACGCCCCGATCACTCGAGCCTCTTCGAGCGCAGCCTGCGGAGTCGCAGGCCGCACACCGGTGACGGTCTCGAGCAACGCCTCCACTTCCGGCGTGAGTCGCTGCTGCGGAACGTACTCGCCGAGCGCCGTGATCAACGGCGCCGCCTTCACGAGTGCGTTGTCCGCGATTCCCGGCATCGACGCGTGCCCACTGCGTCCGCGGACACGGAGCCGGAACGGCGCGCTCATCTTCTCCGCCACGGAGCACATGTAGAAAGCCTTGCCGCCGAGCTCGAGCCGGTCGCCGGAGCCTTCGTTGACGAGGTAGTCGCAGCGAACTGCATCCGGATGGGTCTCGCAGAGCCACTGTGCGCCGAACCCGGCACCGACCTCTTCGTCGGCAGTCGCCGCGAAGACGAGGTCGCCTGCGGGCTCGAAGCCCTCACGCGCGAGGGAGGCCAGCGCCACCGCGCTCGCGGCCACCTGTCCCTTCATGTCGAGTGCGCCGCGACCCCACACCTCACCGTTGCGTAGCTCGCCGCCGAACGGATCGGCGCTCCATTCGGCTGCGTCAGCCAGCACGACGTCGGTGTGCGAAAGGAAGAGCAGCGTGGGCCCGTCGCCGCGACCGCGGATGCGTGCGACTAGGTTGGCGCGCTCGGGCACCCGAGCGTACAGCTCGACCTCCGCGCCGCTTGCCTCGAGGTACTCGCGGAGCAGCTCGGCCGCCGCGGTCTCGTTGCCCGGCGGGTTGGTCGTATCGACGCGGATGAGGTCCTGCAGCAGCTCGGTGACCTCAGCTCGGATCGAGACGGTCGCCAGAGCTATCCCTCCTCTTCCTTCGCGCGCGCGGTCAGCTGGTTCCGCGCACGCCAGAGGGCCGGGAAGAAGTTGTGGTGGATCATCTTCCCCAACACCTCGACCGGTGTTCCCTGTGTGCCCACAACCTGATCGCCGATAATGCGGGCGACGACCTTGTAGTGGCGGATCCGCCACATCGTGACCCGCTCGTCCCACTCGACCAGCGCCTCGGCGAGCTGGTAGAGCTGCTCGTGCTCGCGTCCCTGGACGTAGACCTCGACGAGATCGATACCTGCCTGATCCACCGCGGCCTCGAAGGCCTCGCCGAGCGGTGGCGTCACCCGGCGAACGTCGCGAAAGCCGGGTGAGTCGAAGCCGCTGCCGTGTCCGAGGACACGGCGGACGGTCTGGTATTCCCACGGCGACATCTGCTCGAGCATGTCGAGCTGGCGCGTGATGAATTGGAGGCACAGCGCCGCCCGGCCGAGCAGCCGGAGTGCGGCCGCAAGCTCGCCCACCCGTAGGTGGACGGTGGCACGCGCAACCTCCGACGTGCCGAGCTTGAGCCAGAGCTCTGAGGATTGGTGCACCGTCTGGAACAGCAGCTCGTCCGGGTGGACCTGCTCTTCAGGCGACTTCTGCAGCGCGAGCAGCTCGTCCGTCCGCAGGTAGCGCTCGTAGTCCGACGCCCCCTTCCCGGGCAGGATCGGCTCGGAGAAATCCTCGTGAGTCTCGGTCGCCAAGGGCCTGCGGAGCATACTTCTCCTGCAATGAGCGACCTGTTCTCGGACGCGGCGGAGCAGCGGCTCCCTGCCGTGGCGCCGCTCGCGCTGCGGATGCGACCACCGTCGCTCGACCGGTTCGTCGGGCAACGCCACGTGCTCGGCGAAAGCTCGGCGCTCCGGCTGGCGATCGCAGAAGACCGCGTCAGATCTGCGATCTTCTTCGGCCCGCCGGGCACCGGGAAGACGACGCTCGCCCGGATCATCGCGCGCGAGACCGGCGCCGAGTTCGAGGAGCTCTCGGCGGTCTCGGCGACGGTCGCCCAGGTGCGGGAAGTGCTCGCCCGCGCACGTGAGCGGCTCGGGGCTAACGGACAGCGCACGATCCTGTTCCTCGACGAGATCCACCGCTTCAACAAGGCCCAGCAGGACGCGCTCCTTCCCGGTGTCGAGGAGGGAGTCATCACCCTCATCGGCGCCACGACCGAGAACCCCTACTTCGAGGTCAACTCGGCGCTGCTGTCCCGAGCCGAGGTGTACGAGCTCCTGCCGCTGTCCCTGGAGGAGCTCGAGACGGTAGGCCGCCGCGGCGCCGCCGAGCTCGGTGCCGAAATCCCCGACGACCTGCTACACCTCATCGCCACCCGCGCCGGTGGTGACGCACGCTCGGTCCACAACATCGTCGAGCTGGCGCTGCAGACCGCGCAGGCCGCGGGCGAACCGCTGTCGGAAGCGCACGTGGACGATGCCGCACGCAAGCGGCCGCTGCTCTACGACAAGGCAGCCGACGCCCACTACGACTTCATCTCCGCGTTCATCAAGTCGATGCGCGGGTCAGACCCCGACGCGAGCGTCTACTACCTCGCTGCGATGCTCGAGGGCGGGGAGGACGCCCGCTTCATCGCGCGGCGGATGATCGTGCTCGCGTCCGAAGACATCGGCAACGCCGATCCGCGGGCGCTGCAAGTGGCAGTGGCCGCAGCCCAGGCCGTCGAGCACGTCGGACTACCCGAGGCACGGTTGAATCTGGCACAGGCGGCGATCTATCTCGCACGCGCCCCGAAGTCGAACGCGAGCTACGCAGCGATCAACCGCGCGACGAAGGACGTACAGGAGCGCGGCAATCTCCGTCCGCCCAAGGCGCTGCGCGACGGCAGCTACTACGGGCGCAAGCTCGGACACGGCGAGGGCTACATCTATCCCCACTCCGATCCGGCGGGGTTCGACGTCGATTACCTCCCGGACGAGCTGAAGGGGACGACGTACTACGAGCCGGCCGAAAGCGGGGAGGAGAAACCGGACTAGATGGACGAGACGACAGCACCCACGAGCCAGGCGGCGGCCCAGCTGGACGTGGATCGTCTCGCCGCGGCGGTGCGCGACGCACGGGACGACGCGGCCCCCTTCGCGCTCGCGGCGGCGGTGATCCTCATCGCGCTCGGCGTCGTCAGCATGCACGCCCACTGGGACCTGCTCGGGCACCGGCTCTGGTGGCTGTGGCTCGTCGTTGCCGTTCCGTACCTCCTCCTTTCCGGAACGCTGCTCCTAGGACTCGGCCGCCTCATCCGTCACGACCGCAGGCGGGAGATCGCGATCGCGCTGCTCGCTCTTGTCTGGGTCTTCAATGTCCTCGGTGTCCTCTTGCTCGTCATCTCGCTGGTAGCTCACTCAGGCACGCACATGACGGGACGGCAGCTGCTGCTCAGCGGCGTCGCACTGTGGATCACCGACACGATCGCGTTCGGTCTTGCCTTCTGGGAGCTGGACTCGGGGGGTCCGGTTGCCCGAGCGCTCTCGGATGCGCGCCGCTACCCGGACTTCCAGTTCCCCCAGGACGAAAACCCCGAACTGGCGTCGAAAGACTGGGCGCCGCGCCTCTGGGATTACCTCTACATGTCACAGACCAACTCGATCGCGTTCAGTCCGACCGACGTGATGCCGCTCACACGACTGGCCAAGATCTTGATGGCGGCCGAGTCCTCCCTTTCTGCGGTCACGATTCTGCTCGTCGCAGCGCGGGCCGTCAACATCCTCTCGTAGGAAAGGCTAGTCGGAGCCGCGGCGGAGCCGCTGCGCCGCGAACACGCCGAACGTTCCGCCGACCTTCTCCCACGCCTGCGCTGCGCGCTCGACGTCGTACCCCACCCGGCGGAACTCGAACTCGCCGTCGTCTCTACGCAGCGCGTACGCCGCACGCACGTCACCGTCCAGCGGCATGCCTGCGCTACCGGGGTTGATGAGCGTCGTGCCGTTCGGCCCGGGCCTGCGGAACTGCTGGTGGCTGTGGCCGAAGACGACGATCTTGTCGCGGACGCCGTCCAGCATCCGCTCGTCGTCCTCGCCGGGCTCGGGCGCGAAGCTCTCGACGTCCGAAAGCGGAGAGCCGTGGACATAGAGGACACCGTCCTGCTCGAACTGCGACTGCAACGAGTAGAGCCAGCCCTCGTCAGTCCCCAAGCCGGAGTCGCGCTCCGAGAGCGACTCCATCACTTCGGGCCGATCCGTCGGAGGCTCACGCAGCCAGCGCTCTCCGTTGCCGCGAACCCAGGTCGCGTTCGGCAATTCGCGCAGCCGCTCGATCGTCTCGCGCGGCCACGGCGACCAGGACGCGAAGTCGCCGCCGAGGAGATAGGCGTCGGCGCCGGCGGCCTCCGCATCCCTCAGCACCTCCTCCAGCGCGACCAGGTTGCCGTGAATGTCGTACAGGACGGCGTGCACAGCTGATTAGGCTCCCACACGTGAAGGTCATGTGCCGCGCGGACGAACCGAACCGAGGGCGCTAATGGAGCTCAACCTGCACGAGTGGGGCGATCCAGCCGCACCCCCCGTCGTCTGCCTGCACGGCGTGAACGCTCACGGACGACGGTTTCGCAAGCTCGCCGAGGAGCGGCTCGCGCCCCGCTACCGCGTACTCGCTCCGGATCTGCGCGGACACGGCACGTCCGGCTGGGAACCGCCGTGGACGTTCGCCACCCATGCGCACGACGTGCTCGAAACGCTCGACGCCGCCGGCGTGCACCGCGCGCTTTGGGTCGGTCACTCGTTCGGGGGCCGGGTCATTCTCGAGCTCGCTGTGCTCGTACCGGACCGCATCGAGCGGGCCGCGCTGCTCGACCCCGCGATCCAGCTCCTTCCCCACGTCGGCTACGACTTCGCCGAACGCGAGCGCGCCGACCGCGCCTTCGGGTCGGAGGAGGATGCGATCGCGGAACGGGTCGACTCCGGCTCGCCGGCGCCACTCGAGTTCCTGCAAGAGGAGATGCGCGAGCACCTCGTACAGCACCCGGACGGCCTCTGGCGTTTTCGGTACTGCCAGAGCGCGGTGGTATCGATGTACGGCGAGCTCACGACTCCGCCGCCACCGCCGGAAACGTTGCGCGTACCGACGTTGCTCGTCCACGCAGGCGAGTTCGGCCTCGTGCGCGAAGATCAGATCGACGCGTATCGAGTCGCGCTCGGCGACAAGATCGACGTCGTCGAGGTTCCCGGCGGGCACATGGTCTACTGGGACGCGTACGAGCAGACCGCTGCAGCGGTCGAGCGGTTTCTAGAGGATCCGGGCTCCAGGCGCCGGATCGGCGGCGCCGATTAGAGGCCGTACGGGCTTCGCCCGTGCGGCCGATCAACGCACGCCGTGGGTCAGGACCCCTCTCGAACGGCTACAAGATTCGCGCCCCTAGAGCAGACGCGATCAGCTCGACCGCCAGCTTCCCGGTCTCGTTCTCGCGATCGAGCACAGGGTTGACCTCGACGACGTCGAGCGACGATGCGAGCCCGGTCTCCGCGATGAGCTCCATGGCGAGGTGCGCCTCGCGGTACGACAGTCCGCCGCGTACCGGCGTCCCGACACCTGGCGCAACGTCGGGATCGATCGCGTCCATGTCCAGGCTCACGTGGACGAAGCCGGGGCCCGCGACGTGTGCGAGAGCCTCGCGGACCGAGTGTTCGACGCCGAGGCGATCGAGATCGCTCATCGTGAACACCTTGACGGCGTTGTCTCGCAGCAGCTCGCGCTCGCCGTCGTCCAGGGAGCGCACTCCGACGAGCGCGACACGCCCCGGCTCGACGGCGGGCAGGCCCCAGCCCTCGTCGCGAAACCGCTCGCCGGCGAGCCCGAGCGCGGCGGCGAGCACCATTCCGTGGACGTTCCCGCTGGGGCTCGTCTCTGGACTGTTCAGATCCCCGTGCGCGTCGATCCAGATGACACCTCCCGGACCGTGGATGTCACGCAGGCCCGCCAGCGTTCCCAGGGCAACCGAATGGTCACCGCCGAGCACGATCGGGAAGAACCCGTCACTCGCAGTGTGCGAGACGAGCCGGGCGATCCGCTGGGACGTCTCCTTGATCTGAGGAAGAAAGCGGGCCTCCTCGTCCCCGGCTTCCGTCGCCTCGGGCACGGCCGTTTCGACGTTTCCGAGATCCACGTACTCGTAACCGAGCTCGTCGAGACGGGACGCCAGGCCCGCATAGCGGATGGCGGAAGGACCCATGTCAACGCCACGCCTCCCGGCTCCGAGGTCGAGGCTCGCACCGATGACGGCGACTTTGCGACGAAATGGTTGCGAAGACACGACGAACAAGGCTAACTTGCGGACCCATGGAAACAGCCGAGCCGGCGGGGACGATCCGAGTTCTCCTTGCCGACGACGACGCTCCTTTCCTCGAAGCGCTCTCACCGCTGATCGAACGCCAACCCGAGCTCGCGGTGGTCGGCACCGCCCACGACGGTCTTGCTGCGATCGAGCTCGCGGACGAGCTCTCACCCGACGCGGTCGTCATCGACCTGCACATGCCCCGACTCGACGGAGTGTCCGCGGTCACGCGGCTCCGGCATGACCATCCGAGCATGTGTGTGATCGCATTGACGGCGGACGAGCATCGCGCGATCCACGACGCGGTCACGGAAGCCGGAGCAGATGCGGTCCTCATGAAGAACGAGTTCGTCGACTTGCTGATCGAGAGGCTCGCAGCCGCCAGAGCAGCGGGCTAGACGCGGATACACTGCGGGCCGCCGGGCGAGGTAGCTCAGTCGGTAGAGCACACGGCTGAAAACCGTGGTGTCGCCGGTTCGATTCCGGCCCTCGCCACTAGCATCCATGCCGTTTGCCGCGCATCACCGCATCGCTCGCAGGTGCGTTGGCAAGTCCATTGTCAAGTACGCGCCCTGCGAGTCGAATCGAGACAGCGGCCAAAGGCCACGGGAGCTTTTCTCCCGCAAATGGGCGGTTTTGATGGAGTAGGCCGGGTCAGCGTTCGCGGGGCACCGGGAGCCGCACAGCGCGATACAGCGGCACTCGAGACGTGCGGAGCGTGGGGCTAGACCGCTTCGGTCTCCCACTCGACGGCGTCCGCACCCAGTGCGCCGCCAGCCGCTCGAAGGCTCGACGGTGACCGAGATCGTCTGCACGGGCTCAGTCTCTCAAGCGACTGGTCGGGCGGGGAAGCCACACGAGCGACAGTGAGTGCCCTTGAGCGCGAGTCGCCGCCTCCCCAGTTGTTCGCCGGTCGAAGCGGCTCGGTATCGATCTGGAGCTCGGATAGGCGCTGCTTCACACCGGGAGAGGACGGAGAACACCTGCGGAGATGAGCGCGGAGAGATGCGCTTCGACCCGCCTTGGAATGTCTCCTCCCTCGACGAGCAGTCCGAGCTCCATGTTCTTCGTGAATGCGTACTCGGTGAGGTTGGCGCTTGAGACGAGGAGTCGGTCGCCGTCTGCGACCGCGCACTTCGCGTGTAGGGAGGCGCGCTTGCCTGTACCTGTCTCGGGACGACGGTCGTACGGCCAGGTGTAGAGCTTTGCGTGGGCGGCGACCTCGCTGCCGAGGGCCGCTGCCATTTCGAAGGTGACCTTCCCGCCGCTCTCCGCTTCGGATTCGAGCACAACCGCGACGTTGCATCCCCGCCCTGCCGCTGCGATTAATGCAGCGGCGACCTCTAGCACTTTGTAGGGGGCGAAGCTGACGACGATCAGTTTTCGACTCGCGCGTGCGACCAATTCGAGCAGCGCCTGGTCTGTGCGCCTGGCCGGCACCGCATCGGTTTCGGGTCCGGTCCAGACGATGCTCACCCGCTGCTGCCGTCCGGCGCGTTCACGCTCCCGGGCTGCCTCGCAACACTTGGAACGAAGCCACTTCCGTCACAAACCCAAGGCCCGCACTACAGGTGAATCTCGGTCAATTTTCCCCGATGAGCGACTTCTTCCGCCGCCGGATCGCCCACAACTGCCCGATCTTCGACTACACGCGCGACGGCCTGATAGAGCTCTTCACGGGCTTCGCGAACGTCGAGATCCGCCGCGGCAAGAGCGGCTTCCTCCTCCGCGCTAATGCGTAAGCGCGAGGAACGGCAGATAGTTCGCCAGGTCGACCTCGCCGAGCTGCGGAAACTGGTCGCGCCAGCAAATGGCTTTCGGCAACGCGGCTTGCTGCGACGCGTTCAACCAGCTCGGGAAGTGATCGCCGCGAGACTGGGCCATCAGCGCGGCCCGGATTCCCAGGCGGACGTTTCCGAGCGGAACCGAGCCCAGCGGCTGCGGCGGCCCGAGCGGGCGCACTAGGACCGTCCCGAGCGGCGACCACAACGCCGACCAGCGTCCGGACGGCAGGTTCATGAGCTGAGGGGGAGCGGCTGAGGCCAGCGCGTATCCGAACCGGCGGCCGGCGAGCCATTGCATCCCCGACCTGGCCTCGACAAGGCGTGCCTGCAGGTCACCGTAGTTCTCGTGGAACGCGGCGATCTGAGTTGCGCTCGGCCAGGGAACGCGAAACCGGCTCTCGATCCGGGTCCGCCGCAACTCGTCCGCGATGATGCCCCGGGCAAGGGACAGGTTCGCATGCGCGCCTGCGATCGCCGCCAGATACGCGCCGCGGGAACCTCCGAACCGCGTGCCCACGATCGCGCGCTCCGCGGCGAGGACGTCGCCGGACGAGACTCTCGCCGCACGCTGCTCGATCGCACGGGCGAACGCATTCGAGAATGCCAGCTCGGGATCACCGGTGAGGTGGAGGATCGGGCTGATCGCCGACCATCGGACCGCCGTGGATCCGAGCTCGCAGCGCAGTCCCGGCGCAAGGATGAGCTGGCCTTCGGTTCGTGATCGGTTGAACCCCTTCCCCGCGGCGGCCGGGCCGTTGCAGAGCTTTGGATCCCTCGTCCACAGGTAGACGCAGGCGGCGCGGGGTTTGTCCGGATCGTGCTCGCCGGGCATCGTCGAGAATTCGTCCCACCCCCACGACCAGACGGAGCTGAACTTCATCTCCCTCGCGACGAAACGAGCCGAGAGCGCCTGCCACTTGACCGTCTCGAACCACGGTTTCGCGGCCAACCCCTCCCGGCCGCCGGTTCCCTTCGTCGTCTGGAAGCCGAGGAAGAGGCCAAGCTTCGAGACGGGGATCCCGATCTCCGTGAAGTCGAGAATGCCGTTGCGGAAGGACTGGCGCAGCGTGCGGTTGCCGTAGATCGGGCCGCGCTGGTAGATCAGCGGCGCCGGGAAGTAGACCTCGCGCACGATGCCCGCGACGTCCGCGACCTGCCGCCACCAGTCGGCGGCCGTGCCCGCCGTGTAGGGCGCGGCGTTCACGAGCAGCCAGGGCTGCGCGCCTCGTGCACGCAGCGTTTGCAGAAACAGCAGGACGTTCGCTCGGTACTGCGCGTTGGTCGGGGACCACGGCACCGCCAGCCACGATCCGAAGAGCTCGTTCTCGGCGATGACCGGGTTCGCGCAGTCCATCGACTGGGCCGCGTACTCGTAGAGCTTGTTCGCGTTGTCGACGACCGTCGCGGGATCGGCCGGCGCGCTCGGCGCTCCCATGCGCCGGTTCAGGTAGAGGTCGAAGTAGACCGTCTGCGCGCCGGCCGCGCGCAGACTCGCCGGATAGATCAGATTCGACGCCATCGCGACGATCCCTGGCTTCGCGAAGAGATTCCAGAACGCAACCGACCTCGGGGCGAAATCGAGCCAGACGGGTGTCTGGGTCGGCAGGACGCAATTCGCCTGGAGCCGCTGCGCCGGCGCGCGCGTTCCTCCGAGGAGGGCAAGGGCAGCGACGATCGCGGCGAGGACCCCGAGCCTCTTCACCGGGAACAGAGTAGCCTCTGGTTGGTCCGGGCGTTATGGCACGCACGACGAAGTTGACCCTGCCGAGGTGGAGGAAGGCGAGGTAGTTGTCGGCTTTGCGGTCGCGGCGGGTGGCGATGCGGCGGAGCGCTTTCAGCCAGGCGTTGGTGCGTTCGACGGGCCAGCGGTGACGTGCTTGTGGGTCGCGGGTTTTGACGCG
>WNFC01017279.1_pt1 | contig 10587 bp, 8 predicted proteins | sample 5400541 | NCBI WGS metagenome assembly WNFC01 (sample SAMN13153342, study PRJNA577476) | soil metagenome | isolation source: 120 cm saprolite under Douglas fir tree site 2 hole 2 replicate 1 | place: USA:California | collected 2015-04-18
CACCGTACTCCAGGTCGTCGGGGTGCGCGACCACGGCGACGGCCCGTTCCCAGTCCTCCGGCATCGGCTCCATTGCGCCTCCTCGTATCCGTGAGACGATCACATCATGGCCCCCGTGACCTCACAGGCGTCCGGGAACATCCGGCTCAAGCAGCCGTCGGGGCGGTGGATCCTGCTCGCCGCCGTCCTCGGGTCGAGCATGGCGATGCTGGATGCCACCGTGGTCAACGTCGCGCTGCCCACGATCGGCCGGGATCTGCACACCTCGCTCGGCGGGCTGCAATGGACGGTCACCGCCTACACCCTGACCCTGGCCGGGTTGATCCTGCTCGGCGGCTCGCTGGGCGACCGGATGGGCCGGCGCCGGATCTTCGTCACCGGCGTGGTGTGGTTCGCCGTTGCCTCGGCGCTGTGCGGGCTGGCCCCGGACATCGGCGTGCTGATCGGCGCGCGGGCGCTGCAGGGCGTCGGCGGAGCCCTGCTCACCCCCGGATCGCTCGCCATCATCCAGGCCTCGTTCGTCAGCGACGACCGGCCGCGGGCGATCGGCGCGTGGTCGGGCCTGGGTGGGGTGGCCGGGGCGGCCGGCCCGCTGCTCGGTGGCTGGCTCGTCGGAGCCGCCGGTTGGCGCTGGATCTTCCTGATCAACCTGCCGCTCGCGGCGGTGGTGGTCCTGGTGTCCCTCCGGCATGTGCCGGAGACCCGCGATCCCTCCGCGCACGGCCGGTTCGATGTGACCGGCGCCGTGCTGGCCGCGCTCGCCCTGACCGCTATCACCTACGCGCTCATCGAGGCGCCGGTCAGCGGGACGCCGCAACTCGTGATAACCGTGGCGGTCGGCGTGGCGGCAGCCGTCGCGTTCGTGATGGTCGAGCGCCGCCGGGGCCGGCCAGGCGAGCCGACGCCTCCCATGCTGCCCCTGGATGTTTTCGGATCCCGCCAGTTCACCGCGGTCAACGTGGTGACCTTCGTGGTCTACGGGGCGTTTGGCGGGGTGTTCTTCCTCCTCGTGCTTGAGCTTCAGGTGGTATCGGGGTTCTCGCCGCTGCAAGCGGGCCTCGCCCTGGTGCCCGCGACAGTGCTCATGCTGCTGCTGTCCGCCCGGGCCGGCGCGCTCGCGCAGCGGGTAGGCCCGCGCTGGCTGATGGCCGGGGGCACCCTGACGAGCGCCGCTGGGTTGCTCCTGCTGACCCGGATCGGGCCGGATGCCTCCTATCTGGCCGACGTGCTGCCCGGTATCGCGGTGTTCGGGCTTGGTCTCAGCGCGACCGTCGCGCCGCTGACCGCCACCGTGCTGGCCAGCGCCGATGTCCGGCACGCCGGCGTGGCCAGCGGCGTCAACAACGCGGTCGCCCGGGCGGCAGGCCTGCTCGCGGTGGCCGGGCTGCCACTCGCGGTCGGGCTCAGCGGGGCTGGCCTTTCGGCCGCGGATTTCGAGAGCGGTTTCCGGAAGGCCATGGTGGTGTGCGCGGTCCTGCTGGCCGCCGGGGCGGTGCTGTCCGCCCTGACCATCGACAACAACGTGCTCCGCCCGGAGCCGGGTCGCACGATCCCCGAACCCGAGTGCCTCATCAACTGCGCGGTCGGCGCGCCGCCGCTGGAGCCCGCGGATCGGCCCGGTAGCGCCGTGGCTGGTCCAGCCCGGCACTAAGCTCATACCCTTAAACCTGTTTATGCCAGGTCGGCGTCTGGGGCTACCGTAAACCTGTTTACGCCAGCTCGGCGCTTGGCGCTGCCGCCCGAAGTCACCACACGGAGAGCCCGCACCCATGCACTGGTCACAGATGCACATCCCGACCCTCCGGGAAGATCCCGCGGACGCGGGTGCGCCGAGCCACCGGCTGCTGCTCCGGGCCGGGTACATCCGGCCGCTGATGGCGGGGCACTACTCGCTGCTGCCGCTGGCCCTCCGGGTGCGGACCAAGGTCATTGACATCATCCGGCAGGAGATGAACCAGATCGGCGCGCAGGAAGTGCTGCTGCCCGACATGCACCCGGCCGAGATCTGGCAGCGCAGCGGCCGCTGGGAGATCATGGGCGAGGAGATGTTCCGGCTCACCGACCGCAAGGGCGCCCAGCTCGCGCTCGCCATGACCCACGAGGAGATCTTCGCGACGCTCGCCGCCGAGCTGAGCTCGCACAAGCAGCTGCCGCAGGCCTGGTACCAGTTCCAGACGAAGTTCCGCGACGAGCCCCGGCCGCGGGCGGGGCTGCTCCGGACTCGCGAGTTCACCATGAAGGACTCCTACAGCTTCGACATCGACCGGGTCGGCCTCGACGTCTCCTACGACCGGCACCACGCCGCTTACGTCCGGATCTTCGAGCGGATCGGCATTCCGGCCATCGCCGTCGAGGCATCAAGCGGCACCATGGGCGGCAGCGACTCCACCGAGTTCATGTGTCCCTCACCGTCCGGTGAGGACCTGGTCGCGTACTCCCCGGCCTGCGGCTACGCGGCCAATCTGGAGAAGGCCACCAGCCGGCTGGCCGATGTCGCTGATGGGCCAGGCCGGGCTGCGCCCGAGCGCTTCGACACCCCCGGCGCCCGCACCATCGAGGATCTGGCCACCCGGTTCGGGGCCCCCGCCGACCGGCAGATCAAGACGCTCGTCTACGTGCTGGACGGCCAGCTCACCCTGGTGCTGATGCGCGGTGACCACGCGCTGAACGCGCAGAAGCTCACCGACGCCACGGCGGCGGCGGTGATCCGCCCGGCGCAGCCGGACGAGATCGTCGAGGCGCTGGGCGCTCATCCCGGCAGCCTGGGTGCGGTGAGCGTGAGCGGCCTGCCGGTGATCGCGGACCACGCGCTGGCCGGACGGCGCGACATGTTCACCGGGGCCAACACCGACGACGTTCACCTGCGTGGCGTTGATGTGGAACGGGACATCCCGATCGGCACGTGGGCCGACCTGCGCGAGGTCAGGGCCGGCGAGCCCTGTCCCCGGTGCGGCGAGCCGCTGGAGCTGGTCGAGGCGATCGAGGTCGGGCACATCTTCAAGCTCGGCGACCGCTACTCGAAGGCGTTCGGCGTGACCGTGCTCGGCCCGGACGGCAAGGCCACCCCGCTCATCATGGGCAGCTACGGGATCGGGGTGGAGCGCGCGATGGCCGCGATCGTCGAGTGTCACCACGACGAGCGCGGCATCGTCTGGCCGCTGGCCGTGGCGCCGTTCAGCGTCGTGGTGGTGGTCGCGCAGTCGGAGGACGTCGAGGTGGCCAAGGCGGGCGCGGCCATCTACGAGCAGCTTGCCGCGGCCGGTATCGAAGTGATCATTGACGACCGCGCGGAGCGTGCCGGGGTGAAGTTCCGTGACGCGGAGCTGACCGGAATCCCGCTGCGAGTCACGGTCGGCAAGCGCGGCCTGGCGGACGGGACCGTCGAGATCACCGAGCGGGCCACCGGGGAAACCAGGAAGGTCCCGGCTGGGGACGTCGCCGCGCAGGTCAGCGCCGCGCTCACGGCTGCCTGAGGGCACTCCGCTCATCCCCCGGCGGCTGCCGCGCCCGGCGGCGGTGCCTCGTGCTCAACAGGCTGGTCACGGTGATAGTGGCCAGCACGCCCGCGATGACGGCCAGGGACAGGCCGGTGCCGATATGCGGCACCGGCAGCGGGCCGAACCGGTCCACGCCAGATTCGTGCAGTGCCTCACTGATGATCTTCACCCCGATGAAGCCGAGGATCACCGACAGGCCGGCCGACAGGTACACGAGCCTGCCCAGCAGGCCACCGATCAGGAAGTACAGGTGACGCAGGCCGAGCAGGGCGAACACGTTGGCACTGAACACCAGGAACGGATCGCGGGTCAGCCCGAAGATCGCCGGGATCGAGTCCAGCGCGAACGCCAGGTCGGTGGCGCCGATGGCGACGACGAGCAAGAGCACCGGGGTGGCGTAGCGGCGGCCCCGGATCCGCGTGGTCAGGCGCGCACCGTCGCCGTCCGGTGCCACCCGGATGACCCGCCGCACGGCGCGCTGCGGAAGGCTGACCTCCGGCGACCCCATGGCGGGGCGGCGCTGCACCGCGATCCGCACGGCCGTATACACCAGGAAGCCCCCGAACAGGTAGAGGACCCACCCGAACCGGTCCAGCGCCGCCGCCCCGGCCGCGATGAACGCACCCCGCAGGACAAGGGCAAAAACCACCCCCAGCAGCAAAACGCGCCCATGGTACTGCCCCGGCACGGCCGAGCGTCCGATGAGCAGGACGAAAATAAACAGGTTGTCCAGGGACAGGCTGTACTCGGTCAGCCAGCCGGCGAAAAACTGGCCTGCGGCGGGCGCGTCAGCCGCGACGGCCAGAACCCCGCCGAACACCACCGCGAGAGCGGTCACCCCGAGAGTCCAGAGCGCCGCCTCACGCAGGCTCGGCCGCCTTGGCCGGCGGCCGCTGAGCGTCAGGTCCGCGGCGACCACCGCGGCCAGGACGGCGATCGTGGCGGCCCACAGCCCGAGCGGCACATGCAGGGGGTCCATGGGCTGGCCGAAGCCGCGGGGATCAGCGAGCCGGCCGCCCGAGGTGCAGCGCGCCCAGCTGGCTGGCCCGCGTCTGGTCGCCCGAGCGCGCCCACGCGAGCGCTCGGACGACCCGGCCGCCATCCAGGCCCCTGATGTCGGTGATGCGCGGGCCGCCTTTCCGGTCCCCGGAGCCCCCGCGGTTCCCAGGTCCGGGACGGCCATCAGTCGGCGCGGTGTCCGGCAGATGCGTCATGGTCACGGCTGTCTCCCTCGGCTGCGCGGCTGGTACCGCGCGGATGGTGACCCGCAGTAGTGCCCGTTTCGTGGCGGCCGCGCGGATCTGCCGCGCGGGTGGTGCGTTCGCTGATCGTCTTGCTTCAGTATTGCTTGCCGGTTTCATCCAGTCAGCGGACCAAATCGGCTAAGATCAGGGCTCGAAGATTGCCGATTACCGGCAATCTATGGCGCGATCATGCCGGAAGGATTGTATTCGTGACCACGGGGCGACTGTCAGCGCCTGCCGATCTGGCCGCGATCACCGGCGCGGCGAGCCGTGAGGCCGGCGGAGTGCCCGCGGAACTGCTCACGGACTACCTGCCCGCTGTGCTCGACGCGGCCAGCACGGGCCGCCGCCTGACCGCCGCGGAACTGGCCGGCTATGGCAGGTCCGGAGAACGAGCCGCAGAGAGTGGCGTCGCCTTGCGTGGCCTCGTCGACCTCTTCCTGTCGGCGACCTGGCGGCTGTGGCGGGAACTGCCTGACGCCGGGGGATCGGTCGCCCTTCGCGCCGCGGGACTGGCCGTGCTCCGGGCCGCGGACGACGCCGTCGCGGCGGCAGCCGAGGGTTTCGAGCGCGCCCACCTGTCGATCGCTCGCCGCGAGGAGGCCGAGCGGCTGGAGTTCTTCGACGACCTTCTCTCCGGCCGGGGCGGCCTGCCGGATCTGGTCGCCCGCGGGGAGCGCCTCGGCTTGCGGCTGGCCGGCCCACAGCAGGTGGTGCTGGCCGGCTACGCCCCCGGGGCCGACCCGCCCAGGCCACTCGGCACGGAGATTGACCGGCTGGTCGGCGACGCCGCCGCGCCGTCGCCTTCGCTCACGGTGACCCGAGGCGGCCGGCTGGTCGCGGTGACCGGCGTTACCGACGGCGGCGAAGCCCGGCGGATCGCGACGGCCCTGGCCCGGGTGCTGCGCCGAGGCGACCCGGCCATGGCGCAGGGCGATCCGCAGCGGTGGCGGGTCGCGCTCGGCCGGGCCTACCCGGGGCCCAGCGGCGTGCTCCGCTCCTACGACGAGGCGGCCGACGCGCTCGACGTGGCGCAGCGGCTGGGGCTGCCCGATCCGGTGGTGGACGCCGCCGGCCTGCTCGTGTATCAGGTGCTGCTGCGGGACCGGGCCGCCATCACCGACCTGGTGGGCGCGCTGCTCGCGCCACTGGCCGGCGCCCGGGACGGGGCCAGACCGCTGCTGGCCACCTTGGAGGCGTACTACGCGTGCGGCGGCGTAGCGGCCCAGGCGGCCAGGCGGCTGCACCTGTCGGTACGCGCGGTCACCTACCGGCTAGCCCGGATCAAGGAACTGACCGGCAGTGATCCCGGCGACCCGGCCGACGCGCTCGCCTTGCAGGTAGCGGTGATCGGCGCGCGCCTGCTCGACTGGCCCGCGGCGCCGCTGGCGGCAGGCTAGCCGTTGGGGTCGGCCTACGGCCGCGGCGTCGACCAGTTGCTCGGCACCTACAACTACCTCGACCTGACCCGCTGGGCAGGCAGCGTCACGTGAGCGAGTTCCAGTATCACGACAAGTACAACTCGGACGACGCGGGGTCCTGATGGTAGCGGCGCTGCCGGTCAGCACTGGGTGGTGATGCATTGTCATGCAAGCTAGGTCGGCCGATCCTGATGCGATACTTAGGGACCTGCAGGGGCGGCGGCAACGTCGTGGGCCGCTAGCCGCACGCGCACCTACCCGGAGGCCGAGATGGAGCACGTCTTCATTTCATATGTACACGAAGATAGTGACATCGTGGGCAGGCTCGTCGACACGTTGAAGGCATTTGGCATCGAAGTGTGGCTTGACGAAGAGCAGCTCAAGCCGGGTAGCCGATGGAAGGACGCGATCCGGCAAGCGATCAACGAGGGTGCGTTCTTCGTTGCGTGTTTCTCGGCAGAATACGTCCAACGGACGAAGACGTTCATGAACGAAGAACTGACGCTAGCGATCGAAGAGCTACGGTTGCGCCCCACGGATCAGTCGTGGTTCATCCCGGTCTTGCTAAACGACTGTCGCCTTCCCGACAGAAGCATAGGCGCCGGTGAAACTCTCAATTCTATTCAGCACGTTCGCCTGTATGAAGATTGGGATGGGGGAATAGAGCGGGTTCTCTCGGTGATCCAACCCGTCTCGGGTATGACCTACCAGCTCATCCGGCAACTCACCGATCCGTCGGCCAGGGTGCGGATCAAGGCCGCTGACAATCTCGGCAAGATCGGCCAATCCGCCCAACGAGCCATACCGAATCTGCTGGAACTCCTGTCCGACGGCAACGAGACAGTTCGCGCTGCCGCCGCTGATGCGCTGGGCAACGTCGGAATCCCGGATCCGCAGGTAATTTTGAGCCTGCTAGCGATTACCGGAGATGACGGGCACCCCTACTATCCAGTCGTCCACGCCAGTACCTCTCTGGCCAAGTTCGGCGCTACCGCGGTGCCTACCTTGATCGAGGCGATGGGCAGTGCAAACCCGCGTGTCCGAGTCGCGGCGTACAAGACGCTGGCCGAACTCGGCCAGGCCGCCCAGCCCGAGCTGACCAGAGCTCTGGAGAGCGAGAACCCAGCCGTGCGCCAAGGCGCGGCAAAGGCACTCGGAATCATGGGGAAAACGGTGCAGGCGGCGGCTGAATCTCCGCTGCCAGGGCTGGTGCGCATGTTGGAGCGTGGAAGTCCGGATGCTGCGGAAGCCCTCGGCGAGCTGCGGGACCCGGCCGCGGTGCCGACACTGATCGATGCGTTGTCCGATGCCAACTATCTGTGCGTCTGTGCGGCGCTCGCGCTGGGAAAAATCGCCGACCCTTCTGCAGTGAAGCCATTGATCAACGTGCTCCGTGACGCGGACCGCTTTTGGGTTACCCGTGGCGCCGCTGCAGTAGCTTTGGGAGATATGGGCCCTGTGGCAGAGGCCGCCATCCTGGCGTTAACAGATGCGCTGGGTTATGACGTGAACTACTCCGGAGAAAAATGGGACGCAAGGGCGCACGAAGCGGTTGTTGATGCCCTCCGTCGGATTCGTGACCCGTCAGCCCTCTCCAGCCTTACTGGGCGAGGCTATCGGTATGAGATGTGGGGCCGGTACTAACGCGGCATGAGCTCTTTCCTCAACGGCGTGACGTGCTCGTGCCAGCCCCTCGCCCATGTCAAAGATCCACTCCCGGATCGGTGCGGTTGGACGTTCGGGTCCGGCCTCAGGCGAGGGTGAGGAACAGCTTCTCCAGCTGGTCTTCGGTCAGCGGGGAATCGCCGCCGCCTGCGAGGCACTGGCGCATCCCGCTCGCAACGATCTTGAAGCCAGCCCGGTCGAGCGCGCGCGACACCGCCGCCAGTTGGGTCACGACATCCGTGCAGTCGCGCCCCGACTGCTGGCCGCGCAGGTGGCCGGCACAGGTTGGTCGATGTGACAACGAGGCCCCTAGAGGGGTCCCTGGCCGCATCCTTCGATCAGTACGCTGACCAGCTCGGCCCCGCTCTCGCCGGGCACTGGAACACACCAGATGGAGATGACGCCAGCCCGGGCTCAACCGCGCCCGCCCGCTAGGGCTCGCGTCATTAGGGCCCGTCGTCAGGGCACCCGCCCGCTCGGGTCAGGCGGTCAGGCGCCGCCCACCTGAGCGTCGTGCTCGTGCTCGTGCTCGTGCTGGTGATCGTGATCGTGCTCGTGATCGTGTTCCGCGAGGCTGGCGCGAACCTCGTCCATATCCAGGTCAAGGGCCTTGGTGATCAGCTCTTCCAGGGCCGCCTCGGGCAGCGCCCCGGCCTGCGAGTAGAGGACGACGTTATCGCGGATCACCATCAGCGTGGGAATGGACGAAATGCCGAACGAGGCCGCCAGCTCGGTCTGTGCGTCCGTGTCCACCTTGCCGAACACCGCCTCGGCGTACCGCTCCGACGCCCGGTCGAAGATCGGGCCGAACATACGGCATGGCCCGCACCACTCGGCCCAGAAATCCACCAGGGCCAGGTCAGCGCCGGTGACGACGGACGCGAAATTCTCCGACGTCAGTTCGACGGTCGACATGGTCTTCCTCCCCATCTCCGCGCGATCCCCGCGCGGCGCTGGCTGTTATCCGCCTATGGATACCCGTTATGCAACCCGGGTGGCCGGGCGTTGATTCCCGACCCGTTTCCGGCGCTTGCGGGCAGCGGGGAGGACGCCGCCATCAACCGATCGGAGGACGGCCGGGCATCGTTCGGTGGATGGTGTGGTCCTTCATCAGCCTCGCAACAAGAGGCTCCATGGGCGATCCGCCGTCCCGCGGCGGCCTGCGAGGGTGGACGTACGGCGCAGGACCGGACCGGGAGGACGGCACATGACAGCAGTGATCGAGGTGGAGAACGTGCACAAGCGGTACGGCGGAACGATCGCCGTAAACGATGTGTCGTTCACCGTGGATGAGGCCGAGATCTTCGGGATTCTCGGCCCCAACGGCGCCGGCAAGACCACAACGGTCGAGTGCATCGAGGGGTTGCGCACACCCGATCGCGGCCGGATCCGCGTGCTGGGACTCGATCCGCGCACGGACGCCGCGGAGCTGCACCAGCAGCTCGGGGTCCAGCTCCAGGAGAGCGAACTACCCGAGCGGATCGAGGTCGGCGAGGCGCTGGAACTGTACAGCTCCTTCTACCGAACCCCGGCGGACTGGGTGGAGCTGATGCGCATCCTGGGCCTGGACAGCAAGCGCCACACCCAGTACCGGAAACTGTCCGGCGGCCAGAAACAGCGGCTTTCCGTGGCCCTGGCCCTGGTCGGCAGGCCGCGGATCGCCGTGCTCGACGAGCTCACCACCGGCCTTGACCCGCAGGCGCGGCGGGAGGTCTGGGCGCTCATCGAAGGCATCCGTGACCGGGGCGTCACGATCGTGCTGGTGACCCACCTCATGGAGGAGGCCGAGCGGTTGTGTGACCGGGTCGCCGTCCTCGACCTCGGCCGGGTGGTGGCCATCGACAGCCCGTCGGCGCTCGCCGCAGGAGCCGGTGTCGAGCAGCGCATTCGGTTCCGGCCGTCGATACCGCTCGACGACCGGCTGCTGACCAGCCTGCCCGAGGTTACCGGCGTCACCTACAGGGGCGGTGTCGTGCTGGTGACGGGCACCGGCGACGTGGTGAACGCGGTCACGTCGGTCCTGGCCCGTAACGGGATCGTCGCTGGGCAGCTCCGCGTCGAGCAGGCCAGCCTGGAGGACGCATTCGTCGCGCTGACCGGCCATGGGGCCGCGTCGGGGGAAATCCGAGGAGAACTGTGATGTCGGCCATCGCCGAAACCCTTTCCGCCGCAGCGCCGGGATCTGCGCTGCGCAGGCTCACCATCACCGAGGCAAAGCTGTTCGTCCGGGAACGCTACGGGATCATCTGGGGAGTCGGATTCCCCCTCGTGCTGCTCGTCATCTTTGGCAACATCCCGGCCTTCCAGCAGCCAAGCAAGGACCTGGGCGGCCTCACCTACCTGGATGCGTACGTGCCGATACTGATCGCCTTCGTGGTCGCCATCCTGGCGGTCAATGCGATGCCCGCCATCCTCGCCGGGTACCGCGAAAGAGGGATCTTGCGCCGGATGGCCACGACCCCGGTCGGGCCCTCCCGCGTGCTGGCCGCGCAGCTGATGGTCAATCTGGTGCTGGCCGTGGGAACGGTGATCCTGATCCTGGGCGTGGCGTGGCTCGCCTTCGGCGTGGGCCTGCCCCGTCAGGCCGCCGGGTTTGCGATCGCCGCGATTTTCACCCTGGCGGCCCTGCTGGCTCTCGGCCTGCTCGCCGCGGCCGTGGCGCCCAGCGGCCGCGGCGCCAACGCCATCGGGGCGCTGCTGTTCTTCCCGATGATGTTCTTCGCCGGCTTGTGGCTGCCACGGGCGGCCATGCCGCCCGTG
>WNFC01009861.1_pt1 | contig 10586 bp, 11 predicted proteins | sample 5400541 | NCBI WGS metagenome assembly WNFC01 (sample SAMN13153342, study PRJNA577476) | soil metagenome | isolation source: 120 cm saprolite under Douglas fir tree site 2 hole 2 replicate 1 | place: USA:California | collected 2015-04-18
TCGGAGGATACTCCAACGCCCCGCTTCCGGGGCGTTTTTTTGCTGGGGAGCCATGTTCGGACCGAAGACCCACTGCGTCGTGGTCGTCGGCGCCCAATGGGGCGACGAGGGCAAAGGGAAGGTCGTCGACGTGCTCGCCGAGCGCGCCGATCTGGTCGTGCGCTATCAGGGGGGGGCGAACGCGGGTCATACCGTCCACACCGGCGCCGGGGAATTCGTGCTCCACCAGATTCCTTCAGGGATCATCCAGGGGGCGGTATGCCTGGTCGGCAACGGGGTCGTGCTCGATCCCGAGACGCTCTTCACGGAGCTCGACGCCCTCAGCGAGCGGGGCATCCGGACCGAGCACAAGCTATACGTCTCGGACCGCGCGCACCTCACTCTCCCGTTCCACAAGCTGCTCGACCGGGCGCGCGAAGCCCGGGAGAAGATCGGCACGACCGGTCGCGGCATCGGGCCCACCTACGAGGACAAGTTCGGGCGACGCGGCATTCGGGTGGGCGACCTGCGGAACATCAGCCGGGCGAAAGAGCTGGTGTGCGCGCGGGTCCAGGCCGCCAATGAGTTCCTCGAGCTGCTCGGCTCGACCGAGCGTGCCGATGCGGGGGAGCACGTGGGCTTGCTCGAGCGGTTGGCCCCCCGGCTGCTGCCGCTCGCTGTAGATGCCGGACGCGTCGTATGGGAAGCACTCGAGCGCGGAGAGTCGGTGCTGCTCGAGGGCGCGCAGGGCGCGCTGCTGGACGTGGACCACGGCACCTATCCGTACGTGACTTCCTCCAACACGACGGCCGGCGGCGCGGCGGTCGGCGCCGGGATCGGTCCTACGGCTATCGATGCCGTGCTCGGGGTCGTAAAGGCGTACACGACCCGGGTCGGCAACGGGCCACTCCCCACCGAAGCCACGCCGGCGCTGGCCGAGCGGATCCGCGAGCTGGGGGATGAGTTCGGAGCAACCACGGGGCGGCCGCGGCGCTGTGGCTGGTTTGACGCCGTCGTCGTGCGCTACGCGGTACGCGTCAACGGTCTCACCGGCCTCGCGGTTACGAAGCTCGACGTGCTCGACTCGTTTTCGGAGATTCCGGTCTGCGTCGGCTACCGGTGCGATGGGGAGGCACTCGACTCGATGCCTGCCGAGGTGGAGCGCCTCGCCCGCGTGGAGCCGTTGTACGAGACCCTTCCGGGTTGGCAGAAGTCGCTGAGCCATGTGCGTCGTCTGGCGGATCTACCCCCGCCGGCCCGCGCCTACCTGGACCGGCTTCAGGATCTCGCGCACGCGCCCATCCAGTACGTGAGCGTCGGCTCGCATCGCGATCAGATCATCGAAGTGACGTGACAGTGGCTCGTTGATGCTCGACCTCGCGGTGATCGGAGCCGGGCCCTGCGGGCTCGCGGTGGGTGTGGCGGCGAAGCGCGCCCGCCTCACGTGCTCCCTGTTGGACAAGGGGCCCGTGACCTCGAGTCTCATGCGCTACCCGCTGTACATGACGTTCTTCTCGACGCCAGATAAGCTCGAGATCGGTGTGCCGTTCGTCACTGCCGGCGACAAGCCCACGCGACGTGAAGCCCTGACGTACTACCGCAAAGTGGCCGAACACTTCGAGCTGGATGTGCGCCAGTATCACACCGTGAAGCGGGTGACTCGCGCGCGGGACGGGTTCGAGGTCGTGGCGCAGCACCCCGGCAACGCCGAGCCGGAGACCATCGGAAGTCGTCACGTGGTGTTCGCGACCGGCTATTTCGAGTCACCGAATCCCCTTCGGGTTCCTGGGGAGGGTCTGCCTCACGTCTCACACTTCTTTGTAGAGCCCCATCCCTACTGGCAGCAACGGGTCGTCGTAGTGGGCGGCGGCAACAGCGCGGTCGAAGCGGCCCTCGAGCTGTGCCGGGTCGGTGCCCGCGTGACCATGGTGCACTTTCTGAGTGAGTTCGATCGGGGGGTAAAGCCGTGGATCCTGCCCGACATCACGAACCGCGTGAAAGAGGGGCGGGTCGCCGTTCGGTGGTGCAGCCGGGTGGTCGAGATCAGGCGGTCGGAAGTCGTGATCCATCGCGATCCGGACGGCGAGCCGGAGACGATTCCGGCGGACTTCGTGCTGGCCCTGACCGGCTATACCGCTGACCTCTCGCTGCTGCGATCGGTGGGCGTGGCGGTGGATGAGACCAGCGGTGTCCCGCAGCACACCCCCGAAACGATGGAGTCAAACGTCCCGGGGGTGTACATCGCCGGCGTCCTCGCCTCTGGGTTCGACGCCAATAAGATCTTCATAGAGAACGGGCGCGAGCACGGTGGGCGGATCTGCAACCACATCAAAAGCAAACCCCCCAGAGTTGCCCCTGGGGGGTGATCGCCTGCTCGACATCGTGCGCCCTAGAACCCGATGCGAGCGAGACGCTCAATAGTCCGCAGCATCGAAGAGCAAGAACGGTGCCTACCGCGTAATGGCGGTAACTACGGCACATAGCGAATCACACGACGGCGACACATATCGCAGAATGCATCTTTCAAAGCATAATGCAATATGCAGCACCTCGTACTGATCGCCCCCGCAGCCTTTAAAGGCACGCTGGGCCCCAGGCAGGTGGCTGACGCCTTAGCCGCAGGGGCTCGGCGCGCGCTCCCTGACGCCACCGTGCTGCAGTGCCCTATCTCGGATGGGGGCGACGGGCTGCTGGACGCCGTGCTCGCACCGACCGCTTTACGGGAGCGCATTAGTGTCACCGGCCCCTTGGGCGAGCCGGTCTCCGGTGAGCTCGGTTGGGTGGATCCGGAGACGGCGATCTTCGAGAGCGCAACCGCGTGCGGTATCGCGCTGCTCACACCCGAGCAGCTCGATCCGCTTCGGGCCACCACGCGCGGCGTGGGCGAACTGGTTTGGGAGGCGGTCGAGCGCGGGGCTAAGACCGTAGTAGTGGGCCTGGGCGGCTCCGCGACGGTGGATGGCGGAACGGGCGCCGCCCGAGGCCTTGGCTGGTCCTTCCGAGACGCCGCGGGAGCGTCGCTTCAGGAGGGAGGTGGCCCGCTGGCGCAGCTGGCGGAGTTCGACGGGGGGTGGGGTGTGGGCGCTCGGGTCATCGCCCTCGCCGATGTCACCACGCCGCTGGTCGGCGCGCGGGGCGCAGCCCCGGTATTCGGACCGCAGAAAGGAGCGGGGCCTGAAGGCGTGAAGCTCCTTTCTCGGGGCCTCGAGCGGCTCGCGCAGCTGATGGTGCGGCACGGCCGTGGCGACCTGGCCACGCTGCCCGGGGGTGGTGCGGCGGGCGGCCTCGGTGCCGGGCTCGTGTGTTTCGCCAAGGCTGAGCTCACAGGCGGAGCGGACTGGGTCCTGGCCCGGGTGGGGTTCGATGCCGCGCTCGCGAAGGCCCACTTGGTGATCACGGGTGAGGGCTCCTTCGACAAGACGTCGCTCGTGGGGAAGGCCTCGGGCGAGGTGGTGCGACGCGCCCAGGCGGCCGAGACGCGCGTGGCGGTCGTCGCGGGCAAAGTCGAAGGCCTCGTGGGCCTGCACGCGCTCGACGGTGAGGGTCGCGTGCTCGACGCGGCCGGCATCTCGGCCCTCGGGGAGCGAGCCGTGCGTGAAGCATTCGGGTTGCCCGGCGCGTAGCGGCCCGTCTATCTTCCGGCCCTCATGTCCCCAACCGACAATGTCATGGACAAGCTGGTGTCGCTGGCCAAGCGGCGCGGCTTCGTGTTCCAATCCTCGGAGATCTATGGCGGCCTCGGCTCGGTGTGGGACTACGGGCCGCTGGGCGTCGAGCTGAAGAAGAACATCAAAGAGCGGTGGTGGCGCTCGATGGTCCACGACCGCGAGGACATCGAGGGGCTGGACGCGGCGATCCTGATGCACCCCAAGGTGTGGGAAGCGTCGGGTCACGTGGCGGGGTTCACCGATCCGCTCGTGGACTGCAAACACTGCAAGAATCGGTTTCGCGCCGATGATCCCCGCATCAAAGGCACGCCTGGCGAGCCTACGGCGCAGTGCCCGGTGTGCGGCAGCAAGGGGACGCTCACCGCGCCGCGCCTGTTCAACCTCATGTTCAAGACGTTCATGGGTCCGGTCGAAGAGGCGGCGGCGGTCGTGTACCTCCGGCCCGAAACGGCCCAGGGGATTTACGTCAACTACTTGAACGTGCTGCAGTCGTCGCGCCAGAAGATCCCCTTTGGGATCGCGCAGATCGGCAAGGCGTTCCGCAACGAGATCACCCCCGGCAACTTCATCTTTCGGACCCGCGAGTTCGAGCAGATGGAAATGCAGTACTTCGTGAAGCCGGGCACCGACCTCGAGTCGTTCGAGTTCTGGCGCCACGAGCGGATGAAGTGGGTGGCCGGACTGGGCGTACGCGCCGAGAAGCTGCGGTTCCACCAGCATACGAAGGATGAGCTGGCGCACTACGCCAGGGACGCCTACGATATCCAGTACGAGTTCCCCTTCGGCTGGCAGGAATTCGAGGGGATCCACAACCGCACGAACTTCGACCTGTCGCGCCACCAGGAATTCTCGGGCAAGAAGCTCGAGTATCTGGATGTCGCGACGAACGAGCGGTTCATTCCCTACGTCGTCGAAACGTCGGCGGGCGCCGACCGCACGACGCTCGTGGTGATGGTGGATGCGTACCACGAGGAGGAGGTAGGGGGAGAAAAGCGCGTGGTGCTGCGGCTGCATCCCGCGATCGCGCCGCTGAAAGCCGCGGTGTTCCCGTTGGTAAATAAGGACGGCATGCCCGAGCTGGCGCGACGCATTTTCGACGATGTGCGCAAACACTACAACACGTTCTACGACGACGGCGGCTCGATCGGCCGCCGCTACCGCCGCCAGGACGAGGCCGGCACGCCGTTCGGCATCACCATCGACGGCCAGTCCACGCAGGACGGCACCGTGACGGTGCGCGACCGGGACACCCTGAAGCAGGAGCGAGTCGCCGCCGATCGGCTGGTGACCCATCTCGCACAGAAACTCAAGGACTGATGTAGGGGCGCAGCATGCCCATGGCTAAGCGGGTTTTGCTCGCCACGCGGGATCTGCTGTTCCGCTCGAAGCTGGGGGCCGTGGTGGCCGCCGCTGGCGCGGAAGTGTCCCGTGACGAGGCCGCGTGCGATCTCGTGGTGCTGGAGCTCATGGGCGCAGGAACAGCGGAGCGGATCGCCGAGCTGGTACGGCGCGGCACTCCGGTGCTCGCGTACGGGTCGCACGTCCAGGTGGAGTTGCTGCGTGCAGCGCGCGAAGCCGGGGCGACCGCGGTACCGAATTCCCAGGTGGAAGAACGGCTGCGTGAGCTGCTAAACCAGTAGGACACTGTCAGCTTTGCGGACTCCGCTGCGCTGTCTATCTTTCCGAGCCATGACGCACTCCACCACCGTCGCGCTGCCCCCCCAGGACGTGCTGGAGCGCGCCAAACGGTTTTTCGCGGAGCGGGTGCCGCACGCGGCTGCCTTCGTGGAGAAGGAAGGACCGGGGTTTCTAATGCTGCGCGGTCAGGGCGGGGAAGAGATCGCGCTACACGTGTGGGTGGACGCCGCGGGGAAGACCCGAGTGCGTGCGTCCACCTTGTTCTTCGATCAGGCGCTGGATCGCTTCCTCTCGACGCTCCCTCTCGAAGGCACCGTGGAGGTCGCATGACCGCGGTGGTCGGGCGGTTCGCTGTGCGGGTGATGGTCACCGATGTGTGGGATCAGGTGTTTCTCGCGGTCGAGCCTACGACCATGGTTGCGGAGCTCAAGCGCCAGGCGCTCGCCCAGGCGCTGAAGCGGGCGCAGGTGCGGTCCGAGGACTACGTGGTGAAGTTCCGCGGCGCCCAGGTGCTCGACGAGACCACCACCCTGGCCGCGCTCGGCGCTGCGCCCAACTCGCCTTTCATCATCCTGCCCGCCCGGCGCAAACCGGTGCGCTGATGGTTTCCCGCGCACCCACCACTTTTGCCGTCGGCTTCCTGCTCCTCGACGCGCTGCTGCTGGCGTACAGCGGGCTTGCCCTCGGTCGCCGCTGGCTGGTCTTCTGGGGCGCGGTGTGTCTGGTCGCGGCGGTGCTCGTCGTGTTCGGCTGGCGGCGATACCGTCGCGCGATGACCGACCTGGAGCGCGCGCGACACGAGATGCGCGCGGAGGTGGAGTCGATCCGGGAGCTGCTGCAGAGCAAGCATCTGGACAATTGATGACGTTTTAATGTCCGTCCCCGTCGTATTCCATCCCGCTACTCGCCTGCACAATCCGGGGCCGGGCCATCCCGAGCGCCCCGAGCGGATCGAGGCGGTCCTCGCGGCCCTCCGCGCGCCCGACCTGACGGCCACCGTCGAGTGGACAGAGGGCCGGCCCGCGGCGCGGGACCAGCTGGAGCGCGTCCACACGCCGGCCTATCTGGACGACCTCGAGCGTCTCGCGCGTGGAGGCGGTGGTGCGCTGGACGCCGACACCGTGATGAACCCGCACAGCTGGGACGCCGCGCTCGCGGCGGCAGGGGTGGCGATCGGTGCGGTTGAGCGGGGGATCGATCGAGGCTCGGCGTTCGGTGCCACACGCCCACCCGGGCACCACGCGCTCGGCGACCGCGCCATGGGATTCTGCCTGCTCAACAACGTCGTGGTGGCGGCGCGGCACGCCCAGCAGCTCGGGAAGGCGCGCGTGCTGATCGTGGACTGGGACGTGCACCACGGGAACGGCACCCAGGCGCTGGTGGAGCGGGACTCATCGATCCGCTACGTATCCATACACCAGTACCCCTGGTATCCGGGGACCGGCGCGGAGCACGAGCGCGGCGTCGGCAACGTATTCAACGTGCCGCGCCCGCCGGGGCTCCCCCGCGCGGCGTACGTGCGCGACCTGCTCGCCGCCGTCGACGCCGCCACGGCCGGATGGCGCCCGGACATTCTGCTGGTCTCCGCTGGTTTCGACTCGCTCGCGGGAGATCCGCTGGGCGGCTTCACGCTCGAGCCCGAGGATCTGGCGCAGTGGACGAGGGCGTTTCGAGCGCGGGTCGCGCCGGGGCCGGTGGTCGGCGTGCTGGAAGGCGGATACCGGCTCGACTTGCTCGCCGCCGGCGCGCGCGCGCACGTGCGTGCGCTTGCTTGACGGTGGCGGCGTCCCGATACTACAGTCGTGACCGCGACCGCCGCACCCCAAGCCTCCAAACATTGGCCCGCCAGCATCTATCGGCGGACAGACGGGAGCGTCGAGCGAGGGCTCTCGCCTAAGAACTTCCTGGTCACCGTGCACGCGGTGCCGTCGGCCGGCTGCGACGCGGCGCGGGACCGGCTGCTGCGCAGCCCCGACCAGCTCGCGCGGGGTGCCGAGATGACGATGCATCACATCATCGACCAGGCCGTGGACAGCTACTTTCCGTTGGTCGAGCAGCTGAACGGATTGGTGGACGGCCTGGAGCAGAAGCTGTTCGAGGAGTTCGACGAGGGTCTGATCCACGAGATCTTCAAGGCGAAGCGCTCGACGTTCGGACTGCGGCGTCACCTCAGGCCCCTGCGGGAAGTGCTCAACATCCTGACCAATCGTCCCTGCGGCTACATCCGGCCCGAGACGCAGCTGTACTACCGGGACGTCTACGACCACACGATCCGGCTGATGGAGTCCGTCGACACCACGCGCGACCTGCTCGCCGGCGTGTTGGAGACGTACCTGTCGCAGACCTCCAACCGCATGAACCGCGTGATGAAGCAGCTGTCGATCGTGGCCACGGTCGCGCTGCCGCTGATCGTGATCGCCGGCGTCTACGGCATGAACTTTAGCCGCATGCCCCTCATCCACGACGCGCTGGGTTTCTGGGTCGCGGTCGGGAGCATGGTCGCGGTCTCGCTGGCGATCGTGTGGTGGTTGAAGCACCGCCAATGGCTCTGAAGCTCGCCGCCGACGTCCTCACCCTGAAGACCAAGCATCCATTCGTCATCGCCCGGGGCGGCGATGACGACACGCGGGTGGTGTGGGTCCGCCTCTCGGACGGCGATGGGCTGGAGGGATGGGGGGAAGCCGATCCCTCGCGCTATTACGGAGAGACGGCGGACACGGTGCTGGCGATGCTGCGGCGGCTCGAGCCCCATCTCCCCACCGACCCGTTCGATCTCGATGCGGCGGAGGCGAAGTTCGCCCAGCTCGTCCCGAAGAACGGCGCAGCGCGCGCCGCGCTGTCAGCGGCGCTGCACGACCTGGTGGGCAAGCAGCTGGGCCAGCCGGTGTGGCGGCTGTGGGGTCTCGATCCCGCCCGTGCGCCGCGCTCGTCATTCACGATCGGCCTCGATACCCCCGAGAAGATGCGCCAGAAAGTGCTCGAGGCGTCCTCCTATCCGATCCTCAAGATCAAGCTCGGCACCGATCGGGACGAAGTCATCCTCAAGACCGTCCGCGACGCCACCGACAAGCCGCTCCGGGTAGATGCGAACGCGGGCTGGACGCGGGAACGCGCGCTCCAGATGCTCCCGCTGCTCAAAGAGCAGGGCGTGGAGTTCGTGGAGCAGCCCTTGCCGCCGGATGACCTCGAAGGGCTCGCCGGGCTGCGGCGTCGAGGAATCCTTCCTGTGGTGGTGGACGAGAGCTGTATCGTGGCGGCCGACATTCCGCGGCTCTCAGGTGCAGTGGACGGAATCAACATCAAGCTCGCCAAATGCGGCTCACTGCGCGAGGCGCTGCGCATGATCGCCACGGCGCGGGCGCACGGCATGCTGGTCATGGTAGGGTGCATGATCGAGACGTCGCTGGGGATCACGGCCGCCGCGCACTTCACGCCGCTCGTCGACGCCGCCGATCTGGACGGGGCCGCACTGACCGCCAACGACCCGTTCGTGGGCGCCACGATCGACGGCGGGCAGATTCGCCTGCCCACCGGACCGGGGCTGGGGGTGCAGCGGCGGTGAGGGGGCCAGCTCCGGGCACCCCGGGCTTGCACCCGGGGTCAGAGCAATCACTGACCCCGCGCGCGAGCGCGGGGATCAGTGCTCGCTATGCTGACGTCGTCCTCCCGGTCCCCGTTCCACGTACTTACAGCTATCTAATCCCCCCCGAGCTCGCGCCCCGCGTCGTGCCGGGCGCGCGCGTGGTCGTGCCGGTACAGCGGCGCCGGGTGGTGGGGGTGGTGGCGGAGGTAGATGCGTCTCCGCCGGCCGCGACCGTAGCGGTGAAGCCGATCCTCGCGGCTCCTGACGCGGAGCCGGCGATCACGTCGCCGCTGTTCGCGTTGGGCGTCTGGATCAACCGCTACTACGGCACGCCGCTCGGGCTGGCGCTGCGGGCGCTCCTCCCCGGGGCGCTGTGGAGTGTGCAGCGGCCGGCGGGGCCCGCCGAGCAGGTGGAGCGTGTGCTCGCGCTGACCGCGGCGCTGCCGTCGCTGCTCGAGCGCGAGCGGGCGTTCAAGCGCGCGCCCAAGCGGCGCGTGGCGTACGAGGCGCTGGAGGCAATCGGCGGCTCGGCGCCGGTCCGGCATCTTGTCGCGCAGCTCGGGTTGTCGCCCGCTGCCCTGAACGGACTGGTGACTCAAGGCCTGGCCCGCTACACCGACGTGCCGCGCGCCCGCGATCCGTTCGCCGGGCTGTCGTCTCCACCGCCCCCCGACCTCACGGCCGACCAGCGTCACGTCGTCGCCGGAATTCTGGCCACGCCAGCCGAGACGCCCGCGCTGATCCAGGGCGTGACGGGCTCCGGAAAGACGCTGGTCTATCTCGACGTACTTCGTAGCGTCGTCGCATCGGGTCACGGTGCCATTCTGCTGGTTCCCGAGATCGCGCTCACGCCCCAAACCGTCGCCCGGGTGCGCGGCGTGTTCGGCGATCAGGTCGCCGTGCTGCACTCGGGACTGTCGGACGGCGAGCGCGCCGACGCATGGCGCGCCCTGCGGCGCGGCGAGCGGCGCGTGGCCGTGGGGCCCCGCTCCGCGGTGTTCGCTCCCGTTCAGCGGCTCGGGGCGATCGTGGTGGACGAAGAGCACGAGTCGAGCTACAAGCAAGGCACAGCGCCGCGCTACCACGCTCGGGCGGTGGCGCTCGAGCGCGCGCGGCTCGAGGGGGCACGAGTGATTCTGGGCAGTGCCACGCCGTCCCTCGAGACGCTACATCTCGCGGCGACGGGGAAGGTGGTGCGCTTCGAACTGCCCGAACGGATCGGGGCGCGACCGCTGCCACCGGTCGAAGTGATCGACCTGCGCACTGCCGAACGGGTACCCGGCGCCCGCGGGGTACCCTGGACCGTGGCCCTCGACGACGCCGTGCGCGGCGCCCTTGGGCGCGGCGAACAGGTGATCCTGCTCCTCAATCGGCGCGGTTTTGCGACCTACCTGCAGTGTCCCGCCTGCGGCGACGTGCGCACGTGTCCCCGCTGCGCCATCGCGCTCACCGTGCACCAGACGCCGGCCGCGCTGCGGTGCCATTACTGCGGCCACGAGGAGCCGGTTCCCACCGTCTGCCGGGTGTGCGGCAAGGAGACCCAGCGGATGCGGGGCCTGGGGACCCAACAGCTCGAGCGTTTCGTCGGGCTCCGGTTCCCGGACGCACGGATCGCCCGCATGGACCTGGACACGACGAGCACGAAGTGGGCGCACCACCGCGTGCTCGAGCGAATGGCGCAGGGGAAAATCGACATCCTGCTCGGGACGCAGATGATC
>WNFC01035299.1_pt1 | contig 10586 bp, 6 predicted proteins | sample 5400541 | NCBI WGS metagenome assembly WNFC01 (sample SAMN13153342, study PRJNA577476) | soil metagenome | isolation source: 120 cm saprolite under Douglas fir tree site 2 hole 2 replicate 1 | place: USA:California | collected 2015-04-18
GGTCCCACGCGCCGGCAGCGAGCTGGGTCGCTTGCTCGTGTACTACCCGGGCGATGGCGCTACCCGCCAGGCCGGCCTCGCCTGGGTCGCCGGGCCGGACGTGGCGCCCAGCGGCCCGCCGCCGTGGATCGCGTCCTCCGAGCTCGACGGCGACAACGCCGTTCAGTTGGCCGTCCCGGGCCCACGGCGCCAGCTGCCCATCGCCCCACCACCGGTCAGCGCGCCGGAGATTGCCGTCGTCGACGACGAGACCGGCCTGATGCTGTACGGCCGCGCGCCGCACGCGCACGCCGCACCGGCCAGCACGACCAAGATCGCGACGGCGCTCGTCACGTTAGAGCACGCCCAGTCCCTGGACGCGACCGTGCGGATCGCCGTCGACGGGTGGGCGATGGCCGCCGCCGATGGCTCGTCCGTCATGGGCTTGCAGCCCGGGCAACGTCTGTCGCTGCGCACCTTGCTGTATGGCCTGCTGCTGCCGAGTGGCAATGACGCCGCCGAACAGCTCGCGCGCAGCGTCGCCGAATCGCGCGATCAATTCATCACCTGGATGAATTCAGCTGCGATCGATGACCTGCACCTCCAGGACACCCACTTCGTCAACCCTAGCGGCCTGGACGCCGACGGGCACTACTCCAGCGCGTACGACCTGGCCCAATTGGCCCGCCACGCCATGCGTGACGAGACTTTCCGCGAGATCGTCGCCACGCCCCAGATCAAGAGCGAAGGCTTTGTCTTCGTCGGCCACAACCCCCTGATCGGCGTCTACCCCGGCGCCGACGGCGTCAAAACCGGCTCGACGGACGCCGCTGGCAGGGCCATCGTCGGCTCAGCCGTCAAATCAGGCCATCGCGTGTACGTCGTGGTCCTCCACAGCGACGACCTCCTCGCCGACAGCACCGCCTTATTCGACTGGGTCTGGCAAGCCTTCGCCTGGTAGCCAGCGCCAGCTAGGAAGGCGCAGCCGAGTGCGTCGAACATTTTTGTGGCGAAGGGCGACAAATCCGCCCGGTATGCTTAACCGCCCCGGAGCATCACCGACGCGCTCACGACTGAATTGCCCTGAAGTCCAGCAGTTCCGTCTGCACATCCTTGGTCCGCATCGCTCAGGCCAGGCCCAGCTTTTCGGTCACCCCCGACGCTAGTAGCTTGAAGTGGTACGAGTTCTGGGCTGATTCAGGAGTGGCCCGGTAACCGATGGCGACGGCGACTGTAGCCACTTGGTCGACTCCAGTGAAACGCACCCGGCACCTAGCGCAGGTCCGACGACCTACCTGGGTCAACGGTTGCCTTAAAAGGGCATCCGCCTAGCACCGGGCTCAATTATTCGGGCCCCACTCCATGCCCAAAAGGTTATCCCGACGGCGCGCTAGCGAGGTCGCAGGCACAATCCACTAGGACAGTATGCAGAACAAGGTGCTAAGGTATTGCACGTCGCGGCGGTGGGCTGTACAACACACTCAGCAGTCCAAACGCGGACCGAGCGACTGCGCCAACAGTCGCCCGGCCCTGGGCTGACTACCCCTATCATCGGAGGGTTAGCCGCCGTGGCATTCATTCTAGAGCCTGTGGAAGGCTCCGTGCCGGAGGACAATGTGCCTGAGCCGCAGCCGGGCGACCCAGTTCCAGACGAGCAGCGCAACACGCTGCTGGAAGCCAGAATGACCCAGCTGGGGATTGACTTCAAGCCACCCGTATACGCAGCCATCAGTGCGATCCGCAAAGACGAGGCGTCCCAGGTCCGTGAATCAGTAAATCGTGGCCGAGCAGAAATGGTTGACCGGATGGCAACACAGATGCAGGCTGGCGCGGTCTTGCCGCCGATCATCGTGAATGAAGCGGATATGGTGCTGGACGAGGGAAATACTCGCCTCGCCGCGCACATGAAGATCGGGCGCCACGCGATCGCGGTTTACCTGATCAAGGCGAGGTCGTTAGCAGCTCGCCGGCAACTTGCGGCATGGTGCAATGCGACGCACGGCCAACCATTGACGCCTACTGAAACGGTGCGGTTGGCCGAGGAGTGGATCAACCAAGGGATCCCGCAAGAGAAGATCGCCGAAATGCTCGATGTGCGTGTCGACTATGTGCGGCGTGTCTCTCGGGAACTCGAGTTCCAAGAGCGCGCGGCGCGGCTGAATGTTCAGGCGCCGACACTCACCCGCGCGACGCAGCGCTCCATTGCTCAAGCGGCTAAAAACGATCCGGTGTTCGTCGAGTTGACCCGCCTCGCTGAGGCGGCAGGGCTAACCCAATCCGACGTCGACAAGATTGGTCGCGACCTGGCCAGCGCGCGATCAGACCAAGCTGCCGTAAAGGTTCTTGAGGCCGAGCGCGAGCGTCGTGGTGAGCAGATCGATCAGCGCCAGCGGGGTATCCAGAAGCCAATCCCCAACTACAGCACCCAATTGGCGATGCATTTGTCATGGGTCTTGAAGCGCTCCGTTACCGACCTCGTGGAGTACAACCCTGACCGCCGAAGGCGCGCGATAGAAGAGGTTCGACAAGCGTACGTACTGCTAGGGAATCTCCTGCGCGCGTACGACGAGGATCCGATGAATGCCGAGGCTGCCTAAGCAAAATCCTCACGTTCGCATTGACGACCCGCTAGCCAACAGTTCGTTGCCAGGGCTGACCAACACTGAAGTCAGCATCCTCGACGCGTTGGCGGCCGGGCCGCTCAGCGATGAAGCTCTGTACAGCCATGTCGGCCCCTCCCTATGGGGCCGACATATTGTCATCTCCGCGGTAAACGCCGGGCTCTTGGGCGACGAGCAGTCACTGGCGCTTAGGGGTAAGCGAATCGCATTCGATAACGCGATCAAGAGCCTGCGACGCAAGGGTGGCATCATCCTTGACGCCGATAATCTATGGGCCTGGACAGGCAAGCGCCTAGAGCGCATGCACGAGGGAAAGCGCGAACGCTACGTCCCTGGCACGGAAGCGTCGCGGACAGATAGATGGATCAGGACGCAGCGGATCGACGTAATCCTCGCTCGTCACGGTGGTCTAAACGCTCTTTTCGGCGACATGCAGCGCGACCAACTTGCAGCGTTAGCCGAATCGATTCGGCTTGAGGGCTATGACACCACGAAGCCGGTTATCCGCGACGCCGACACGGGGCTCACAATTGACGGCCGTCAACGCGAAAAAGCCGCCGAGATTGCCGGAGTCGTGCCTAACGTTGAGACTCGAAAATTTGCCAACGACCTCGAGCGCTTGCGGTTTGCGATCCAAACCAACTTACTTCGCCGCCATTTGACAGCAGCCCAGCAGAAAAGGCTCGCAGCGATTCTGACTGACGAACTAAACCTAAGTACGCGCGAAGCAGCAGAATGGAAAGGAACGTCGCGCATGACCGTGGGTCAGCCGCGCCCAAGTGCAAAAGCGACAGACGAGGTTCAAGGCAATGCCGGCACGTTCAACAACGCCCGTACGGTTGGGACGCCTCAGTTGCGGGGCGGCAGCCGGGAGCTATGGGGCACGATTGAGAGACGCCAGCAAGCTGAGGACGATGCGCTTTTGTGGCGCGAGGTTGAGGGCCGGGCACCCACGGAGATCGCTTACGCGCTGGTCGAGAAATACGGCCTTCGCAAGCCCCTTGCCAACGGAACAGTGTGGTCCCTTGTTCGCAATGCCAGGTGGCGCCGCGATGGTGCACCGGGCCGTCACCAAGTTCGGGGATCCGCGTCTGCAGTCGCCGACACTGTGTTTGATTCAGCTGCCGAAACACATGACTTGGAGCAGGCTGCGACAATCGTAGTTGGCGTCTTGCCGGTTCCTGCGCAGGTCGACTTGAAGCGTTTGCTTTCCACACCAAGGGGCGTGCTCATGCTGATCGAGGCGCTGGCGGATTGATTAGGCGTCTCATTATCGCCTCGCATCATGGACGAAGCTATGCGCGCCACGCACAACGGAGACGACGCGTTCGGCGGCTTCGCTTGAGTCTTCATGAGACCACACGCGTAATACGGTCCAACCAGCGTGGGCTAGGCGGATGTCGGTGTCGCGGTCCCGTTCAACATTCCGGACCAACTTTTGGCGCCACCAGTCAGGGTTTGCTTTGGGCCACGTCGCGTGAAGAGGGCACCCATGCCAAAAGCATCCATCGACGTATACCGCAACGCGCGCAGACGGGAAGAGAATGTCCGCCCGCCGGCGCGACCCTCTTATCGGGCTAACGTCCACGCGATAGCGAAGCCCGCGACGGTGCAAAATTGACCGGAGGGCGATCTCAGGTGCGGTATCACGTTGCCGGACGATTCGCATACGACGGCCAGCATCTTCAGACGAGGGATTAGGAGTATCTCGATCAGCCACGCTTGTGTTGCGATATTGGCTACAGTCCTTAGGAATGGGCGCCATCGCCAATGGGTCGAGCTGAACAGGCGCTGGTCGCAGGTTAGCCGATTCGATCAGGTAGGGGAGAACTGCCAGCCCTAGTCGCAGCATCAAGGCAGGAGGGACCGCATTTCCGATCAGGGTCGCTAAACTCCGCGCACCCTCTGCACGATCGAATCGGAAAAAGTCCGGGAACGTCTGGATTCGTGCAGCCTCATGAGGGGTGATCGTTCTCGGTTCCGAGGGATGTACGTAGCGCCCTTGGCCCATCGACCCGAACCCAGTGGTAATGGTCTGAGCCGGCTTATCCCACCTGAGCCTGCCGTACATTGACAGGTATCTGTGATCGTTCCGTTGGCAATCGGGCCGCTCTGTGTTCGGCAGGTCGTACTCACGATGCCGGAACAGCCAGTCTATGCGTCGCGCATTCTCAGGGCTGGTGCGACTCGCTGCATCGATCTTGTCAGACGACTTGACTCCTACAAGGTCGCCGATCGTTGACCAAAGATCGTTCATGCCTCGGTGCACAGGCTTCTCGACTGCCTGGCGCAGTAACTCACGCGCTCGAGGCAGGTCCGACGAGCATGCCAACAGGATGTGGCGCCGTCGACGTTGTGGTACGCCTAGAGACTCCAACCGCGCGACATCAGTGGCAACGTCGTAGCCTACGTCGCGCCGGGCCATCTCGGCGGACTCGATGATTTTCTCATGTGATCGAACAACCGATGGAACGTTTTCGATTACGACCACACTAGGCCTCGCAACCGAGTCCACCATTGATTACGTTCTCGACCGGACCGACGAGGACACGAGCACGCGCGAAATTGTCCTGATAAACAGCCGCCGCGTCTGGATCGGAATCCATGGCAAGGGGTACGTCGACTCGCGCGCCCAGCCGCCGTGCGGCTTCGATGACACCGAGCGTCATGCCCCCACATCCGCAGAATAAATCCACCAGCCGGATGGCATGACCTTTCGTTGGTAATTCCGGCCAGAATGTTTGTCGTAGGAAACAAGAATCGAGCGAGTCGCAGACGGTGGTGCGCGGCTCTGCCCCATCGGCGTTATGCGATGGCGGGGAAACAGTACGCGGAGAGCCATTCGCCGCGTGGTGACTCCCCGTTCGCGGCCAGTTCGATCTCACGTCCTCTTGTTTCAATTGACTACCACCGCGCGCTAGTGGCCGAAGCATGAAAAGTGATCCAGCGACCGTATCCGCGGACGTTTTGATCCTGGGACAGGAACCGCATACCCACTCGCGCGGAACGGCAGCTGGGGATCGGGACTAGCTTCGGGCGTGTGACTGGCAACGGTATGGTTGGGCGTAAAACCGGGTCGCGACCCGGTTTTACCACATACTTGACCGGAATGACCAGCCGCGAAGAGCTGCCTCGGGCGCCTTACGATCCGAGGGCGCAGATTTTCAGCCCGTCATTGGCCTGTGCTCTGCCGGGCCGCGCGCCATGACGAGGCACGCGATCATGGGTAGCCGGAGTCAAGTCGCTGTCGGGCCTGTGGTCGCGCGTGGTGTGCAGCTGGGCCTGGCGGCTAAGTTCTACGCGGATAGTATTTCGCGCTCGGCTTCGTAGGTCGGACTTTCCCGTAACTCGAAGCGGATCTGAATGCCCAGTGCTTGGGCTATTCGGCGAAGCGTTTCTCCGCTCGTAGCGTGCTGGCCCCGCTCCAGCCGCGAGATCGCCGAATAGCTGGTACCGATCCGCTTAGCGAGTTCAGCCTGTGAGATGCCCTGCCGAGTCCGAAGCAGGATGATCTGAGCGGCGATGTCGGACCAGAATGCCAGCCGCTCGCGCTCGGCGCGATATTCCGCACTGCGGGCAGCGCGCTCAGTGGCGGCCTCTTCTGCCGAGGTGCCAATTGGGTTCATGCTCGCCATTTCACTCAAGGGAAACCTCTGCTGGGCGCGCACGGGTGCGTTCCGACGCGCGCAGACAGTATTCAACTTATCAGTTTTGGTAAGCAAGATCAAGAGCGCGCCGGCGCGTTATGGCCGCCTGGTCGTGGTGGCTTTCGTTGCTTTGCATCCATCCGCACCCGAAAATCCGCCCATCGAGTTTCCGCGATCACAATGTCGCCGGCCGGGACGGCCGCACTGCTTTTTCGGAAGATGTGGAGCAAGATGAACAGATTGAGCGATCGCCGATACAGTAGGCGGTAGAGATCCTTGCCGCAGTGGCAGCGCAGTTCGCGAAGCTCGTCGCGCACCTGTGAGCTGTGTGGGAATGCCAGAGGCGGATCGCCTGTGGTCAGCCGATTGAGCAGGTCGATCTGGTTATCTAGAAGGACCTGGCAGCGGACGGGAAGGCGGTCCACGAAGGTGCGAACTGGCTCGGTTCCATCGCGGGCACGGTAGTAAACGGCCCGCATCGCTTGTTCAGCCATTTACGCTCGGCCCGGCCGGTGTTGCACCTACTTTTGGGTGCGACTTGGCTTAGGGTAGGTTTAGCGCGCCAGGGCGCCCATCGGATCCCATGGGGGCAGCACGATTGGCTCCAGGTCCAGGGCCTTTTGGAGCTCGGCGGACAGATAGTCCTTGCGTGCGGCGATCTCGAACATGTACTCGTCGAACCACGAGTCGTTCATGGTGAAGAAGCCCTTCTGGCCGGGGTCGGCGCCCCACGAGTTCTCGACTCGCCAGCGCCGCGCTTTGCCGTCGACCACGTCGGCGCCGGTGAAGAGCATGGCGTGCGTCATCTGCGTCTCGCCGTACTGCAGCCGCGCGGCTTTGTCCAGGTCGAACGAGGTGTCGTAGACGCCTGACAGGTCATACAGGTCGCGGTCCATCAGGCCGATGTCGCGACGCATCTGCTTGCCGACGTCGCACCCGAACCACACCGGCTCGCCCGCTTCAAGGGTGCGCTGGGCGATCTGCTTCATCATGTCCATCTCGACATTGAGGTAGATCACCCGCTGCCCGCCGACGACATTGCCCAGGTACTCGACCGTATAGGTCCGCCCGTAGGGATTGCCCGGCCTTGGGTCGTGCACCAGGCAGACATAGTCGTCCAGGGGCAGGTCGACGAACTCGGCGGCGAACTGTTGTGGCGTCATCTCGTCGGTGCGGTGAAAGGCGCCGCCTGTCTCACGCCACTGCCACGAAAACTTGTCGGGCGGCGTCCCCAGATGAATAGACAGGATCCTGTGCACCGCGCGCAGAAAATCCTGTTTCACCGCGCGCAGCTCGTCCTGCGCAGCCATGTTGGTGTGCATCTCGCGCAGCCGCCGCGCGCCTTCGCGCAATTTGCTGCGCAGCACGCCGTTCATCCGCCGCGAGTTGGACGAGCTGTCTGTCTCGGGCATGCACGACTTGGGCACCAGCCCGTGCTTGCGGATCAGGTTGATGAACATGTTCCACTGGCCACCATCTGACAGCGGCTGATCCAGCAGAAAGGCTACCGATCGATCGTCGACGTCGCGCCCGGCCGACTCGATGATGGCCTCGAAAAAGTAGTTCGCCCGCTCGAGCTTGTCCCAGAACATCAGGTAGTTCTGGCTGAACTCGAACTCTTTGACGCTCAGCTTCTGCCTGGCCGAAAACCGCAGCAGGTTCAAACCAGCGAACATCCAGCAGCGGCCGGTTTGCTTCTGATCGGTGACCGCCCAGTCGTCCAGGGTGGTCGAAAACGTATGGTCGGCCGCGAACACCACGCGGTGGTTGAGTGCCACGTCGTCCACGCTGTGGCGGGTGATGGCGTTCTGCGCCAGCCGGTACGCCGAGCTGCCGACGAAGGCCGCTTGCAGGTTATGCAGCGTGTCGGCGGTCAGAGCTCCAGACGGATCGCCATCCGTCGCCCCAGCGGGTCGCGTCTGTGTCTGAGTCACTCAACTGGCTCCTCACTCGCATCGAACATCGGTCGACAGAATAGTAACGGTAGCGACCGATCGAACCGGATTAGTACAAAGGTCACAGGGAAACGCCGCGTGTACTTTGATCGGCGACTGTTCGGCATGACGCGGGGGGTGCGTGGGCGCATGGCGCTCGCCGCCCTGGTTGGGCTGGCCGCGGTGCCGATTGCCATGTGGCGGCTGACCCTGACTGGCCAGGCCATGGCCCGCGTGTTCGGCGGCGAGCCGTTCGACGCCCTCGTCAGCATGCTCGTGCTGATCGCCGGACTGATCCTGCTGCGCGCTGCCCTGCAGTACCTGCGCGACGAGATCTCCAATGCCACCGCGGCACAGATGAAGGCGCAGGTGCGCGCCCTGCTGTACGACCACGTCTTGCGCCTGGGCGCCGGTTACTTCGACCAGCGTCGCACGGGCGACGCCGTGCTGGCTCTGGTCGACGGGGTCGAACAGCTCGACCAGTTCTTCGGTGCCTACTTGCCCCAGCTGGTCGTGGCCGCGCTGACGCCGGTGATCATTTTCGTGTTCATGAGCTTTCTCGATCTGCCGACGGCCGTCATCTTTCTGGTCTTCGCGCTGTTGACGCTGATCACGCCGGCGGCGTTCCACCGCATGAATAGCACGGCCAGCCTCGCTTTCCGTCGAGCGCAGGTGGCGATGGGCGCCGACTTCCTGGACAACATCCAGGGCCTGTCGACGCTCAAATCCTTCGGCCAGAGTCGGCAACGCGGGCTCGAGCTCGCCGAACGGGCTCGCCAGCTGTACCGCAGCACGATGTGGGTTCTGGCGGTCAATATTGGCACTGGCGGCATCACGCTGCTGGGCATCTCCGCGGGCGCCGCGCTGGCGCTCGGCTGGGGTGCACTGCGCGTCCAGGCGGGCGAGCTACCCCTGTCCACCTTGCTGGTCGTGCTGTTGCTGGGCGTCGAGGTGTTTCGACCACTGCGCGACCTGGTCCAGCTGTTCCACGGCAGCATGCTCGCCGTGGCGGCGACACGCGGCATGTACCAGCTGCTGGACGCTGTTCCGGAAGTCGTGTCGCCCGCCGCACCGATCACTCCAGGCACGCTGGCGCCGATCGTCCGCTTCGAGCACGTCACGTTCGGCTACCAGGGCGGCCGCCGCCCGGCGGTCCAGGACTGCTCATTCGAGCTGCTGCCTGGGCAGACGCTGGGCATCGTCGGCCCGAGCGGTGCGGGCAAGTCGACCCTGGTCAATCTCATGCTGCGCTTTGTCGATCCGCAGCAAGGCCGCGTCCTGCTCGACGGACACGATCTGCGCCAACTGCCGCTCGACCTGCTGCGGCGTCAGATGGCTGTCGTCGCCCAGGACACCTACCTCTTCTATGGCACCGTGGCCGACAACCTGGTGGTCGCCAAGCCAGGCGCAACACGGGCTGAGCTGGAGGCGGCGTGTCGTGCGGCCAACGCCCACGACTTCATCATGGCCTTGCCGCGTGGCTACGACACGCTGATCGGCGAACGGGGTGTGCGGCTGTCGGGTGGTCAGCGCCAGCGGCTGGCCATCGCGCGCGCTTTGCTCAAAGATGCGCCGATCCTCGTGCTCGACGAGGCGCTGTCGAGCGTCGACGCCGAAAACGAAGCCACGATCCAGCAGGCACTCGAGCGCCTCCAGCGCGGGCGGACGACGCTGGTCATCGCCCATCGTTTGTCGAGCGTAGCTCGCGCCGATCGCATCGTCGTCCTCGAACGTGGCCGCCGTGTCGAAGAGGGCTTTCCAGCTGAGCTGATGGCGCGCAGCGAGGGCGTCTATCGGCGGCTCATGGCTGCGCAGGAATCGGCCGCGGTCGACCTCCCCCTCTCTGCCTCGACAGAGTCCTTTGCCCCTGCGATCGTCGATGCCGACGGGGTCCCCTCTGAGGTGCCCACGGGGTCCTCTGCCCTGAAACACGATGGCATTCGCCCTGCCACGGGCCAACAGGTTCCCCTCCGCGGAAAAGATGTGGCATTGCCCGCGTCGGCCGTGTGGACGCGCCTGGGCGCGCTGGTCAAGCCGTGGTGGTGGGAGACCGCCCTGGTCTTTGCACTCGGTCCGCTGCACGCTGTGTCACAGGTCGCCCTGGGCGTCGTCAGCGCGGTACTCGTGGCCCAGGCTGCCACCGGCGGCAATTTGGCGCCGTGGTTGTGGGCGCTTGCCCTGCTAGTCCCAGCAACGGCCGTGCTCCGTTGGCTCGACTCCTTTATCTCACACGACCTGGCCTATAGGTTGTTGGCCGAGCTGCGGATTCGGCTGTACGCGCTGCTCGATCCCCTGGCGCCGGCGTACCTGGTGCGCCGCCGTTCGGGCGACCTGGTCAGCGCGCTGCTGGGCGACGTCGAGCTGATCGAGCTGTTCTACGCCCACACCATCTCGCCGGTGTTCGT
>WNFC01009866.1_pt1 | contig 10585 bp, 13 predicted proteins | sample 5400541 | NCBI WGS metagenome assembly WNFC01 (sample SAMN13153342, study PRJNA577476) | soil metagenome | isolation source: 120 cm saprolite under Douglas fir tree site 2 hole 2 replicate 1 | place: USA:California | collected 2015-04-18
GGAGTGGCCGAGTGGCTTAGGCAAGGGCCTGCAAAGCCCTGTACACGGGTTCGATTCCCGTCTCCGCCTCCCTGATCTCCTTGAACGAGAAGCGGCACGGTCACCGATGTGCATGGCGACCGGCCGTGGGCGGGCGGTGTTGACCGTCCAGCCGACGGTGCCCGGGTTGCCGTGGTCGGCGCGCCAGGCCCAGATGTCATCGACCAAGGTGTTGCTGGCGTTCACGATCAGGCTGTTCGTCTTATTTAAGGGCGTAACTTACCTGTGCGGACACGGACCGTCAAGAACCCGGCAACACGCCCGGGATAAACGTTTCGTGAAAACTTGTTATAAGGTCTAACCAGACGGAGGACCTAGGGGGAGCATGCGCGAGCGACGGCGATGGACTGTTCGTGATCTGCGCCGCGACAACCGCTCGGTGCTGCTGTCGTCACTGTTTTTCGAACAGCCGCGCAGCCGGCAGGAGCTGAGCGAGGAAACCGGACTCAGTCCGGCATCGGTCAGCAACGTCATCCGTGAGCTGATCCATGACGGGATCGTGGTCGAGGCTGGCTCGGTGGATTCGGACGGCGGGCGCCCGCGTGTCTTGCTCCAGGTCAACCCGGACTACGGGTACGTCATCGGAGTCGACGTGGGCGAGATCCGGGTCCGCGTCGAGCTATTCGACCTGACGATGACCGAACGCGCCAAGGCCGACTATCCGCTGGATCCCAGGCAGCACGGGGTCAGCGTGATCGTCGAGGCGATCTTGACCGGGCTGGACAGGGTGCTGGCCAGCAGCGGCGTCAGTCCCTCGGCGGTCCTCGGCATCGGGGTCGGTGTCCCCGGCATCGTCGAGAACGGACCCGGCGGCCTCGTGCACGGGCAGAGCTACGGCTGGGACTCGGTCCCGCTGGAACGGCTGCTGCGGTCAGGCACCAGCCTGCCGCTCCACATCGACAACGGCGCCAACACGATGGGCCAGGCGGAGCTGTGGTTCGGCGCGGGGCGCGGAGCCCAGCACGCGGTCGTCTGCCTGATCGGCTCCGGTGTGGGCGCGAGCATCATCGCGGGTGGCTCCACCCACCGGGGTTCCACGTCGAGCGCAGGTGAGTGGGGGCACACCACCGTCATGGTGGGCGGCCGGACCTGCCGGTGCGGGGCGCGCGGCTGCCTGGAAGCCTACGCCGGCGCCGAGGCGATCCTTGACCGGTACGGCGGCCCGCTGCCGGGTACCGACCAGGAATCCGCGCTCACCGCGCTGATCGACCTGGCCGGCACGTCGGCGCGGGCGGCGGAGGTCCTGGACGAGACCGCGCTGTACCTTGGCGTCAGCATCGGCAACCTGATCAACTTGTTCAACCCGGAGCGGATCATCCTCGGCGGGTGGGCCGGGCTGCTGCTCGGCGAGCGGCTGCTGCCCGCTATCCGCGAGGCGGCCCGCGAGCATTCGCTCCGGCATCCGTTCGCGCAGACGTCGATCGAGCTCGGCCGGCTGGGCCCAGACGCCGTCGCCCTCGGTGCCGCCACCCTGCCCATCGAGGCCCTCCTCAGCGGGACCATGTTCGCCGCCACGAAGAGCGACCGTCCCGCCAGCTAGGGTCCGGCGCTCGCGCCGCGAGGTCCCGGCCGGAATGATCGTGTGTCGAAGAGCGTCAATTCCGGAGCCTTCAGGCCCACAATCATGCAATGGGCCGGTTCCCGGCTGACGTCTTGACGGGCCGTTTCGGTCGGATTAAGTTTCGCTTTGAAATAAGTCTTATATCAAGCCTCGCCGGAACCGCTCCGAAAGGACTGCTATGAGTCTCAGCCCGGTGCCGAGGTGCGGGTAGCCAACCCGCAGTACATGGTGGTCGCCGTCGGCTGGTAGCCAGGCGTGGCGGCCCTGGTTTTTCGGAACCGGCTTCGGGACGGGCGAAATCGAGCACACCACCAGCTCGACCAGCAACGTCTACCTGGACGGCAACGGCCACCTGGTGCTGAAGGCGATCAACAACGGCGGGACGTGGACCTCCGGGCGGATCGAGAGCACGCGGTCCGACTTCCAGGCACCGCCGGGCGGGAAACTGGAGATGACCGCGTCGATCCAGCAGCCGAATCCGGCCAACGGGCTGGGGTACTGGCCGGCGTTCTGGGCCCTCGGGTCGCCTATGCGGATGGGCGGCCGCTGGCCCACCTCCGGCGAGATCGACATGATGGAGGACGTCAACGGCCTGAACGAGGCCTCCCAGACCCTCCATGACGCGGCGAACAGCCCGGGTCACCCGCTGATCCCATGCCCTGGCGCAGGCTCAACCTGCCAGACCGGCTACCACACCTACTCGGTGATCGTCGACCGGACCAACACCAGCGCCGAGTCCCTGCAGTTCCTGATGGACGGCACCGTGGAGAGCACCATCACCGAGGCCTCGGTCGGCACGACAGCCTGGCAGGAGGCCATCGACCACGGATTCTTCATCATCTCGACCTGGCCATGGGCGGCAACTACCCGAACGGGATCTGCAACTGCACGACCCCGACGTCGGCCACCACGTCGGGGGCGTCTTTGAGCGTGGGGTACGTGGCCGTCTACGAACAGGGCGGCAACTCCACCCCCACCGCGACCGCCATCGCTACCGGAGCGGTCAAGGGAATCAACGGGTTGTGCCTCGCCAACCAGAACTCGCTGAACACCGCCAGCAACCCGATCGTCGTGAGCGCCTGCAACGGCAGCCCGGGTCAGCAGTGGTCGCCATACACCGACAACACCCTGCGGGTTCAGGGCGGCTGCCTGGACGTGGTGAGCGCCGGGACGACCAGCGGCACCAACGTCGACTGGTACCCCTGCAACGGCACCGCCGCCCAGAACTGGAGCCACCAGGCCAATGGCGAGCTCGTCAATCCGAACTCCGGCCTGTGCCTCACCGACCCCGGCGGCAATACCAGCGCACGGCTCGACATCGAGACCTGCACGGTCTCCGCCCAGCAGCAATGGACCCTGCCGAGCGGTGGCGGGAGCGGTAACACCGTCACGGTCACCAGCCCCGGCAACCAGAACTCAACGGCCGGCACCCCGGCCAGCGTGCAGATCCACGCGAGCGACTCAGCATCTGGCCAGACGCTCACCTACGGCGCCACCGGCCTGCCGGCCGAGCGGGTGCTGGTCGAGATCGGGGACAGCGCACTGCCCAAAGCGCCCCTGGCCGGAGGCTCGCAAGGCACCGCCTCCTGGGGCTCAGCGGTGGTGAAGGCGTGTGAGGCGCTGCTGAAGCACGGTACCGAGGGGACCGCGGACACCACCGACGATGTCCGGGCCGGCTCGGGCTTCGCCCGCGACGCCTTCGGCGCGCAGTTCGCGGAGGTTCGCGTCGACACCGGCACCGGCGAAGTGCGGGTGCCCCGGCTGCTCGGGGTGTTCGCGGCCGGCCACATCATCGACGAGACCCTGGCCCGGTCGCAGCTCATCGGCGGGATGACCATGGGCGTCGGGATGGCGCTGATGGAAGAGACCGTCGTGGACGAGGAGTCAGGTGACTTCCTCAACCACGACCTCGCCCAGTACCACGTGGCCACCTGCGCCGACATCCAGGACGTGGCAGCGGTGTGGATCGACGAGGAAGATCCCTACCTCAACCCGATGGGCGCCAAGGGCATCGGCGAGATCGGCATCGTCGGCACCGCGGCCGCGATCGGCAATGCCGTCTACCACGCCACCGGGCGCCGCATCCGCGACCTGCCGATCACCCCGGCCAAGCTGCTGAGCTGAGCTGCTGTGGCCGAACGGACGATGTGTTACCAAGCCCGTTCGGCCTAATGGTTTTGAAGGGTTTTTCTTTAATCCTGCCGTCATACGCCTGGGAAAGCGGCGAGCCGTCAGCGCCGGGTGCCCCGACCTACGGTATGACCATGACCGGGAAATGGTCGTGGCGCTCCAGGGCCTGCGGAACCGAGCCCAGGACGTGGTGATATCCGTGCTCGGAGCGGCCGACGACGATGACCACCGTGGTTTCGGGCCCGCGCCGGCGGCGCAGCTCGTCGGCCACCGCGATCAGCTCGTCCGCGATCGCGCCGTCGCGGCGCTGGAAGTGCCAGCGCTGTGCGGCGCCCCGCAGGTGGTTGGCCTGCAGGTGCGTGCGGACCTCGGCGGACAGCTCGCGGGCGGCATCGTCGAAGCTCTGGCGGACCTGGGCCGAGGCGTCGCCGCGGATGTCGGCGACGGCGGCGAGGGCCGGGAGGTGGGCGACGTAGACGATCTCCATTCCGCCGGGCCGGTCGTGCAGGAGCCGGGCGGCCGCATCCAGGGCGCGCAGCGAGGACGCTGATCCGTCGAAGCCGACCACGGCATACACGGGCGCGTCCAGTGACCCGAGGAAGGTGCCAGCGGTCTGGCCTGGGTTGGTGGCGAGCATGGTCATGGCAAGCTCCTTCACCTGGCGCGCCAAGGCCGCCCAAGAGACCTGGCCGCCACATAGAGTTGGTAATTGCAACCCTAGGCCATAGAGTTGTACTTTGCAACTCTGGATGAGGAGATAATGAGCCGCGAAGCTGCCCTCGAGGATCTGTACCAGGGCCTGTCCACGATGGTCCGGCGGGCCCGTGACCTGGGCGACGACCTCCACCCCGACGTGTCCCTGGTCGCCTACACGCTGCTGGCCCAGATCGACGTCACGCCTGCGGCGCGCGCGGCCGACCTGGCCGCCCACTTCGGCCTGGACAAGTCCACCGTGTCGCGGCAGCTCGAGCAGCTGATCTCGGCCGGGCTGCTGCGGCGGGAGGGAGAGCGGCCGGGCCGGCGAGGGTGCGAGCTCGCGCTGACCACCTCCGGGCAGCAGTACCTGGCCGCCGCCGCCCAGGCCGTGCGGTGCCGACTCGCCGAGCGGCTGACCGACTGGGACGACCGCGACGTCGCCGCGTTTGGTCACATGGTCAGCCGGTTCAACCAGAGCACGAGCCGGACCTAGCACGCGGACCCGGGCGTCGGCGGCGGTGATCCGGTGGGTCGCCTCGATGCCGTCGGTGCCCGGCATCCGGATGTCCATCAGCACCACGTCCGGCGCGTGCCGGCGGGCGAGGTCGACGGCTTCCTCGCCGTTGCCCGCCTCGGCCACACCACGGTCAGGTCCTCCTCGGTCTCGAGGATCATGCGGAAGGCGCGGCGCAGCAGCGGCTGGTCGTCCGCCAGCAGCACGGAGATGCTCACCCGCGCCCCCCGAGGGTGGCCTCGACCAGCCACCCCTCGGGGCGATCCGGGTCCGGCCCGGCCCGCAGGGTGCCGCCGTGCAGTGCGGCCCGTTCGCGCATGCCGTCGATGCCGTGCCCCCGGTGCGCGCTGGGCCCTCGTTCGGCCGGCGCCGCGCCGTCGTCGGCGACCCGCACCCGGACCTGGGGATCGCCGTAGGAGATGGTGACCGACGCGCGCCGGGCCGCGGCGTGGCGCATCGTGTTGGTCAGCGCTTCCTAGACGATGCGGTAGACGGTCAGCCCGGCCGCGGCGCCGAGCGGGAAGGCAGTGCCTTCGACGGCAAGATCCACCGGCAGCCCGGTCGCCTGGACCCGCTCGACGAGCGCGCCGAGATCGTCGATGCCGGGCTGCGGCGCCAGCCCGGCCGCGGGCTCGTCGGTACGCAGCACGCCGAGCATGGCCCGCATGTCGGTCAGGGCCTGGCGGGCGACCTCGGAGGTTTCGGTCATCGCCTCGACGCCGCGGGCGGGATCGGCCCGGCTGACGACGGCGGCGGCATCGGCCAGGGTGATCACGACCGACAGGCTGTGCGACACGATGTCATGCAGTTCCCTGGCGATCCGGGTCCGCTCGGCGGCGGCCGCGATCACCGCCTGCTGGTCCCGTTCGACCTCGAGCCTGCGGGCGCGCTCGTCCATCCAGGCCAGGTACCGGCTCCCCGACGCGACCGTCAGCCCGGCGAACAACGCGGCCACCACGGTGCCGGACAGGAACAGCAGCGAGCGTTCCGGTGTCCCGGCCGGCTCCCACTTGACCGCTGCCATCACGGCGCTGGGCGAACGCGATGGCGCTGGTGAGCAGGAAGATCGCGGATGGGTAAAAGGCGGCGGGCCGCGAGGGCCGCGATCAGCACCGTCTGCACGATGGCCGCGCGGTAGCTGGCGAAACCGGACCCCGCCAGCCACGCCGAGGACACGGCCAGGAGCACGGCCGCCAGCAGCGTGTCGGCGGCCAGCGGATGGGTGCGCATCAGGCGGCGGCCCCGGCCGAACAGGCCGCGGCTGATCTCATCGGTGGCTGCTCGGCCGTCGCTGGCCACTCTGGCCGTGGTGGTGCCGTCCGTGGCCATGCCCTCAGGGCGGTCCCCGGCGGGGCGGGGAGCCTGGTCGTGGTGCCCAATGCGCGTCCTTCGTGGTAACTTACCGGCAGCGTACCCGGCCGGCCTGTGGCCGGCCGGCGGATGCGCGGCATCGTAGCTGGTAGAAGCCGGTACGCGGGTAATGCGTCCGACTTGAGGATGAGGGCAGCCGGCCAGAATTCGTTCTCCGGGATGTCCCGCCGGCGGCCGGCCGCGGCATACCTTGGCCTATGACCGTCTGCTGATGGAGGGGTTGTGAGCTTGCCCGCTCAACCGCCGCCCCGGCTGGATCTGGACCTGGGCCAGCCGGGCCGTGCGGTCGCGGTGCTAATCGCGGGACGCAGACGGTGAGGTCCGCGCCCGGCCGCAGGCGCACCTTCGCAGACGCCATCCTGCCCGAGCCTCTCGCCGCGAAGGTGCCGGAGATCACCTTCTTGTTCTGGGTGGTCAAGATCCTTACCACCTGTGGCGGCGAGGCCGTGTCGGACTACCTGGCCCTGGGCAACCGGCTGGTCGGCGGGGTGCTGGAGACCGGCCTGATGGTCATCGCCCTGACATGGCAGTTCAGGACCCGCCGCTACGTCGCGGCCGCCTACTGGTTCCTCGCCTACGCGATCGCCATCTTCGGCACCGGCGTGTCGGACTTCCTGCACCTGTTCGTCGGCATCCCCTACGGGGGCACCACGCTCCTGTGGTCCGTGGTGCTCGCGCTGGTCTTCTGGCGCTGGTACCGCAGCGAGGGCACGCTGTCGATCCACAGCATCCTCACGCGGCGGCGGGAGGCCTACTACTGGGCCGTGGTGTTCGCCACCTTCGCGCTCGGCACCGCCCTGGGAGACTTTACGGCCACCGTGCTCGGCCTGGGTTATCTCGCGTCGGGCATCATGTTCGGCATCATCATCCTGATTCCCGCCGTGGCCTGGTCACGGTTCGAGCTCAACGCGATCGCCGCCTTCTGGTTCGCCTACGTGGTGACCCGCCCGCTGGGTGCCTCGTTCGCCGACTACTTCGGCCGGCCGCACTCGCTGAGCGGAGCCAACTTCGGCTCCGGCCGGGTCGCGGCGATCGTGGCGGTTGTCGTCGCCATTCTTGTCGGCTACCTGGCCGTCACCCGCCACGACATCCAGCCGCCCGCGGACCGCGAGGCCGACCTGCAGTTGAGTCCCCACATGGCCCCAGGTAGGTCCCCGCGACGCGGTTATTGATGACGGTGTGGGTAGATAGAAGGCATGGTCAGGATAAGGCGCTGGGTCACCGGGAAGCGCAAGAAAGTCGTCTGGTCCGAGCCGCAGCTGCCGCCCTTCGTCAAGATCAACCCCGACAGTCCTCCCGGTCTCGCGGAAGGGCTCCAGCCTGGGGACCTGTCGATGGGCGTGGCCGCGGAAGAGTTCCTCAAGATGGACGAGGACGAGGAGCCGGTATAGCGACGCCCGCCGCGGACCCCGGCCCCGCCGCGTCTTAGCTAAACTGTGCCCTGATGGCCTCCAGCGCGAAGCGGATGTTCTCGACCGAGTTCGCGTAGGAGAAGCGCAGGAAACCCTCGCCGCACGGGCCGAAAGCGGTACCGGACAAGGCCGCCACCCCCGCGTCCTTCAGCAACCTGGCCTGCAAGTCCGCTGACGTCTGGCCGGTCTCGGTGATGTTCGGGAAGACGTAGAAGGCGCCCTGCGGCTCGAGGCACGTGATGCCGGGTATGTCGTTCAGCCCGGCGACGATGATGTCGCGGCGGCGGCGGAACTCGGCGACCATCTGATCGACCGGGTCCCACGGGCCCTCCAGGGCGGCGATCGCGGCGTACTGGCTGAAGGCGGACGTGCACGACACCGAGTTGATGGCCAGCCGGGTCACCGGCTCGACCAGGGCGGGCGGGAAAACGCCGAAGCCGAGCCGCCAGCCGGTCATCGCGAAGGTCTTCGACCAGCCGTCGAGCAGGATCGTCCGGTCGGCCATGCCGTCGACGTCGAGCACGCTGGCGTGCTCGTGCCCGTACCTGATGGCCCAGTACACCTCGTCGGTCAGCACGGTCAGGTCGTGGCGCTGGGCGATGGCTGCGATCGCCTCGCAGTCCTCGCGGGTGAGCGCGCTGCCGCAGGGGTTATGCGGCGAGTTGATGATGAGCAGCTTGCTCCGGTCCGTGATCAGCCGCTCGAGCTCGTCGGTGTCGATGCGGAAGCCGTTGCGCTCGCGCAGCGGAACCGGGACGGGGACGGCGCCGGCGAACGAGGTGATCGATTCGTACATCGGGAAGCCGGGATCGGGGTAGAGCACCTCGTCGCCCTCGTTGGCCAGGGCGAGGATGGTGAAGAACATGATCGGCTTGGCGCCCGGGGTCACGACCACGCGGTCCGGCGTCACCCGCATCCGGCCGATGCGCTCGAGGAAGGCGGCCACGGCCTGGCGCAGCGGCGGGATGCCGGGCGCGGGCACGTAGTGGGTCGCGCCCGCGCGCAGGGCCTCGACCGCGGCCTCGACGATGTGCGGGGCGGTCGGGAAGTCCGGCTCGCCGATCTCCAGGTGGATGATCTTCCCGCCCGCGTCCTCGATGGCCCGGGCGCGAGCGAGCACTTCGAAGGCGGATTCGGTGCCGAGCCTGGCCATGCGGTCTGCGAGCCGGATACCTGTCATGGCCCTGATGATAAGTGTGTGACGGTTTGGTGATAAGAGCCTGGAGTGCCGAGCTCCTGCTGGACGAGGCCTGACGCTCCGGGCGGTCTACCGGGTCAGCGCGCTGTCGGCGGCGCCTGCATACAGTTCCGCGGCCCGCCAGCAATACCAGGCTGCTACCGAGCGGTAGGGACGGTACGGGTCGCCGAGCGGCTGGAGTTCTCGCGCCGTCGGCATCGGCACCTGCCAGGCCAGTCCATAGCCGCGCCGGACGCCGAGGTCGCCGGTCGGCCAGACATCGAGGCGACGGAGCTGGAAGAGGAGGAACATATGGGCCGTCCAGGGACCGATCCCGCGGACGGCCGACAGGCGCGCGATGACCTCGTCGTCGCTTTGCCTGGACAAGCCGCGCGGGGACAAGACGACCGTCCCGTCCAGCACCTTGGCCGCCAGGTCTCGCAGGGACGCGGCCTTGTTCCTGGACAAGCCCACCGCGCGGAGCGTCTCATCAGGAAGGCCAGTCAGCCCCTCGGGCTGCACGTCGCCGTCGAGCGCGGCGATCAGCCGGCCGTGAATGGCAGAGGCCGCTCCGCCGGCCAGCTGCTGATAGACGATCGCCCGGACCAAGGCGGCGAAGGGCGACTCCGCTGGGCGACTGAACCGGGGCGGACCTGTTTCCGCGCGCAACCGGGCGATGACAGGATCCCGGTCGGCCAGGATGCGCGCCGCTTCCGCATGGGTCACCCTCCGGCCGGACGCTGGCGCCAGCAGCCGTTCCAGCCGGGCCAGGGTTTCCCTGAGGTTGTCCTCGGCGGTGGCGTCCCGCGCCTCGGTCAGGGACAGCCAGCGCAGCGGAGCGTGCGCACTCTCCGGCCGCGCCGCGTCGGGGGTCTGCGTGGCCATGAAGAACCTGACGTCGGCGTGCTGGTGGACGGGTTCTCCCTTGCCCGCAGGGACGTCGACGATGGCCACGTGCCGGATCTCGGCGTCCGGCCACGGGGCCAGGTCCTGCAGGCCGGTCTCCTCCTGCGCTTCCCGCCCGGCGATGGCGAGCGGGTCGCTCTCGCCCGGGTCGCCGTGCCCGCCCACCTGCAGCCAGGCCTGCTGGCGCTGGTGCCAGCGCAGCAGCACCCGGGCGGTGGGCGGGTGCACGATCAGCGCGGACGCGGTGACGTGCAGCGGGAGGTCGCGCTGCCATGGGTCACCGGCGGATTCGGCGAGCGCTCGCACGCGCTGCACGTCGCTCGTCTCGGCGTCGCCCTGCGGCCGGTAGCGGTCCAGGAGCATGGCCAGGTCAGGCATCGAACAAGTATGGCAGGCGCCCGGTCACACCGGGGGTGCAGGCGAAGATGTCGCCAGCGTGCGGCTGCTCGCGCAGGTCGGCGGGGGTGATGCTCTCCCGGGCGGTGGTGATGTACAAGGTACCGAGGTCGGCGCCGCCGAACGCGGCGGAGGTGACCTGGCTGACGGGCGGTGCCGACCGGGTCGCCGGCGTCGAACCAGGTGTGCGCGCCGGTGGACGGATCGAGCGCGTGCACGTGGCCGGGCAGGATGTCCACCCACCGGAGCAGCCCGCGGGCGGCGTCCCAGACCGGTCCCTCGGCCAGCTCGCACTGGGCCGGCACCATGACCTCGGCGTCCAGGGTCCGGATCACTGTGCTATCCAATCACGGGGCGGTGACATCCAGGATGACCTTGCCCCG
>WNFC01009867.1_pt1 | contig 10585 bp, 9 predicted proteins | sample 5400541 | NCBI WGS metagenome assembly WNFC01 (sample SAMN13153342, study PRJNA577476) | soil metagenome | isolation source: 120 cm saprolite under Douglas fir tree site 2 hole 2 replicate 1 | place: USA:California | collected 2015-04-18
GGCCGGAGCCACCCAGTTCGGCCGGAAAGTCCTTCAGCTTGGGCAGCCCGTCCTTCATGGGCAGCACCGTCTCGGCATAATTGACATGAACGCCGGGGGCAAATTTCAGCGTCGGGATCGTCGCGGCGAACACGTCGATCAGCCCGACTGTTTGATGAGCGTTCATCAGGTGCCCGCCACAGAGTTTGCAATACATACGCTGGCTGAATGGCGCCTTCTGGAACGTCGCAACATGTTCAGCGCCGGATTTGATCTGCACCGCGTCTGATTTCCAGAGACTGAAAGCGTTGACCGGGCCACCCGACCAGGAACGGCAGGAATTGCAATGGCAATAGCCCATGGCCTCCGGTGAACCTGTGACCTGAAGTTTAACAGCGCCGCAAAAGCAGCTTCCCATGTGATCCATGATTTTCACCTTTCGTGGTTGATCAAGCTTGGTCGATTATCAGGGCTCTGCGATGGTGATCCAGTTCAAGAACTGTACTGCGTCATTGATGCCGTCTATTGCCGCGCTTTGCGGCATTCGGCCGGTAACGCCTTTGATTGGCTAGCTCGCGAGCTTGCGCTCCTTTGCAAAAGGACTGAGGCCCAGCCAGGTTTGCATGGATGTCGCGAGTTGCCGGCTTCCCGTCAACACCATCCGTCGATTCGCGACGGCAGCGCGCACCGTATCGAGCCCCATCCAGATGGCTGTCATGCTGCGCAGGTCAACGGAGACATAGAGGTCAACATCCAATCCCGGGTCGATCTTGCACAGATCGACACCCGTCTCGGGATCGACGATCAGCCACCAGCGCCGCTGCGCCGCCGGCAATTCGGGGTACACGAACTCCACGACGCTGCGGCGCGCCGGCATCGGCGTGGTGTTGAGATTTCGCCGCATATCCCACATCAGGAGATCCACATCGAGATGCTGAAGCGATAATTTCGATTCGATCCGGCGCTGACCCCAAACTCCAAAGGCCTCGATGAGAGGCCCGAGTTCGCGTCCCGATTCCGTCAATTGATATTCAAAGACACCGGGATCCGAGGCCGACGCCGTGCGCGCCACGATGCCGGCGTTTTCAAGGTCCTTCAGGCGTTGCGACAGCAGAGCCGGCGACATGCGCGGGACGCCGCGGCGCAATTCATTAAAGCGCGTCGAGCCGGCAACCATCTCGCGAAGCAGGATGATCGTCCAGCGCGTGCACAGTATCTCCGCCGCCATCGCGACCGGACAGAATTGCTGGTAGCTGCCTACGGTCATGGTGTCCTCCACAGGAAGTAGCGCGGGCAAGCTACGGCCGGGCGGCCGGGTTTTCCAGTTCAGTTTCTGTATCGGGCCGGATTCAGTTCCTGAACTGGCGGCGCGGGGCGGTGGCCCGTAATTGGCGCATGACGAGCGCAGCCGGGCAACCCTTCTCCGTTGCACCATCTGGCTCTGCCAAGCCCTGAACTTCAAGACAGCAAGGATGAAGCCATGAACAAGCATATCACCAAACGAAATTTCACAACGATGACCCAGATTGCGGCGCTTGGCGCGCTGGCCTTTCTCAGCGTCAATGTTTCGCCGGCATTCGCCGCAACGCTGTCCCGCAGTGTCGATGTCAGCGGTACGCTTTCGGCTGTGTGGTCGATGATCGGTCCATTCTGCGCCATCAAGGATTGGTTACCGCCCGTTGGCACCTGCACCGAGAATGGAGCCTCTCCGCTGGAACGAACGCTCGTGACCAGGGATGGCAAGGCGACGTTCGTGGAGACGCAGACCGCGCGCAGCGACGCCGAACATAGTTATTCGTACACCTTCAAATCCAGCCCGTTGCCGGTCACCGGTTATGCGTCGACGATAAAGGTAGTGCCTAAAAGTGACGGCGTTTCCACCGTTATCTGGAGCAGCACCTACGTTCCGGACCCCGGCAAGGAACAGGCTGCGCGCGAAGCGTTGACTGGCATTTACGAGGCCGGCCTTGCCACGATCAAGGCAAAGTTTGCGAAATAGCGTGGCGCGTTGCGCGGGCTTCCCGGTCAGCCTCAAACAGCGGCTGGCCGGGAAGTTCAAGTTCGATCCGTCTGCGCCACGACGAATCTGCAAGTCGATGCACGGGTCGATGAATCGATCATTTCCCTCTCATCGAGGCTCGAAGGAAAGATGCATGGCGATCTTGGAGAACACCGTATCTGCGGCTGCACGGCACCCCGCAGCAACGACGCTGATCTGTGGCACGATAGGCTTCCTCTGCGGCTTTCTTCTATCGCTGATCGTGGCGGCCTACAGCCTGTACGCTTGTGTTGAAATCTTGTGAACCTTCGGATCACTTCGGGCACCGGAAGGTCGCCCGCTCCGGGTGACACGCTTGACGATGCCGCCGCAGCCCGAGGTCTGGCAATTCTCGCCTTCGGATGGCCTTCATCGCTGGAATGGTATCAAGCTGAGTCGGCTGAACTTCGGCCTAGCCAGCTTTCGCGGGTTACTTTCCATTTTTCCGATTTCGATTGGCCATTGTGATGCAGAAGCTCGATGTAGCCAACGAACTCGGCGCCGGTCTTTTGCTTGACTCGGCGTGAAGCCGCATTGGAAGCCACGTTGCAGACGTAGAAACTTTCGATACCGAGCGTTCGGAAGACAAAATCGTTCACCGATGCGATGGCTTCGGTCATTAACCCTTTGTTCCAGTAGGACTCCGCGATCCAAAATCCGCGATTGCCCTTTGGATAGTCCGCCCGGGGGCGAAAGCGAATGTTTCCTATCGCTTGGCCATCGCCGGACTGCGGTACCAGAACCCATTGATAGATTTCTTCACCGGCGGCGATTTTTTCTAACTGTTGCCTGATGAAGGTTTCCGCACCGTCATCGGGATATGGCCAAGGCACGACCGATGCCAGGTTCTTGATGACGTTCCAATTATTGAAGTGGCGCTGGATTGCCGATGCGTCCGAAAGCGCAAGCGGCCTTAGGATTAGTCGTCGAGTCTGAATGGTCGGAGTGTCCATCGACCTCTCATCAACGCGCCACGCGATCCCGTCCGGTGCGCCCGCGTATCCTATCTTCGTTTGCTCGCGCCGCTAATTATTTCTGGCATTTCGGGCACCAGAATGTCGAGCGTCCGTTCTGGGTGAACCGCCGCACGATGCCGCTACAGCCTGCGGTCTGGCATTTTTCGCCTTCGCGGTCGTAGACCTGAAACGAGTGCTGGAAATAACCGAGTTCGCCTGTGGTCTGGCGATGATCCCGCAGCGACGAGCCACCGGCCTTGATGGCCTGATTGAGCACCGCATGGATCGCCGCGACTAACCGTTTCGCATGATCGGTCGGTTCGCCCCCGGCAACGCCCTTGCGTTGTCCGGCTTTGGTCGCCAGCGTCGCGGCCAGTCTTCGCGGCGACAGCTGCGAACGATACAGCGCCTCGCAGACATAGATGTTGCCGAGCCCCGCCACCACGCGCTGGTCGAGCAGCGCCGCTTTCAGGCTGGTCTTCTTGTTGGCGCAGGAGCGCGCCAGCATCGCCGCATCGAATTCGTTGCCGAGCGGTTCGGGGCCGAGGCCTTTCAGCAGCGGCTCATCGTCGAGTGCCCCACGGGCGATGATTTTCATGTAGCCGAAACGGCGCGGATCGTTGAACACAACGGCCGCGCCCGATGACATCTGAAACACCACATGGTCATGCGCGCGATCCTCATTGCGCGGATGGTGAAATTTGCCCGGCGCGTTCTTTTCATCGTCCTTGATGACGCGGAACGAGCCTGACATGCCCAGATGCATCAGCAGTACGTCGCCCGAGGCAAGATCGGCCAGCAGGTATTTGGCGCGGCGGCCGAGACCGGTCACGGTCTGGCCTTCGAGCCGCCCGACAAAATCCTTCTGGAAGGCAAACCGCAGGTCTTTGCGCCGGACTTCGGCTTTTACGATTTTCGATCCCTCCATGACAGGCTGCAGGCCGCGGCGGACGGTCTCGACTTCGGGTAATTCGGGCATGGATGGGGCGTTCACCTTGAGATGCTGACGTGATAGCGCCATTGCGGCGGGCGCGCTATGGTCCGCCGTTGCCAGTATGAAGGCGTAAAGACATGGATCGGCCGGACCAAACCACGCATTTTGGCTTCAGGGACGTCGCCTTGGGCGACAAGCAGACGCTGGTGAACGACGTGTTCCACAGCGTGGCGTCGCGCTACGACCTGATGAACGACCTGATGTCGGCAGGCCTGCATCGCTTCTGGAAAGAGGTGATGATCAATGCGCTCAATCCGCCGCGCGGCGATACGCCGTTTGCGCTGCTCGACGTTGCCGGCGGCACCGGCGACATCGCGTTTCGCGCAGCCAAGGCGGCCGGCGCCGGTTTTCGCGCCACTGTCTGCGACATCAATTCCGATATGCTCCACGTCGGCCGCGAGCGCGCGGCGGCGCGGCATCTCGACGACCGGGTGTCGTTCGTGGAAGGAAACGCCGAGGCACTGGCTTTCCCGGACCGCAGTTTTGATGCCCACACTATCGCATTCGGCATCCGCAACGTGCCGCGGATCGATCTCGCGCTCAGCGAAGCCTATCGCGTGCTGCGGCCCGGCAGCCGGTTCCTGTGCCTGGAATTTTCCACTGTCGACGTGCCCGGGCTCGATCGAATCTACGATCTGTTTTCGTTCAGGGTCATTCCGCCGCTCGGCCGCGCGGTGACCGGCGACGCCGAATCCTATCGCTACCTCGTCGAATCGATCCGCAAGTTTCCCAAGGCCAGCGCGTTTGCCGAAATGATCAGGGCGGCCGGCTTTTCCCGCGTCAACTGGCAGAGTCTTTCGGGCGGCATCGTGGCGTTGCATTCGGGCTGGCGTTTGTGATTTCTGCAATGACCCACATCGCGCGGCTCGCCCGCGCCGGTTTCGTGTTCGCGCGCGAGGGCGTGTTCGGCGTCGTCGATCCGAGCCTGGTGCCGCCGCCCGGGCAGCTCGCGCTTCGCCTCGCCCGGATCATCGAGCGCCCCGGCGCCAAATCCGGCCCACGGCTGTCGCGCGCGCTGACACGGCTGGGACCGGCCTATCTCAAGCTTGGACAGTTTCTTGCCACCCGGCCCGATGTGGTCGGCGTCATGATGGCGCGCGATCTGGAAAGTCTGCAGGACCGGCTGCCGCCGTTTTCGCAGGCCGAAGCCGAAGCCGTGATCGCGCAGTCGCTGGAACGCCCGGTGGCACAAGCATTTGCGAGCTTCGGTCCCGCGGTCGCCGCGGCCTCGATCGCGCAGGTGCATCGCGGTGAAACCGAGCGGGACGGGGTGCGCACGCCGGTGGCGGTCAAGGTGCTGAGGCCCAATGTCGCAGCGCGCTTCCGCCGCGATCTCGCCGATTTCTTCTTTGTCGCGTACAATGCGGAAGCCTACTCGGCGGAAGCGCGGCGGCTGCGGCTGATCGAGGTCATCAATACGATGTCGCGCTCGGTGGCGATCGAGATGGATCTGCGGCTGGAAGCTGCCGCGCTGTCCGAGATGGCGGAGAACACCCGCGGCGATCCGGACTTTCGCGTTCCCGCCGTCGACTGGGATCGCACCACGCATAATGTGCTGACGATGGAATGGGTCGACGGCATCGCGCTGAGCGATCATGCGCGTCTTGAGGAAGCGCAGGTCGATCTGCCCGAGCTCGGGCGCAAGGTGATCCAGAGCTTCCTGCGCCACGCGCTGCGCGACGGCTTCTTTCATGCCGACATGCACCCCGGCAATCTGTTCCTCGACGACGCCGGCCGCCTGGTCGCGGTCGATTTCGGCATCATGGGCCGGCTCGGCCTGAAGGAGCGGCGCTTCCTCGCCGAAATTCTCCTGGGCTTCATCACGCGCGACTATCGCCGCGTCGCCGAAGTGCATTTCGAGGCCGGCTACGTGCCGGGACATCACTCGGTGGAGAATTTCGCGCAGGCCATCCGCGCGATCGGCGAACCGATCCACAACCGCACCGCCGAAGAAATTTCGATGGCGAAGCTGTTGACGCTGCTGCTCGAGGTCACCGGCCTGTTCGACATGCGGACCCGCCCCGAACTGATCCTGCTGCAAAAGACCATGGTGGTGGTCGAAGGCGTCGCGCGCAGCTTCGATCCAAAACTCGACATCTGGAAGGTCGCCGATCCCGTGGTGCGCGAATGGATCGAGCGCAATCTCGGCCCCGCGGGACGCATTCAGGGAGCGATGTCCGGCGCCGGCGAGCTTGGCCGCGTGCTGGGGGGCCTGCCGGCGATCGCGGCGCGGTCGGTAGCGGTGCTGGAGCAGCTGGAGACCATGACCCGGGAAGGGCTGACGCTGTCGCCGGAGACGATCGCGACGATGGGCCGCACCGAGGGCCGCAAGAGCCGGTGGCGCACGCTGGCGCTCTGGATCATCGCCGCGACGTTTATCGGGATCCTGGTGGCCATTCGACAGATGTGATTGCAATGTATGCACAATATGCTAGCATTGCTGTCAATCTTGGTCGGAGAGGCCCATGGCTAACCTGACGATCCGAAAACTCGACGACGCCATTCGGGACGAGCTGCGGCTGCGCGCAGCCCGCAACGGCCGTTCGGTGGAAGATGAGGTGCGGGTGATCCTGCGCGACGCCTCGCAGCACAGCCCTCCCTTCGCCGCAGCCGCTTCCCACGCCGTTTTGCAAGGCCTGGCGACGCATCCTGGCGCCCATCGGGAGGCTGCCAGCAGCCTCCCGCGCGTCACCCTGATCATCGGCGGCGGCATCGCCGCCTACAAGGCGCTGGACCTGATCCGGCGGCTTAAGGAGCGGCATATTCACGTCCGCTGCGTGCTGACCAGGGCCGCCCAACAGTTCGTCACGCCGCTTGCCGCCAGCGCGCTGTCGAACGAACGCTGCTACACCGATCTGTTCGATCCCGAGAGCGAGTTCGATGCCGGCCATATCCGTCTCGCGCGCGACTGTGATCTGATCGTGGTGGCGCCGGCGACCGCGGACCTAATGGCGAAGATCGCGCAAGGTCATGCCGACGATCTCGCCAGCGCGATTTTGCTCGCGGCCAACCGGCCGATCCTGCTGGCGCCGGCGATGAACCCGCTGATGTGGAACAACGCCGCCACCCGCCGCAATGTGGCGCAGCTCGAGCGCGATGGCGTCGCCATGATCGGACCCAACACCGGCGAAATGGCGGAGGCCGGAGAGGCCGGGGTCGGCCGGATGGCGGAACCCTTGCAAATAGCCTCCGCTGCCGAGCGCTTTCTGCACCCCGCCCAGCCCCGCCCGCTTGCCGGCAAGCGCGTCCTCATTACCGCTGGACCCACGCACGAGCCGATCGATCCGGTGCGCTACATCGCCAACCGCTCCTCCGGCAAACAGGGTTTTGCCATCGCCGCGGCGGCACAGGCCGCCGGCGCGGATGTCACCTTGATCTCGGGCCCGGTCGAACTCGCAGATCCCGCCGGCGTAACCGTGAAGCACGTCGAATCCGCACGCGAGATGCTGCACCGGGTCGAGGCCGCCCTTCCGGTGGACATCGCGATCTTCGCCGCCGCCGTTGCCGACTGGCGCGTCGCCAATGAAGGCGAGCAGAAGCTGAAAAAAACCTCGGCGGGCATGCCGCCGCTGCAGCTGATCGAAAATCCCGACATCCTTGCAACGATCGCAAAATTGCCGGACCGGCGGCCCCGGCTGGTGATCGGATTCGCCGCGGAGACCGAGAATCTGATCGACAACGCCAAGGCCAAGCTTGAGCGCAAGGGCTGCGACTGGATCGTCGCCAATGACGTCTCGCCGGCGACCGGCATCATGGGCGGCGACCGCAACACCGTCCACCTGCTGACCCGCGATGGCGACGGCATCGGCGTCGAATCCTGGCCGGCGATGACCAAGGAGCAGGTCGCCGCCGCGCTGCTGGCGCGCGTGGCCAAAACTGTCGAGAAAGCCTCGTGAGCGCTGCCGTCAAAGTCGAGATCCGGCAATTGCCGCATGGCGAAGGCCTGGCGCTGCCGGCCTATCAGAGCGCCCACGCCGCAGGGCTCGACCTGCTGGCGGCGGTTCCCGAAGGCTCGCCCCTGATCCTGTCGCCGGGCCAGCGCGCGCTGGTGCCGACCGGACTGACGATCGCGCTGCCATCGGGCTATGAAGCGCAGGTCCGTCCGCGCTCGGGCCTTGCATCGAAGCACGGCGTCACCGTGCTGAATACGCCAGGCACGGTCGACGCCGATTATCGCGGCGAGATCGGCGTGCTCCTGATCAACCACGGCGACGCGCCGTTCCCGGTCCGGCGCGGCGAGCGCATCGCGCAGATGGTGATTGCGCCCGTGGTCCGCGTGGAACTCGTTCCCGCAGCGGAGCTTTCCGCGACCAAGCGCGGCAGTGGCGGCTTCGGTTCGACTGGGCGCTAATTCCAGTCAAACGGCGGATTTATTTTTATAAAAATCGCGCCGAGGAAGTTTAACACCGCATTTTTTCGCGATGCGGTTTGCGTTCACGGTCTGGACTCTTACCCGTCGACTCTCGATGGGGATATTGTCACTCGATTCGCGAATGCGAGCGCGATCAGCAAAAGTGGCGTACTGGTTTTGCGTCCGATCGCGCTCAAGTCACCAAGGACGCATGATCTTATCGCCAAACCGCTCACACCTTGGCGGATCATGCGGTCAAGCGCCGGGCGTAAAGTCGTGCGGTTTGGGGCAAACCATGTCGGGCGTGATCGTTGCGATGCGTCGGACCCTGCTGTCGTGCACATCACTGGCACGCAACGGCGCGACTACCCTTGGCGCCACCCTGGTCTCGACCGCACCGGCCCATGCCGGCGATTTATCTCTCCCGCAGGTGCTCTCGACCTTGTTCGATTTTAACCGCCAGGAAATCGCGGTACTGACGACCGCGCTGGCGCTGCTCGGCTTTTCGGTGCTGGCGGCTATCCTGCTGATGCGCACGCGCGTTCGCGCGGCAAGAAGCGAGGCGCGGCTGCGCTCGGATATCGGGGATCTGCAAGCCCAAACCGACCGTTTCCGGGCGCTGCTGTTCGCCGAGCCACAAATCCTGATATCCTGGGCCGCAGGCGACAATCGCCCGCAAATCAGCGGCGACACTGCGCTTTTGATGCCGCAGGAATCCCAGCACCACCAGCCGCAGCGCATCCTTGCCTTCGGAACCTGGCTGCCGCCGGAGCCGGCGCTGCAGATGGATCATGCGGTCGACGCGTTGCGCGAGCATGGCGAGGGTTTTCTGCTCAACCTCACCACCGCGAATGGACACGCCATCGAGGCCATGGGCCGCGCCATCGGCGGCCAAGCCATTGTACGGATTCGCGAACTCTCCGGATTGCGCCGGGAGCTTGCCGAAACCAACCTGCGCCACAAGGCGCTGCTGGAAGAAACCGAGATGCTGCGCGGTTTCGTAGCCGCAGCGCCTTGGCCGATCTGGGCCAAAGGCGCCAAAGGCGGTCTCAGCTACGCCAATGCCGCCTATGCGCGAGCGACCGAGGCCGTGAGCGGCGCCGATGCGGTCGATCGCGACCTCGAACTGCTCGACAGCGGCGATCGCGGCGATATGGACCGCGCCTTGAACGGCGCGACCGAGTTCACCGCGCGGCTGCCGATCGTAATCGGCGGCGAGCGGCGCATCTACGACGTGCGCGCGCTCAATGTCGGCGGCGGAAGCGTCGGCATTGCCATCGACGCCAGCGAAGCCACCGCCCTGCGCGTGGCGCTGGTGCGGATGGCGGAGGCCCATCGCCGCACGCTCGATCAACTGTCGTCCGGCGTCGCCGTGTTCGACGCCCAGCGGCGGCTGGCGTTCTACAACGATTCCTATCGCCGGCTGTGGGATCTCGATCGCGCATTTCTCGACGGCAACCCCGACGATTCGAGCGTGCTCGACCGGCTGCGCGCCGCCCGCAAGCTGCCGGAGCAGCCGGATTTCCGGGCCTGGAAGGCCAAGCTGCACGTGGCCTATCGCGCGGTCGAACCGGAAAAGGACACCTGGTATCTGCCCGACGGCCGCGCGGTCAGCGTCGTCACCACGCCAAATCCGGAAGGCGGCGTCACCTATCTGTTCGACGACGTTACCGAAAGCCTGGAGCTGGCGCGGCGGTTTGACGGCCTGATCCGGGTGCAGCGTGAAACGCTGGATAATCTCGCCGAAGCCGTTGCGGTGTTTGGCAGCAACGGCCGTGCGCAATTGTTCAATCCGGCATTCGCCAGGATGTGGAAGCTGTCGCCGGAGGCGCTGCGGGAGCAGCCGCATATTGACACCGTGGAAGCCTGGTGCAGGCCGCTGTTCGATGACGCGGACATCTGGCGGACGCTGCGCGAAGCCATTACCGCGATCGAGAACCGGGTCGAGGTGCCGGTGAAGCTCGAGCGCAAGGATGGCAGCGTGCTGGACTGCATGACCATGCCGCTGCCCGACGGCGCCACCATGCTGACATTCCAGGACATCACCGATACCGAGAACGTCGAACGCGCGCTGCGCGAGCGCAACGAGGCGCTCGAGACCGCCGACCAGATGAAGGTCGATTTTGTCCACCACGTGTCCTACGAGCTACGCTCGCCGCTGACCACCATCATCGGCTTTGCGCACTTCCTGAGCGACCCGGTCACCGGTCCGCTGATGCCGAAGCAGGCCGAGTATCTCGGTTACATCACGGCCTCGACCAACGCGC
>WNFC01010963.1_pt1 | contig 10585 bp, 12 predicted proteins | sample 5400541 | NCBI WGS metagenome assembly WNFC01 (sample SAMN13153342, study PRJNA577476) | soil metagenome | isolation source: 120 cm saprolite under Douglas fir tree site 2 hole 2 replicate 1 | place: USA:California | collected 2015-04-18
TTATGCAAATGCAAAACACATTCGCAGGGATAAAGCCATACTGCGACGTGTGCAACCCGATCACACAGACGATGAGACTGTTGACGCCCGAAACAACAAGACCGGTCCACATCTTTCTTCCGACCAGGATCGTCGCAACAACGGTGAGAAAACAAGATAGATAGTCCAACTGGAACATCGCCACAGCGGGCCTCCGATCTTTATTGCTGCCCGCCATGTGTAACGCAATTTGCATGCCAAAGGCGCGGCGCTTCAACGCGAGAAGTGGTTAACGGCTGACGATAAAGAAGTTAGCTAAAGAACAAGTAGGATTTGCGAATGTCCCATAAGGGTTGAGTGACGACGTGACGATGACGAGTTATCGTCATTGTGTCGTCACCTTGACAGGGGCACTTGAGATTCTCACTCAATCTGAAGGCATCGTCTTCGCCAAAAGCAGGGTGTTCAAGTTCGGATAAGCGTTGTGATGATCGTTGCGAGGAATGAGGCGTCGTCAATTGCGAGTTGTTTCGGTGCTCGCGATTCGACGCGCTTTCACATCGCGCATCGGCGGTTGGCCGAAGAAGCGGCTGTACTCCCGGCTGAACTGGCTTGCACTTTCATAACCGACCTCGAAGGCGGCACTTGCTGCATCCAGGCCTTCATTGAGCATGCGTTCTCTGGCTACGTGCAGTCGAAGCTGCTTCTGGTATTGCAGAGGGCTCATTGCGGTCAGAGAACGGAATTGATGGTGCAATGTCGATACGCCCATCCGCGCCGTGGTCGCGAGTTCCTCGACGCGCAGGGGCTTAGCGTAGTTCATTCTGAGCCACTCGACCGCCTTTGCAGTCCGGTGGCTTTGCTCGCCCAGCGTGGCGATGGCGCGGAGATGCTTTCCCTGCGGACTGCGAAGCAATCGGAAGACGATCTCACGCTGGATCAAGCTGCTGAGAAATGGAATGTCCTGTGGCGCGTCCAGAAGGTCCACGAGCCGGGAACATGCGTCCAGGAGTTCGAGTGAAGTGACACCGACGGCCATGCCGCGGGCGTCAGCAGATTCCTCGCGCAGATGAAACTCCTGCTGCGAGAGAATCTCACGGACCGCCGGCATTTCGAGTTTGAGCAGCAAGCCGAGTATTGGCTCCTTTTCAGTTGCCGCGATCACCTGGCTGACAACGGGCAAATCGACCGAGGTCAGGAGGAAGTTCGAACCGTCGCATAAGTAAGTCGTCTTGCCAACGTTGATTCGCTTCTGTCCCTGCACGAAGACAACCAGACTGGGTTCGTATGCAGCCGAGGTGCAAGCAGTGGGTACGGAACGGCGGTAGAGGCGCAGTTCTGGTATCTCAGTGAGCGTGTCTCCTTCCGCAACGGCACGATCAGCAATCTTGCGGGCCAGCTTTGTCCGCATCTCAACCACGCGTTGATCTACGCTCGCGTACCTATGTTTCGCCACTTTCACCCGCTTGACTCCTTCAAAACCAAGTTAACGCTGAATTCAGGATGCTGTGCACAAAAATGCATGCATCGACAGGAATAGGCAATAGATTGGCAGGATCAGGATACCGCTCGAAGGGCACTCTTTCGTAGTCTGATTTACGAGCGAGTTGCTCGCCATCTGCCGACAAAGTTGAGGTAACTTCATGTACAAAGCAAAAGCCTATTCCGTTGCCAGCGCGACATCCCCATTTGCTTCTACCACGATCGCACGGCGCGATCCCACCGAGCACGATGTCCAGATCGAGATCCTCTTCTGCGGCATCTGCCACTCTGATCTCCACCAGGCCCGCAATGAGTGGAGCGGTGTCATGCCGACCGTATACCCTTGCGTACCCGGACATGAGATCGTCGGCCGCGTCACAAAGGTCGGCTCCGCCGTTACCAGGTTCAAGCCCGGCGACCTCGCCGCGGTCGGCTGCCTGGTGGACTCCGACGGCACCTGCCCTGAGTGCAAGGCCGGGTTCGAGCAGTTCTGTCCGAACTTCACCCTCACCTACAACTTCCCCGACAAGCACACCGGGGGCGTCACGTACGGCGGGTACTCCGACAGCATCGTCGTCACCGAACGCTTCGTGCTCCGCGTTCCGTCGAACCTCGATCTCGCGGGAACCGCGCCTCTCCTGTGCGCCGGAATCACCACCTACTCGCCCATGCATCACTGGGGCGTGACCAAAGGCAAGAAGGTCGGCGTCGTCGGTCTCGGCGGCCTCGGCCACATGGGAGTCAAGTTCGCTCACGCTCTGGGAGCCCACACTGTGGTGTTCACCACCTCGCCTGGCAAGAAGGAAGATGCACTGCGTCTCGGAGCCGATGAGGTCGTCATCTCCCGCAATGCCGACGAGATGGCGAAGCACGCCGGCAGCTTCGACTTCATCCTCGATGCCGTCGCCGCCGAACATGACATCAACGCCTACATCAACCTCCTCCGCCGCGACGGCAACATCACCATGGTGGGCGCGCCGGAAAAGCCACTGCCCGTCTCCGTCTTCGGCCTCATCTTCGGACGCCGAAGCCTCTCGGGTTCTCCCATCGGCGGCCTCGCAGAAACCCAGGAGATGCTCGACTTCTGCGGCCAGCAAAACATTACCGCCGACGTCGAGGTCATCCCCATCCAGAAGGTCAACGAAGCCTACGAGCGACTGCTCAAGTCGGATGTGAAGTACCGCTTCTCCATCGATATGGCTTCGCTCAAATCCGAGTAACGTCTGAACGATGCGCTCTCCATTCGATACGAGGCATCTCGGTCCAGGAAATCTCGCAACAATCAGCAGGAGAAGCTAATGCAAAAACGCAAATTAGGAAACAGTAACCTGGAAGTCTCGACCCTCGGTCTCGGCTGCATGGGCATGAGTTTTTCGTATGGTGTGGTTCACGACAAGCAGGAGATGATCTCTCTTCTACGGACCGCCGTGGAACGTGGCATCACATTTTTCGATACCGCTGAGGTCTATGGCCCATTCACCAACGAGGAGTTGCTGGGCGAGGCGCTTTCGCCGGTACGTGACAAGGTGGTCATAGCCACCAAGTTCGGCTTCAATCTCAATCCAGATGGAAGCCCGGGCTGGCAAGGATTGAACAGCCGGCCTGAACAGATCAAGGCGGTCGCCGAAGCCTCGCTCAAGCGCCTGAAGACCGATGTGATCGATCTGTTCTATCAGCACCGGGTCGACCCGGCCGTGACGATCGAAGATGTAGCTGGAACAGTGAAGGACCTGATCCAGGAGGGCAAGGTCAAGCACTTCGGTCTTTCTGAAGCAGGAGTAGGGACGATCCGCCGCGCGCATGCGGTCCAGCCTGTGACCGCACTCCAAAGCGAATACTCGCTGTGGTGGCGGCGGCCTGAGGCGGAGGTGATTCCGACGCTTGAAGAGCTTGGAATCGGCCTGGTTCCGTATAGCCCGTTGGGGAAGGGATTTCTGACAGGGAAGATGGACGAAAGCACAGAGCTTGGCAAGGGCGACTTCCGCAGCACATTGCCTCGCTTTACGGCGGAAGCCCGGAAAGCCAATCAGGTTGTCGTCGATCTGCTCACCAGCATCGGCAACCAGAAGGGGGCAACACCTGCCCAGGTCGCGCTTGCCTGGCTGCTTGCCCAGAAGCCGTGGATTGTTCCCATTCCAGGCACAACAAAGCTCCAGCGTCTTGAAGAGGACATCGGAGCGGTGGCCATCGAGCTCACTGCCGACGACCTGCACCAGATCGACAATGCCGCCTCGAAGATCAAGGTGGAGGGTGATCGCTATCCGGAACACCTCGAAAAGATGACCGGCATCTAATCGGCGCCAGGTACTCGATCAATAGTAAGGAGGAGCCGTATGCGGGTCGGCATTCTAGGTTCAGGCTTGATGGGCGCCAAGCTCGGAACAATCTTTGCGCATGCCGGGCACGAAGTGGTGTTCAGCTACGCGCGGAGCCAGCAGAAGTTGAATAAACTGGCGCGCGAGGCAGGGGAGGGTGCACGCGCGGGCACACCGCGCGAAGCCGCGCAGGAAGCGGACGCGATATTGCTCGCCGTGCACTGGTCGCGGATGGATGACGTGCTGAAGCAGGCTGGCGATTTGTCGGGCAAGGTGATCGTGACCTGCTCACTGCCGATGGATGCTGGCAATACGAAACTCATTGTTGCCAACACCTCGTCAGGAGCGGAGGAACTTGCGAAGAAGATCCCAAAGGCTCGGGTCGCCTCCGCATTCAACACGGTGCCCAGCGAGGTGCTCTTCGGCGTGTACGAGGCGAGGCGCAAGACGACCCGCCCCAGTCTCGTGTACTGCGGCGATGACGAGATCGGCAAAACTGTCGCCGCTGAGCTGATCCGTGACGTTGGCTTCGACCCGGTGGATGTTGGACCTCTTCGCATCGCGCGATATACCGAGCCGTTCGCGCTGCTCGTCGCGCAACTTGCATACGAGGGCGAAGGCGGACCGGAGCTCGCCTATCGGTTCGAGCGGTTTGGAAAATAGAAGATCAAGTGCAACCGAAGGAGTTCAGAAAAATGGAAATCAAAAGAATTGGCTCGGGCCGAGTGGCCCACATCTAACCGATCGAAACAATCCGGGTGCCCCATCTTCGGCGCGTTCTATGCGCCTAAGGTGGGCATTCGCGCTCAACGCAAACCGTTTTCCTTCTGATTCGGGCAGGTACGCCTCTAGTCAAAATCCCCTCTCACCGGACCATCGCATCCAACATTCATGCGCCTCTTCCTCGGCCTGCCAATCCCACCCGAACTAGCCCAGGCCCTCACCCGCCTCACACGAGCAATCGAGCTTCCCAAAGGACGCTGGACCGCCCCCGAAAACATCCACCTCACCCTCGTCTTTCTAGGAGAGGTCGCCGAACCCACGCTCCCACCCATCGAACGTGAACTCTCCGAACTCAACTTCGCGCCCTTTCAACTAAAACTCACCAGCCTCAACACCTTCCCGCGAGCAGGCGTCCTCGTCGCAGAGGTCGAACCCACCCGCTCACTTCTCCATCTCCAGGCAAAGGTCGCCGCCAGCATGGCCCGCTGCGGCTTCGCCCCGGAGAACCCAGAAGCGCCACAAGCCCCGGAAGCCCGCCCCTATCATCCACACATCACCCTCGCCCGCTTCCACGGATCGCTACGCCTCAGCAATAGCCAGCACACCCTGCCACCCTCGCTCCAGCGCAGCTTCCGTGCGGACACGGTCAACCTTTACCGCAGCAACCTGACTCCCACCGGCTCAAACTACGAGATCCTCGCTCAAAAGAAGTCCGGCAAATCGAACAAGCCAATCACCCGCCCCTGATCCGTTCCCAAAACGGGAAAGCCCAAAAATAAATCCGAAAAATGTGGCGTGTTTTTCGCGGCCGAATTAACGTCGTTTTCTCACCATCTTTCACCAGCATCCCACCACAAATTCACCATCAAAAAACCACCATCTGCCGCCACGTTTTCGCAAAAACCCCTGGAAAAACACCATTCCACCCATACCAGAAAAAAACTACGCAAAAAACGACAGCAGAGCCGAAGGTCTGCCGTCATCTTGTCTAAGTCCGGATTCAAATCAGTTGGTAGGAGAAAAGACCGCATAGACGTTGGCTGTCCCTATGTTCGTACCGGCCTGCACAACCTGTCCAAATATCGTGTTGAGTGCCGAAGCCGTGGCGGGCGCAAGAGTAAGAACCAGGCCATTCACCTGCAACACACCAGATTGAAGTTGCAACGGAAGCGTGAGTGTTGGAGGAGGTTGAACGTTGAACAACGCGATGCGAGAGGCGAAGTGATCGTTGACGATGAACTCTGCGGTGATCACGAGATTTGTTGGATTGCTGCTGTCGAGAGTGAAGTTCTGGATGCGAATGATCGTACCGGCGGCGTTGACGAGCAATCCGCCTGTGTGTTCGATCTCACCGGCAGAAGTGGTTAAATCAACCGCGCCGCCGGTCGCCCGAACGGTGAATGCGTTGTCTTGAAGCGGGTTGTTGCGAAGATCCGTGAGGACAGCGCCCAGGCCCTCTATAGAACTGAGGAAGCCGGAGTTGAGCTGCACGGTAGTGCGTCCGAAGTCGACGGACGGAGTTTGTGACGGGCTCTGCGCACGCACAAGCGAAGTCGTGCAGGCCAAAGCGAAGACGAAAAGCGCTTTGCTCAGGGAACGTTTCATTGTTGTTTACCTCGGGGAGTAACAAGAATCGCTCATGCGGTTACATCCGAACGATCGCAGGTGAACGCAGTTCCAGAAACCCGTTCGCGATTCGGACAACGGTGTATCGGCGTAGAACGGACGTGCATACCGAGTACATTCGGCGTGTGTGATCTCCGCTGCGGCTTTTATATATTGCTTAAGTTTCACCCGATATACAACCTTTGGGTCATAGTTTTGCCTCAATTCTTGAGGATGCTCGAAACCCAGATCGATATGCACGCCCCCAGCGAAAAGGCCACACGCTGCCGGCTGGACGCCGCGTTCAAATGAGACTTAGACCGGTGCGTACTTCTGAGAATAAAATTCTCAACACAACACCGATTGAATAAAGGACCTGAGGACAATGGCCCACAAAATCCACAACATCGGTATCGCGGCCCAGATTGGCGACTACAGCGACGCGGTTGAAACCGGCTCGAACCTGCGGTGGCTGCTGACATCCGGTACGCCCGGTCTTCAGATGAACGGCGATTTGCCGAGTGATATTGCCGGCCAGGCTGAACTCGCCTGGAAGCACATCCTCCGCATGCTGAACCGGGCCGGGATGACAGTCGCTGATGTGGTGAAGGTCACACAATATCTGACGCGGGCCGAAGACATCCCCGACTACTCCAAGACCCGCGCGCTCTTTCTCGGCGATGCGAGGCCAGCCTCGATGCTTCTCGTCGTACCCCAACTCGTGCGCCCTGAATTCTTGGTCGAAGTCGAAATCATCGCCGCCAAGGCTGAGTCGAAGGACGACTAATGATTTCGCCGTCCTCCTATCCGTTTCCCCCAAACTATGGAGCCCTGGCCTCACTGTTGAGGACCTCAAATTCGTGCAGGCAACACTCTCCCGCTATACTTACCTTCAATCCCAGGAGATCACCATGCTGAAGTTTATCGGCATCCTTGCCGTCGTAGCCATTTGCGTTATTCTCATCCTCGCCGCGATGAAACCCTCAACCTTCATCGTGGAACGCTCCGTCTCCATCAACGCGACGCCGGAAAAAATCGCCCCGCTCATCAACGACTTCCATAGCTGGAATATATGGTCGCCATGGGCGAAGCTCGATCCCACCATGAAGACCGTCTACTCCGGCGCGCCCAACGGTGTCGGCGCAATCTACGAATGGGAAGGAAACAGCAAGGTCGGCAAGGGCCGCATGGAGGTGACCTCCATTCAACCCGCCAAGACCTCCATCAAGCTCGACTTCCTCAAGCCATTCGAAGGTCACAACACCGCCGACTTCGTCCTCGAGCCCGAAGGCTCCGCAACCCGCGTAACCTGGGTCATGTACGGCCCCTTGACCTTCATTCCTGGCAAGCTGACGAGCGTCTTCACCACCATGGACAAGATGATCGGCGACGACTTTCAAAGGGGGCTGGCCAACCTGAAGGCCGCCGCGGAAAAATAAGCAGTCACCGGATGCCCATCTTCGGCGCGTCTTCCCGGCTAAGGCGAGCATTAGCGCTCAGCGCGAACCAGTCCACATACACGGACTACAAAAAAGGCGGACTCGAAAGAGGTCGCCTTTTTATTGGGTCGCGGTGTCCAGATACGTGGCAGCACTGTCTTCGATCTCTTCGCGTGTCGGAGGTATCCACACAGCGCGAGCTTCTGTGGACGCAATCACGTCGAAGTCGTAGAAGCGGCGGAAGAGGTCGCGCTGTGGTGTAAAGCGCCCGACGGCGAGTGTCGCAAACTCCGCCCGGCCGATGGGCTGCGCGTGGAGGAGGAGCGCGTCAAGGACCTTGATCCAGAATACGGTGATGGTTTCATGGTAGCCGGAGGTAGCAGTGTTCTTGCCGCCTACGGCTTCGTTGTAGCGACGGACACATCTCCGCATATGGTTGATGGCAGAAGACTGCCCGAGGCGATGAACGTAGCAGGCTCCGGCGAGCAAATGGGCTGCGTGCGTCCAGCGCTCCTTGGGCAGCGTGCCTGATTCGAAGGCAGCGAGGAAGTCGTCGATTTCAACCCCGGTTGCAGGGAGCGGCGTCATACTCTTCCTCTACGTCTCTTGTGTGATAAATGTTCCGCTTGAGACTACTTGCTGATCTTGCTTTCGATCGGCGGAGTGGACTTCAGCTCGTGTGCGCGCTGCTCGACGGCACGCATGACGCGAAGAAGGTTGCCGCCGTAGATCTTCTTGATGTCGGCGGCAGAGTAACCTTTCTCAAGCAAGGCACGCGTGAGCACAGGGAACTTGTCATAGGAGCTAAGCTCGGCGGGAACGCAGCCTACCCCGTCGAAGTCCGTGCCGATGCCGACATGGTCGATGCCGCCAACCTTCACCGCGTGGTCGATCTGGGCGACGACGTCGGCCAGGGTGGCCGGCGGCAGCTTGGCGGTTGACTCCTCTTGAAGCTTCTCGATCGCGGCGGCGCGGGCGACCGGGTCTTCCATCTTCATCGCCTCCATAAAGCGTGGGCGCAGCTCAGCCATGATCGGTTTCGCAGCGTCCGAGTAGCGCTGCGAAAGGTAGGCGCAATCGAAGTTGATCTGCATCGTGCCACCCTTCGCCGCGAGCCCGCGGATCATGTCGTCCGTCATGTTGCGCGTATGGTCAGAGACGGCGCGACAGCTCGAGTGCGATGCGATGATCGGCGCACTGGAGACCTCGAGCGCGTCGTAAAAGGTCTTGTCCGCCGTGTGCGAGATGTCGACCATCATGCCCAGCCGGTTCATCTCGCGGACGACGTCCTTGCCGAACGGAGTGAGCCCGTTGTGGTGCTTGACCTTCGGGTCTTCGAAGTCCCCCTGCGAGTCGGCCCAGTTGTTCGTGTTGAAGTGGGTGAGCGTCATGTAGCGGACGCCGAGGGCATAGTAGTCGCGCAGCAGGCGCAGGGAGTCCTCAATCGCGTGGCCGCCCTCAATGCCCATCAGTGCGGCGATCTTGTGCTCGTTATGTGCCGCGACGATCTCGTCGGCAGTCGTGGCAAACACAAAATCGTTCGGATGCGCGGCAATGATGTCGGTGCGCGTCGTGTCGATCATCTGCAGCGCGCGGTTCGCGGAGTGGTTGCCGTTGACATACTCGGGCCCAACGTAGACGGCAAAAAACTCGGCGCCAAGAAAGCCCTTCATGCGCGCGAGATCGGTCTGGCCGCTCTTGTTAGGTGTGGCGATGTTATAGCCGTCGACAGTCTTGGAAGTAACGTCGTCGTGCGTGTCGATCAGGATGGCGTCACGCGTAATGCTGGCGACCTCTGCGTCGGTGACGGGCTTGGTGCGCGGTGTCTGGGCCGCGACCGGAAGTACAGCAGGGGCAAAAAGGGCGGCGGCAGCGAGCGAGCGGAATCGGCGCAAGGGATGTCCTTTCAAAAATAGGGCTTTCCTGAATAATAACGGGCGAATCATTCCGTTCCCCAAAAACAGGAGAGCGCAAAAAAAATAAATCCAAAAAATGTGGCCTATTTTTCACGGATGATCGGATGTCATTTTTTACCATCTCCTTAGCGGCATTCGACCAGAACGTAACGATCAAAAAACCACAATCTGCCATCATGTTCCGCAAAAAACTCCTGCAAAAACGTACATCCGCCACGACTAAAAAGAAATACCTGAGTTTAACTTATCGAAGCCGGCTCACGCTGCTTCAGCAAGACTCTCGCGACAGCATCCCCACGAATCGTGGGGCACGGGAGCAACATCTTAATGTAGGGATGAACAATCCATGAAGGAGTAATTTGAATATGAAAATCTACTGCAAGACACTCGCACTAACGGCCGTCATTTCAGCCCTATCAATGCCGGTCCTGGCACAAAACTCGAGTGGCCCGGGCTCACAAACCACGCAAGCGTCTGCCGATTCACTTGGCGCAAATGAAGCAGCGCAGCTGGTGCCCGCAATCGCGACACTCCCGCATACGTTGGATGCAGATAAAGATCATCTGGACTCCACATTCGAAGCCGAACTTGATCACAAGGTCACTCTCTCGGATGGCATGATTTGCAATCGGCGGGACAGTCGGAGTTCGCAATTCGCTTCGATCAGGCCCAATTAAAGAATGGCAAAACAGTGCCAATTAAGGTGACCATCGTCGATATCGCACGCCCCACTACCGATACTGACGAGTACGCCGCCTCAAACGATTGGACCAGTCAGACCCTCACGGTCGAGCAGCTCAATGTCGTCTCGGGTGTGGATCTTCACAGCGAGATAGCCAGCAACGACTCCGCCGTCTTTGTCTCGACCAAAAAACATGACGTGAAGGTGCCCGCCGGTAGTGAGTTGAAACTCGCGATTGGTCCAGCAAGCGACGCGTCGACGCCTACAAATTCGACGCCTGCAAATTAGGCGCCGACTAGCCTTCCCACCCAGCCCATCGCCACTCTGCCGTGGACTCTCTTATCTGCTAATCCGACTCCATCCTTCGTGTCCTTGCGAAGTGCGAAGGATGGGGTCGCAAACAATCCGGCAGCGCGTTCGATACTTGTCAGCGGCCGATTACGT
>WNFC01016963.1_pt1 | contig 10585 bp, 8 predicted proteins | sample 5400541 | NCBI WGS metagenome assembly WNFC01 (sample SAMN13153342, study PRJNA577476) | soil metagenome | isolation source: 120 cm saprolite under Douglas fir tree site 2 hole 2 replicate 1 | place: USA:California | collected 2015-04-18
CAAGGAGTAAAGAACGCTCAATCCACCGCCGACTCTTACTACGTGCTCCGTTTAGGGCCTTCGCCATAGCCATAGTTCGAGTACGCCCACTTAGAACGAATGAAACGGCTTACAGCCTTTCAAACTGAGTAGCACCGTTTCATTCGTCCCTGGCTGATTTAATCTACGCTGATCGCTTCAGCCGGAGCAGACCGTAAAGACCAAGCGAGAGCAGGCCAGACAGTCCAACGAGGGGATATGGGCTTGAGCTCTTAGGCAACGTTTCGGGCATCTGTTCTTCGTTTCGCGAAGGTGCAGGAGTTTCAGGAGGAGCATTCTGAGCTATCTCTACCGGCTCCTCCTGTTTTGGTTCCTGCTGCATGGCTTGGGGTTCGGGTTGCTGCGGAGCTGGAGGTTCAGACTGGGCAGGCGCGGCCGCCGGAGGTTCCGGAGCAGGAAGAGCTGGAGCAGTCGTCGCTAACATTGCCAGACGCTTCGGGTACCGAAACTCTTGTCCGAAGTTGTCACCCGGATAAAACCAAGCGCGTAACGCCTTCGCACTTCCGGCAGGTGTCTCCCAAAAAGCGAAACGCGAGTGGCCGGTCGGTTGCAGCCGGTAATTTGGAATCGCCAGCACTGTGTCGATAATTCGGGTCTGGTCTCTGTTGAAGATTTGTACGATGTGCCGGTCCGAAGTCGAATCGGCGAGCTTAAGCACGTACTGGCCAGGCTCTAGAAGTGTTTCTGTTACCTGGATTGGTTGATCCACCGTCAGGATTGTCTTCTTGTCCCATTGATCAGCTTGTGCACGGAACACGCCTATGCCTGTTGAGAAACAGGTGATGCAAAGCGTCGTAACAAGCAGTCGAAAGTTGATTAGTGAATGCGATTTCATTGAAATGGTTCCTTTCTCTACTTATCCTCGGGACCATCCGGACAGTGTCAAGAATAGTCCGATAACCACAACAGCACCCAGCCTGCCATCGTCGGCAAGTCGTTCGGGGTCAGGCTTTGCGATCAAGATCAGAAAATGGATACGGTACTTTTTACCGGTCGTTCGAAGTACTTGCGTGCCGCGACAAGTCATAAATCGCACAAAAAGGGCAGAATCTCGGCGGGATATGTAAAGGTTGGCATGCTCCTACGCAGGCGAACGATCGCATGCTATCCATTGTTTTCAGACAATTGTCGATGTGGTCAGAAAGCTGCAGCAGGTTAGTCAAGGCGATTTTCGTAATGATCGATTCGCTTCTTAACACGCTTCTCTTTTGCGCGCATCGTAGGACGACATTCCCGATGACGTCTCGTCCCCGGCATGCGTCGTCCACAGTACCAATCGGAAAGAGAACCTACGTGATCTGTCTCGACTGCGGCAAAGAGTTCTCGTACAACTGGGAGGAGATGCGAATCGTGGCGGCTGAGCCGCTCGCCGATTGGGGAATCCGGCGAATCGGCGCTTCTTGGTTCGCATCGGCTCAGGCGCTTTTAGGCAACCGTAGCATTGCTGCGAAGTTTTCGCTCTTACGTAGGAATGCGAGCGTTAATGTGAATTTTCTACTGATAGGCTTTTGGAGCGCAATTCAAACCGGAGCCCTCGCTTGCGGACGACTTCTCGCATTCACCGTCTCGACACGCGTACCTCCGGGGCTTTGTAATTCTACTATTAAGTCGCTTAAGTCGCTAACTCAGAACTCAAAAGTCTGACGCAGAATGTCTACACGCAAAACCCACTTCCTGCGCAGGAGTAAAATGCTCGGACTTCTGGCTGCCATCCTGCTCACCGTTGCTCTCCGGGGGCAGACGCCGGCTTCTGAAACAAAAGATCCGCTCGGCCGGAGCACACCGCAAGATTCAGTCTTCCACTTTCTGGAAGCTTGCCATGCGCGCGAATATGCGAAAGCTCTTCACTATCTGGATTTGCGAAGGATGCCTCCAGAGCAGCGAGCCAAAGATGGTCCCGATCTGGTGCGCCAATTGGAGGATCTGCTCGACGACACCCCGTTTGATATCGCCACGCTCAGCCGGGATCCCGAGGGCGATCAATCTGACAATTTGTCCTCGACATTCGAGCCGCTTGATACATTTCATGTGAATGGGCAGACTTTGGAGCTGCAATTGGAGCGTGTGGAGTTAAAACCCGGTTTGCGCGTCTGGTTGGTCTCGGCCGACAGCATAGGAATGATACCGAAAGCGCACCAGGTGGTGGCCGAGACGCCATTTGAGAAGAAGTTGCCACAGCCGCTCGTGACGTTCGAAGTCTTCGATACGCCCGTGTGGCGCTGGATCGCTCTAATGGCGATGGCTCTAGGGCTCTGGATCGTATCAGGATTGCTGTTGTCGGCCGCTATCGCGATGGTGCGGCGGCCAGCTCTAGACGCCTCGACGTTTCGGGGGCCTTTGCGCATTTGTTTGGTGGTGGCAGGCTTTCGGGTGGCGATGGGACTTGCACCGCCATCCGTGTTGCCCCGGTTGTTCATCGAGCGTTCGTTGGGGCTGATTTTCTTTCTGGCCGTCGCTTGGGCGGGCGCGATCGCGGTCGATCTCATTGCCTTACGCTGGCATTCACGTCTCGACCCCCGGGTGCAGGCCGTCAGCTACTCGGTGCTCCCACTAGGCAGGCAAGTCCTCAAGCTGTCGCTATTCCTGGTCGCGATTTTAGGAGTTCTGAGCGCATGGGGATACAACACCTCGACCATTCTGGCGGGACTCGGCGTGGGCGGTCTCGCCGTTGCGCTCGCGGCGCAAAAGACCATCGAGAACCTGTTCGGCGGAATCTCTGTGATCGGCGACCGGCCCGTTCTGGTTGGTGATGTTTGCCGATTCGGCGACCGCACCGGCACAGTGATGCATATCGGCTTGCGCTCCACGCGCCTCCGAACGCCGGATCGCACTATAATTTGCGTGCCGAATAGTCAGTTCTCGTCTATGGCGCTCGAGAACATTTCCGGCAGGGACAAGGTCTGGTTCCACCCAACGCTGAACCTACGCCGGGACACGACGTCGGACCAAATGTTAGAAGTGCTTTCCTCCTTTCGTGAGATCCTTGCGAGCCATCCCAAAGTAGAAGCTGGCAAGATACCCGTGCGTTTCATTGGTGTCGGGGCATATTCACTTGACGTCGAAGTGGTTGCGTACGTAACTACTCCCGACTATGACGAGTTTCTCGCGATCCAACAGGAATTGCTGCTCAAGATGTTGCAAGCGGTAGAACACGCGGGGACGGCGCTGGCAGTGCCCCTGCAGGAAAGCTTCGAATCTACAAGCCCCGCACATGCGAGTTCTTTGCATTAGTTAGCACTCCCTTGCTTTCAAATTGGTTCGACGGTCACCCTTGCCCGCGCGTGCTGGAGGATACTGGACACATGCAGCACCGTCGTCTCTTGATCACCTCGTTGTGCCTTGCCATCTCGATTGGCGCAAGCTGGGCTCAGCAGCAGATCACCATCGACGCCCAAACTCCCACCTTGCCCTTTCCTCACTTCTGGGAAGAAGCCTTCGGATCAGGCCGCGCAATCCTGACCCTTCGCGAGAGCTACCGCAATGACTTGTTGGCTGTGAAGCAGGCCACCGATTTCCACTATGTGCGCTTCCACGCCATCTTGCACGATGAAGTTGGCGTTTACAACGAGGATGATCGCGGCAATCCCGTCTATAACTTCTCCTACGTCGACGAAATTTACGACGGCCTTCTCGAACGCGGCGTGCGTCCACTGGTCGAAATCAGCTTTATGCCGCGCAAGCTTGCTTTCAACCCAGACGCGTTGCATCCCTTCTGGTACAAACAGAACGTCTCGCCACCGAAAAGTCTTGAGCGATGGGACGCGCTTATCACCGAATTTGGCCGCCACCTGATCGCGCGCTACGGTATAGAGGAAGTCTCGCAGTGGTACTTCGAAGTCTGGAATGAACCCAACATCGACTTCTGGAACGGCATCCCGCGCGACAAGAGCTACTTTGCTCTCTATGAACACACTGCTCGTGCTCTGAAGTCCGTCAGTGCTCGACTTCGAGTTGGGGGACCGGCCACGGCCGCCGCCGCATGGGTCACCAGTTTCCTCCAATATGCCGCGGCGAATCATGTCCCCGTCGATTTCGTCTCCACGCACGGCTACGCTGACGACACCGTGGAAGACCTGTTCGGCACGAACGAAGACATCCCCATGGACGATCGCGTCTGCCGCGCCGCCGCCAAAGTGCGAAAAGAAATACAAAGGTCCGCCATGCCTTCATTGCCCCTGTTCTGGACCGAATGGAACGTGCCGGGCATGAAAGAGGCTCGCGACACGACATACGTCGGACCCGCCGTTGCCAACACGGTGCGCGAATGCGACGGCACGGTCGACATGCTCTCATTTTGGACGTTCTCTGACGTGTTTGAGGAAGGCGGGCCCATCCAGCGCCCCTTTGAAGGTCACTTCGGATTGCGGGCCAAGGGAGGCATCAACAAACCCAGCTTCTATGCCTTCGGTTTACTCCACCGTTTAGGCGATCGCCGCCTGGCGGATATGGCTCCGAATATACTTGTTACCCGCTCCGGCAGATCACTCGTTCTTGCCGTCTGGAACCTTGTGGACCCTGACAGGTCCGGCTCTCCCCTCCATGTGCGCCTCGCCTTCAACCACGTCCCAGCCAACGCACCCGTCTCGTTCAGCGTCGTCGATGAGGCCCACGGCAACGCTCTCGCCGCCTACCGCGCGCTTGGTAGCCCCCAGTACCCGACCAAAGAGCAGATTCGCAAAATAAATGCCGCCACTGCTCTTCCAGAGCCCGATCGGCTCCATCTTGACGGCAATCACCTTGACTTGGAATTGCAGGTGAATGCGCTCGCCTTGATTGAAATCGCCGCAACGCCGTAAACTCAGCCCGCGCCAGGGGCGGGGCCAGCATAGGTGAGCTACCTCGGTTGCTAAAGGAATCGAAAACCGGGCTTCAGCTCACAGCTATACAGCTTGGTGTGATCCGAAGAGATTTGCAGAGTGCAAGAGGCCCATGACAGGCTGAGATCGGGGCCCAACGGGAAAACAATTGCCACGCCGTTGACCTCCGCTTCAATAGCGGGCCCCTGGCCTGCGGGAGGCAAGGTGAACGTCATGGCCCTGCCGAAAATCGAAGGATATGCTCGGCGGATCACATCGCTCAGCATGGTGTGGACTACCTCGGCCTCCTCCAGAAACGTAGTGGTGTCGGACCAATTGCGAACCGAAACGCTGATCCTGCCGCCGCCTCTGGAAAACCCGTCCGATTCGATCCTGGTGAAAGGGCAAGGCCCTGCAATACAGGAGACTCTCGCGTTCTGGAACTCTTGGCCATCGCCGGCGTCGAGCGATGTAGAAACGATTGCGGCCTTCCACTTGCCATCTGGCGAACAGGGGGATCGGCCCTCGCAAGGAACGTTGCCGGTATTGAAGACTTCGAACGTCTTCGCCGTGCTCCCGATCGTGATCGTGGTAGTGGCCTTGACGGCATAGCGCACGCGAATATTCGAAACCGAAACCTCCGGCCGGCTCAATGCGGCATCCTGCGCCGAAACTAAAGGTGTCATGCGGGCGATGTAAAGCTGATCTCGCAAGAGCTGCTTGATCTCGAGCGGCTGGTAGCCCGGATGCCGGAACCTGATTGTAACCTCTTCTCCTCCCCACACACCTGCGCGCCAGCTCAACCTGAAGAATCCTGACGAATCGGATTTGGCATAGGCCGCCATGGCGCCAGCGTCGGCGGTGATATCCACGTTTGCCAGCGGCAGTTGCTTTCTCGGGTCCACATCTGCGACGAGCACCGCTCCCGCGAGCGATTTCTCCCGCCTAAGGCGTGGCAATGCCACCATAAGCACAATGAGCGCAATGCCGAGACCAACGCCCACCGTCGTCCAGATTACAGACTTCCGTCGTCCAGGCACTCCGCGTCCCCCGTCCGAGTTTATGATACGAGACGGGCACGGAGCCCGTGCAATCGTTTAGATTGATATGTGTGGCGGTAGAAAAGAACTGGTCGACCGGGTTGTCCCGCCGGAAGCTATTGGGGCAAATTCTGGGGGTCAGTCTCTGGAGGCCGTTCAATCTCGCTCGATCGGCGGATTCCGCCGGCCTCTCACCGGAAGACGGCCAGTTCCTGGAAGAATTGGAGAAGGCGAGTTTTCTCTTCTTTTGGGAGCAGACCAACCCCGAGACCGGACTCGTCCGGGACCGCTGCAACCTACGCACGGCCGATCACGGTGTGGTGGCAAGCATCGCGGCGACCGGTTTCGGCCTGACGGCGCTTTGTATCGGACAGGAGAACGGATGGGTTTCCCTTCGCGATGCGCGTGCGCGTGTGATCGCCTCCCTGCGCTTCCTGTCGAAGAAGATGACGACCCACCGCGGGTTCTACTATCATTGGGCTAACCTGAACACCGGTGAAAGAACCTGGGACGCGGAAGTGTCTTCCGTGGACACTGCCATCCTGCTCTGCGGAGTACTTACCTGCCGCGAGCACTTCCGGTACGCCGAAATCACCCGCCTTGCCTACGAGATTTTCCAACGGATTGACTGGACATGGCTCTCGGAAGACACATCGCTGCTGCCGCATGGATGGACGCCCGAAGCCGGTTTCTTGCCCTATCGATGGGACTATTACAGCGAGCACATGATGATGTACCTTCTCGGCCTCGGATCTACCTCGCACCCCTTGCCGGTAGAGACCTGGAATGCCTGGAAGCGATCCACTTTCGAATATGACGGGCTTCGTTATATAGGCTCGTACGCGCCTCTCTTCATCCATCAGTATTCGCAGGCCTGGTTTGATTTCCGCGGCAAACGGGACCGCTATGCGGATTACTTCAAGAACTCGGTGACCGCGACGGAAGTCCATCGCCGCTTCTGCCTCCAACTCAGCAAGCAGTTTCCCCACTACAGCGACGACCTGTGGGGCATTACCGCCTCCGACTCTCAACATGGATACGTCGTTTGGGGCGGTCCTCCTGAGATCGGGCCAATTGATGGCACAGTCGTGCCAAGCGCCACCGGAGGCTCTTTGCCCTTTCTGCCCCAGGCCACCCTGCGTGTTCTCAAACATATAAAGAACCGTTACGGCTCCAATGCCTGGAGCCGCTATGGATTCGTGAATGCGTTCAATCCGCTGAAAAACTGGTATGACAACGATGTGGTTGCGATCGACACTGGGATAACCATGCTGATGGCCGAAAATCTGCGCACCGGGTTCGTGTGGAACACATTTATGAAAAATCCCGAAGCACGGCGCGGTTTTGAGCGCGCCGGTTTCACAAGTGCGTAGCTCTCGCTGTATCTTCCATTCTTTTTGCGCGAATGACGGAGTGACCTAGTGCGCCGGGCTACTTGGATTTCTGCTCTGCGTGCGCAGGAGGGTCGTTGGCCGCCGTTCACCAGGTCATCGGACTTCACACCTCTACGAACGACGGGAATCCTGACGGTTGTTGACTCTTATCGGTCCTTGGCGACCAGTGTTTCTTCGCCCGCCCTTCGGGCCCGCTTTCGAGTTCTGTTCGATATCATACACTGGTTCCCGCGGTGCTGCGTGTCAATTTCTTATTAGTGGACCGTTGATTCTCTTCAATTTGGCCGTCGACCAGTGAGTAGGAAGGAAAGTTCTACATGTACGAAAGTTCTCAGCATACATTTGAGACCGGCTGGAAACAACGGTTGAAAGCCGTCCGGAATTTTCCTCCCGTGTTACGGATGGTCTGGGCATCGGGGCCACCGGTGGTGGCCGCCAGCCTTCTATTCCGTGTGATCGCGTCTGTGATTCCAATCGCGATGCTTTCTGTTTCTCGCGTGATCATTGACGACGTCGTTGCTTCGACCGCCGGACGGCAGACGCTGCCTCACACATTCTGGTGGCTGGTCTGGCTGGAATTTGCCTTGGCCGCCCTCGGCAGCATTCTCGGCCGCACGGTCGGATTTTTTGACGGCCTTTTCGCCGATCGATTCACTCGCTACGTCAGCGTTCGCGTTATGGATCACGCTTCCGGACTGGATCTTGCAGCCTACGAGGAGCCAACCTTCTACGATAAACTTGAGCGAGCCAGAGTACAGGCCACCGACCGTGTCGCCATGATCCGCGAAACCGGATCGATGTTACAGCAGGCGATCACCGCGGTTACGCTGGCCGCCAGCATTTTGCTTTTCTCACCTTGGCTGCTGGTGGTTCTGATCGTTTGTCAGAGTCCGCGAAGGAACTCAAGCTGTTCGGACTGAAGTCCTTCTTTGTCAAGCGGTATTCGGACTTGTCCGACCAGATCTACGGTCAGAATAAGACGCTGGCCCGGCGCAGGCTTTTGGTTGGCTCGTTAATGTCTATACTGAGTGCCGCGGGCTACTACGGGGCTTATGCGTACGTGATCTACCGGACCGTCGCTGGCCATCAGAGCATCGGCACTATGACGTTCCTTGCCGGCGCTATCGCGGGCGCCAGTAACAATATCCAAAACATCTTTTCGGCCTTCTCCAGCATAGCCGATCAGTCGCTCTTCCTCACCGACCTGCTGGCATTCTTTGGACTCCGGACTAAGATAAGGAGCGGGCCGGACGCATTGCCGGCACCGCGTCCGATCCGCGACGGGTTCGAATTCCGCGATGTTACTTTTTCGTATCCAGGAGTTCCCCGGCTTCTGTTAGACCGGCTGAACTTTCGCCTCGAACCGGGTGAACGAGTGGCGTTGATTGGAGAGAACGGCCAGGGAAAAACGACCATGGTCAAGCTCATCACACGCCTATACGACCCGACCGGCGGTCGCATTCTTCTGGACGGCGTAGATCTGCGAGATTACAGCATCGAAGATCTCTACCGGGAGATCAGCGTCATCTTTCAGGATTTCATGCGTTACGACATTTCCGCTGCCGAGAACATCGGAATAGGGTGCCTCGAAGACTCGCTCAATCTTCATAAGCTGCAGGATGCCGCGCGCAAGAGCCTCGCCCACGGCGTGATTGAACGATTGCCGGGAGGATATCAGCAAATGCTAGGCCGCCGATTTGAGGGCGGCGTCGATCTCTCCGGCGGAGAATGGCAAAAGATTGCCTTGGCCCGTGCTTACTTACGAGACGCACAATTGCTGATCCTGGATGAGCCGACAGCGTCCCTGGATGCGCGTTCGGAAAGCCAGGTATTCCAGCGTTTCGCGGATCTCACAGACGGAAAGATGGCACTGCTCATCTCTCATCGTTTCTCGACGGTCCGCATGGCGGATCGAATTGTGGTACTCGAGAACGGTCGCATCGCGGAACAAGGCAGCCACCGTGGTTTGGTAGCAATGGGAGGACTTTACTCCGGAATGTTTGAATTACAGGCCTCGAATTACCGCTAAAGGACCAGTCATGGATGCTACTGGTCGTCTGGATACTAAATGCTCTGCCGCATTGGCTGCGCCATTTGAGAGCGGAATGCTCATCGTCGAGACGGAAGATGCCCCCGATTCCGATCTCGTGCAACACTTAGAGAAATTGCGGGATCGCGTTCGCGCGGAGTCTTTGCGTTGGCATCCGGTCGACCGCCGTGCGCGCTCGCACCCTGTCGACTTTTCGCGAAAAGTAATCGGGGCTCTGATCCGGGAGGCTTCGGTTAGCGGCGATTCCGCTCTGCTATTTCTCACTCGCGAAGATCGCGAGTGGGTGGTGGACAACGTTCGTCTCCTGCGAACGGCCTTGCAGGAAGTCCTCAAATCCCGACACTCATTTTCCGAACAGCCTCACGTAAAAAACCAGGATGGGCGGGTCGCGGCTCGCTCACTAGTCATCGCCGACACCTTCCTCAAAGCTGTGGATTTCTGTTTTGACACCGAGATCCTCACCGCTTATCTGAGCGCATGGCAAGAGCACCAGAGACTCGAGATGGGTGAGCTCTGGGCTCTCAAACCAGCCCTGCAAATCAGCATTCTGGCTCAGCTCGCCGGATTGATCGCGCCCTTTCTCGATTACCCAGCCTTCTCATTTGAGCGAGCTTGCGCAGACGCGGGCATTGGGATTGGACAGCTAATCACGGCGTTGCGTAATATCGGCGACGCCGACTGGAAGCTTCTGTTCGAACAGATCAGCGTCGTCGACCAAGCCTTGCGGCGGGATCCGGCCGGAACTTACGCCCAAATGGATTACGAAAGTCGCGATCTCTATCGCAGTGTGATCGCCGATCTTGCGTCTCACTCAGAGATGGACGAAGTTGAAGTCGGTGAGGCCGCTGTCTTACTAGCGCAAAGCGCCGTCAACCGCAGAAGTCTCGAGCGGGAGAAACACGTAGGCTACTACTTGGTGGATGGCGGCTTGCCCGATCTCCGCCGGCTCATACACTACCGCTCTCCGATACGGAAGCGGTTCATTGATCACGTGCGAAATTTTCCGAACTTGTACTATCTGACCGGGATCGGAATATTCACACTCGCGATCGAGGCGTTGTTACTCCGAGGGCTTTCACCGCTGGCGCCGTCTGTCGCCACCTTCTTTTTTCTATTGATTCCCGCGAGCCAGGCGGCCTTGACGTTAATGAACGCGATTGTAACCTCGATATTGCCGGCGCGGCTATTGCCCAAACTAGACTTTTCCGAAGGCATACCCGCTCGGTACAAGACGATGGTGGCTGTTCCGACACTTCTGGTGAACGA
>WNFC01022804.1_pt1 | contig 10585 bp, 8 predicted proteins | sample 5400541 | NCBI WGS metagenome assembly WNFC01 (sample SAMN13153342, study PRJNA577476) | soil metagenome | isolation source: 120 cm saprolite under Douglas fir tree site 2 hole 2 replicate 1 | place: USA:California | collected 2015-04-18
GATTCCTCCGTGCTTAGTGAGCTTGACCGGGGGGCCACCCTGGACAGGCATCTTCCAAAGCTGAAAAGGTTCATTGTCGTGCTTGGAAGCGAAATAAAGCCATTTGCCATCACGTGACCAGCTGGGCGAGAGATTGTCAGCGCCAGGAATGGTGGGCAGCAGGTGGGCGACTCCGCATGGCACCTCGACAATATAGATTTCGCTCCGCTCTTTGGGATGAAATTCAAAAGCGATGTAACGTCCGTTGGGAGACCATCTTGCCCGTCCAGCCGTTCCGTGCAAGGAAGTAACCTGGTCGCAATTGGAACCATCGGTTGCACACGTCCAAATATCCCAAAAGCCCAAGCGATTGGACTCGAAGGCAATGTTCTTTCCATCGGGAGACAAATCCGGACGCATCTTGTCGCCCTTCTCTGAAATCAATACGGACGGTGGCGCCTGATGATGTTTTTGATCTTTCAGGTCGAGACGCCAGATGTTGAATTTGGCAACAACCTGTTCGTAAACCAACTGCTCACCTTTGGCAGGGATGGACGGCCAGCCTCCCTCGCCGATCGGACCAGCAACCGGTCGAGGCTCACCACCAGAAGCCGATATTCTCCACAAGCTGTCCGGACCTCCGCGCGTGGAGGAGAAGACGATTTCGCGGCCGTCCACAGTCCAGGCAGGAGGGCCGATGATGGGGCGATGATCGAAGGTCAGGCGCCTGGCTTCGCCACCCGCCGTGGGAATGACATAGACATCGTTACTCACTCCGGCAACGGTGGAGCGGACAAACGCAATCTGCGAGCCATCCGGCGAAAACCCTGGTTCGGCATCGAGTGATCCTCCGGGCGGTGCGGTCAGCGGCCGTGTGCTGTAGTCGGCGAGTGATAGCAACGAGATCCAGGAACGAGGGGGATCGGCAGCGCTGGCCTGAGGGAAGGCCAGAAACCTTCCGTTAGGTGACCAGGTGAGTCCCCCTGCCATGGGAGCAGGCCCCATATACACCCGGTGTTCGGTGCCACCCAGAGCGGGAACGACAACGATTGAAAATGTTTTGTCTGCGTAACGACTGAACGCTATGTGACGGCCATCGGGCGCCCAGGTTGGGCAACAATCGCCGGGATCGCTGCTGAGGCGCAGCGATTTCTCGCCCCCAACGAGGGCCGTGTAGATTCCGGTATTGTGCGCGCCGTCGCCGTTGCGAAACGCAACTTGATTGCCGTCGGGAGAGAAAGCGGGGGTGACTTGAAACCCGCGCAGGCCCACCAGCGGCACCACCTCGATGGACGAGAGTGGTCCTTCAGCCCTTTTGCGATACAAGGCCCAGAGAGCAATCGTGCAGAAAAAAGCAAGGAGGGGCACTCCGGCCATCCAGGCTAACGTCCGAGGATGCTCTCTAACCCAGGTTCGATCGACCACAGGTGCGGCAACAGGGATCGCCGTGGGGGTAGCATCGACCTGAGAGATGAATCGATAGCCCCGCTTGGCCACGGTTTCAATGAAGCGGGGCCTGTCGGCAGAATCGCGGAGCGCCTCCCGCAGCCTGGCGACTGCGCTGTTCAGCCCATGATCGAAGTCCACAAACGTGTCGGCAGGCCAAAGGCTCTGGCGCAGCTGGTTGCGCGTGACCACTTCCCCGGATCGCTCCAACAGCAAAGACAAAACACGGAAGGGTTGTTCTTGTAGCTTGACCAGCCGACCTTCCTTACGCAGTTCACACGCCCGAAGATCAACCTCAAAGACATCAAAGCGAACTACCACCGAAGACAACCCAGCATCTGGCATCCGGTCACCATTGCTTGGACGAAATTCAATCACCGATGTTAGTGACTCGGGTCGAAATCCCGTCGTGTATTCGCGCGAGCTGTGAACAAAGCCGAGCGTGTTGAGGAACTTACCCCGTTACCCACAGGTGTGGCACGGGTGCGTGCGATTGCATTGCCAACCAGCCCCATTTGACGCAAAAGTTGCATCCAGAGGCGGGAGGAAGGCGAGCGACGACGAGAGATTTTCGTTGGCAGGTCGTTGCGCGGAATCCCGGCCACAAAACCCAAGGACATGATGATGAACTCGCGAGTGCTGTTTCCAGTTACGTTGATGGCGGTGGTTTGGTTCTGCTCTTGTGGGAGCATGGCACAAGATCAGGCAAGGGCTCGGTCGGCAGGAGGCGAGGGGACGCGTCCCTCTGACCTTTACTCTCTCAAGCAGAAGGCGCAGGCCGGGGATGCGAAGGCAGAATACTTGCTCGGCTGGTCCTACATGACCGCGGCGGGTGTTTCTCAGGACTATCAAGAAGCGGCTACGTGGTACCGTAAGGCCGCCGCCGGGGGCTCGGCCGAGGCGGAATTTGGGTTGGGTTATCTGTACGAACATGGTAAGGGTGTTCGGCGAGACTACCGCCAAGCCGTGACGCACTATATCGCGGCCGCGCAACGGGGCCATTCCACGGCGGAGAACAATCTTGGCTCAATGTACGCGCATGGGCAGGGGGTTCGAAGGAACCTGGTGGAGGCGGTCCGCTGGTATCGCGCCGCGGCCGACCACGGCGAGGTTACGGGCCAGTGCAACTTGGCGTCCTTATACTTTCGCGGCAGCGGCGTTGCGCGAGACTATCGAGAGGCGGCGAGGTGGTTTCGGGCCGCCGCCGAGCGGGGCCACCCGCCGGCCCAAGAAGATCTTGCGTGGATGTATTACACCGGCACTGGTGTGACACTCGATTACTCGGAAGCAGCGAAGTGGGTGCAGAAGGCAGCCGAACAGGGATATGCCAGTGCGCAAATCGACCTTGGCCACCTTTACGAGCAAGGAAAGGGAGTTCCGCTGGACTATGTCAGTGCCTACGCATGGTATAAGCTCGCGTTAGCGGGAGGGGATGAACGCGGTCGCGCAAGAATGAAAAGCCTGTCACAGGTGATGACGCAAGAACAGATCAGCGAGGCCGCCGTTCGGGCAGAACAGTTCCCTGGATCTCGATCGCCGCGAGAGGGCATGAGCAACTCAAACGGGATCGGCAGCTCATTTGCTGAGTGGCGGTGAGGAGAAACGTAGAATGAACCTCCCGCCGATTACCTGTGGTTTAGGGATTGTGCCTGTTCACCGGCCAATGTGTGCGCTCATTTTTCAGCACCGGCGAAGAAGGCGAGTTTGTGAACGGAACTCTGAGGACTCCGTTGATGACGGTGACATTCTCATCCCTGGAACGCAATGCGGCGCCCAGGTTAGGTGGTTTAATGAACATCAAGATAGGTGAACATAACCACCATCATCTTTGATAGGGACGGGGTGCTCATCGACTCCGAGCCCGCGCATAAACTTGCGAAAGAGCGGGCATTTGCTCGATTTGGAATTACCGTTCCCGAGGGGGTCTAGGAGGAGTACAAAGGCAGACCCGACGAGACGATGATACAAGGAGTCGTTGCTTCCATCTCTGAGGCCAACATCGATGCGCGAGAGCTGCTTCGTCTTAAGCATCTGGAATTTGAGGCTGTGGAAGATCTGGCCGTGCCTATCCAAGGGGCCAAAGAGTTCGTGAATTGGGCGAAGAGCAAGTTTCGAATTGCACTCGCCACCTCGGCGGGCCGATTCCACCGAGTGTCTCGTCATTGAAGACTCTCTACACGGAATTGTCGCCGGGAAAGCTGCTGGTTGCCACGTCGTCGCCATCACTACGTCCTTTGCGGAAGCCCTCCTTCGGAGCCATGGTGCAGACTATGTCGTGCACAGCTTCCAGGAGCCGCGGCGATTGCTGGATCGAGTGCTGAACCTTGGCAGCAAGATCGGTGATTGACGCAGCGGCGGGCGTAATCGTTTGGACACGTGGGCACGATTCCCGCCAATTGTTAGCCCGCTCTCAGATCGCCCTCGCCCAGTTCCCTCTCCCCAGCGGGCCGTCCCCCCTTCCCTTTTATAAGAAAGTACTTTACTGTATAAAGGTAAGTGCCTTGCGGCTGCCCTGAGGCATTTGCCGCGCGGAGGCTCGGATGAACCCACCGATGAAGCAGCAGCGGCTAGCCCGGCGGATATTCAAAGGCTTTGCAGTATTGGCGATGTTGGGTGTCCTCGGGATCGCGACGTTGTTGGCGTCGCTCTGGCTGGAGCACAGGACCGAGGTCACACTGCCAACACCCACGGGAGCATTCGCGGTTGGCCGCGCGCTCTATGACTGGGCCGACGAGGAGACATTGGACGCGCTGGCGCCGGGGCCAGGAATCAAGCGTGAACTCCTTGCCTGGATCTGGTACCCGGCGGTGGCTGGGTCATCCGCTGCGATTGACGACTACCTGCCCGTCCCATTGCGCACGGCTGTCGAACGCCAAAGTGGAGTGCTGCTGACTCAGTTCCTCACGCGAGATCGGTCGAAGGTCCATACGCACAGTCTTCGTGACGCCGATCTGTCAGCGCAGCAGCGATCGTACCCCGTGGTGATTATGAGGGCGGGCGCTTCTCTCGAAGTGTGGAACTACTCGGCGCTGGCTGAGGATCTAGCCAGTCACGGTTACGTCGTTGTAGGCTTCGACGCGCCTTACCGCACGGGTGTCGTCGTTTTTCCTGACGGCCGGATGATGAGACGCACACCGGAGAATAACCCGGAACTCTGTGAGAACCAGGAGCAAGCCCAGCAAGCCCGTTGTGTGAACAAAGTGCTGACTGCGTGGACCGGCGATATTGCGTTCGTGCTCGACCGATTAGAGCGGCTGAACACCTCAGACCCGTCCGGCAAGTTCACGGCACGGCTCGACATGGCGCGGGTGGGAGTATTCGGTCATTCCTTTGGCGGGGCGCAAGCCGCGCAATTTTGCTCCCAAGATTCCAGGTGCAAGGCAGGCATCGATGTGGACGGTTCTCTGCACGGCAGCGTCATTCAGGCAGGCATCCGCAAGCCGTTCATGTTCCTCCTGAGTGGCCAGGGCGATTTTTCATCGGACGCGGAGATCCGTCAGATCGAGGCCGACATCCAATCGGTTTATGATCGCCTGCCGGCGGATGGAAGGCTACGCATCGTGATTCGTGGGGCGAACCATTTCCTCTTCACTGACGACGGAGCATTGCTAAAGAGCCATATGGTGCTGCGGACGCTTCGCATGTTGGGTATTCTCGGTATCGACGGACGCCGCCAACTTGCCGTGACGGCGTACTGCGTGCACAGCTTTTTCGACGCGTACCTTAAAAAGACAGGTCGGTCGCGGCTCAAGATTTCATCTCCGCTTTACCCCGAGATCCAAGTTCTCGATTGAGTTGTCCGGGTGCGGGCCAGGGAGTTTCGAAGCGATGGCGTCCGCAGGGCACGGCACGCAGTCCGCACTCGTCTGGCCCTGGTTGCTGTTCCCCAATACCGATTTTGTTTTGCTTGGTCTTATAGTCGGCAGCCAGGACCTGCGGCCACCGTGGTTACTGTTTCGGAAAGCCATTCGATAGAAACTGCACGGTCACTCTAAGTCCTATGGGCAGTGATTGTGCGTCGTGGGTTAAGTTGATCACCGCCTCGAGAACGTCGCGGTCGATCTTGTCAGATGGATCGCCCGTGTAGACGCTCTTTCTGCCCATGACTGCAGATATGCTCGCTACGGTTCCGGTGAACTTATTCCCACCAAGCCCGTCGGCTTGGATAATCACGCTCTGGCCAATCGTGACTTTACCGAGATCCCTTTCGTCCACTTCCGCTTTAATACGCCGAGCAGAAGTATCTGCGAGACTGAATAAGGGGCGAGGAGTGACCGTGCTGAAGGATTCCCCAGCTCTGGCGTAAACTCTCAGAACAGTTCCAGCAATCGGAGCCCGAATTGCGCACTTCTTGATCCGTTCTTGTGCAGTTTGCACGCGGCCTTCCGCGGCCAGCACTCCGGCGTCTGCCCGTGCCTTTTCTTCCTGCAACGGGGGCGCGGCGAGCAATTCCTCGGTTCGAACGGCGGCCTGGAAGTCAGCTTCCGCGACACCGAAGTCACGATCGGCTTGCTCATAAGCAGCACGGGAGACCTCTCCACCTTCATAGAGGGAGCGCTGCATACTCAGCCGTGATGTAGCCTCCGCGAGCGTTGCTTGAGCCGCTGCTGTCTTTTTGGTGGCTACTCTTTTTTCCTCGTCACGCGCGCCTCGCAACAGGCGGATCCTTGCTTGACGTGTGCCATCAGCTTCCGCGAGTGCAGTTTGTAGCATGGCGTTCAAGTCATCACAGGCGATTTCCCCCATGAGTGTCCCTTTGGTTACGAACTGATTCTCCTTCACGTAAATTGCCTTCAAAACACCATCGGCCGCAGCTCCTACCTGAGTTGTGTCCGAGAGCCCTTCCACTCTTCCTGGAGAGGCGAATGCCACCTTGGCAAAGTTGTTCGAGGGTCTCTGATGGGCCTGAACCGTCTTCCTGTCTCGTGACCCCCAGAAGAACGCGGCGCCAGCAATGAGGAGGACAATTGCCAGAAGGCCACGGCTCAATTTGCTGTGCGCGTTCACGAGTTGTCCCCCTGTTCTTTTTGCTTAATCTGACCGTCACTCAGAATGATTGTGCGATCGGCAAATTCTTTCCATCGCGGATCGTGGCTGACCACAACAACTGTTCTTCCATTCTGATCAACCTGACTGCGGAGGATTTGACAGATATTCCTCCCCGCTTCGGCATCCAAAGACGCTGTTGGCTCATCGGCCAGAACAATAGGAGGGTTTCCCGCCAGCGCGCGTGCAATCGCGACGCGCTGCTTTTCTCCCGGACTGAGTTCGTTGGGCTCGCGATTTAGCTTATCCCCCAATCCAAATTGAAGGAGTAGCTCTCGTGCTATTGCCATTCTGTCAGCTCGCTTAGGGTCACGAATTTCAAGACCAAGTGCAACATTGTCGATTGCGGAGAGCGAGTGCAAGAGTCGAAAAGCTTGGAAAACGAAGCTTATCTTTTTTCGACGGAGCACCGTCTTCTCACTCCCGCTCAGTTCATTCACGGCGACGCCGTCGACAAACACTGTCCCCTCGTCGGGTGATAGCAAACAGCCGAGGAGGGACAATAAGGTGGTCTTTCCACTCCCCGATGGTCCCATCACCAACGAAAGCGTACCGCGCTCGAAGGTTGCTGAAACGCCCCGTAGCGCGCGAACTCGTGCGTCCCCCTCGCCGAACGAGATGCGGGCATCCTCAACCGCTAAGAACTGGTCAGGCACGGAACACCCGTCCCGGGTCAACTGTAAGTGCGCTTCGAACCGAAGCCACGGAGGCCAATGAGCACATCAGCAAGCTCAAGACAGCCATGATCACCGGCAGCCACCACGGAGTATGAATCCACGGAATCAGAGATCTTGCGTAATTCATGGCCGGAACCACTGCGAGCAGGCCCAGAATGCTTCCTGCCGCGCCGCAAATCAGAGATTGAATAAGCACGATGCGAGCCACAAACGCTGGCGAGGCTCCAAGAGCTTTCAAGGTCGCATATTCTTCTATGTTCTCCATGGTGTTCGCGTAGATCGTTTGCGACACCACCACAAGGCCTATCAGAAATCCCAAAACCGCCGCGGTCAGAATCGCGCTCCCCGCACCCGTCTTGACCACCCAGTACATGCGAGACTTGTGAGCGAACTCTTCACGCGTGAGAACATCGACCTCTGGCAGACGTTGCCTGAGGTTCTGCTGGACATCCGAAACGGAGTACTCCTTGCCGACTCGCAAGAGGATGTACATGCCATCTTCAGGACCGAAACCCAGGTAGCGGGCCGCATTCCGATACGAGGTGAACAGAGAAGGGACGCCAAGAAATCCTCCAAAGCCTTCGATCTCATGTTCCATGTTGGCACGGTGCCCATTGATCTCGACTTCTGCTGGTAACGAGGCCACCTCAATCAGATCTCGGTCACTGGCATCATAGAGAATCGAATCCGGCGACCTATTTTCGGTGGTTTCACCTAGATCGGGAACCGGGAAGTGCTTTCCTAGATTAGAGTCCGCACCAACAAGCGCTACCACCTGTTGTTTTCCGTTCGGCTTTCGGTAGACGGCAAATGCCATACACGCTCGGCCCGTTTCCGCCACGCCGGGTACGCCGGCAGCCATTTCCCGTACTCGGGCTTCCAAGGTTGCTCCGAATTCGAAAGCCTGCACTCCTCTGGCCGTTATCCAAATATCGAAGTCACTTGCCTCTATAAACCTGGAAGCGGCCTGCAGAAATCCGGCTAAGAGACTGCCTTGGAACACCATTAAAAAGACTGCAAAAGATACACCGAGCACGGTTGCCAAGAAACGGGCTCGGTCATGAAAGATGTTCTGCCAGGCTAATTTCATGCGCTACCTGTGTCAGCACTTGTGCCCGCCGAGAACACCGACATTACATCGCCCGCTTACCACGTTGGCTGTTCTGCTAACAGTAATCCCGCTTCCTCGGCTGATAATGGCTTGGAAAAGTAATATCCCTGCCCATACTTGCACTGCAGTTTCTTCAGCAACACCAGTTGTTCAATCGTTTCTACGCCTTCCGCAACCACGTCCAAATGAAGATTCAACGCCATGGGCAAAATTGTTCGCGCAATTTCCGTATCTTCCCCGTTGCCGATGCTGCTGATGAAGGAACGGTCAATCTTCAAGGTGTCAAGCGGAAAACGGTGCAAGTAACTCAGAGAGGAATACCCGGTGCCGAAGTCATCGATGGCCAAGCTGATGCCGAGCGACTTGATTTGCTGCAGCATCTCAACCGCTGCGGAGGGATCGCCCATGACAGTACTTTCTGTGAGTTCAAGCTTCAAGGCTTGCGGCGGCAGCTTGAGTTCACGCATTAAGCTTCCAATATCCTCCACCAGGTTCGCTTGCAGAAACTGTTTAGGAGAGAGATTGACACTCATGGTTAGCTGGGAATAGGCGTTATAACCTGCCCTCCATTCGCTCATCTGCCGGCACGCTTCCCGCAAATTCCACCAACCCAAATCGCGAATAAGTCCGGTTTCTTCCGCAACCGCGATGAATTCTTCTGGTCCGAGTTGTCCCCGCGTTGGATGCTGCCAACGTAGCAAAGCCTCAAAGCCAACAATCTGTCCAGCAGCCAGGGAAACGATCGGCTGGTAAACATTGTGAAACTCCCCGTGTTCGAGCGCGCGGCGCAGATCCATCTCCAATTGCAAACGAGCCACCACACTGGCCCGCATATCTGCATCGAATATCTCGTAACGCGCCTTGCCCCTAGACTTTGCCCGGTACATGGCCGTGTCCGCATCACGAAGAATGTCTTCTGCTTGCTCATAGCTGGGGTTGCTGAGAGCAATTCCAATGCTCATAGAAGTGAATACTTCCCTGCCACCCAACATAAAGGGCGATGTCACTGACTTCATTAGCCGCTCCGCCGCCTGCTTGGCATCGCCTGGATCCTTAAGATCATCCAGAAGAACAGTGAACTCGTCGCCTCCCATGCGCGCCACTATGAAACCTTCTCCCAGACGGGCGACCGTGTCCGTGGCGCGCAAGCACTTCTCTAATCGACTCGCCACTCCCACCAACAGTTGATCCCCGACCAGATGGCCCAGACTGTCGTTGATCATCTTGAAGCCATCGAGGTCCAAGAATAAAACTGCAAACCAATAGTCTTTGCGCCGTTTCGCATGTTTGATAAGGCGCCCCAGCCGGTCGGTAAATAGGAGACGATTCGGTAAACCCGTCAGTGGATCGGAGACCTTCCCTTCCGTAATATCCGTCTGCCATCCGACCATGCGTAAGGTTTTTCCTGAGCCATTGTGAACCGCGAGCCCTCTGCACAGCATCCAGCGAAACGTGCCGTCTTTGTGCAGCACGCGGTGCTCACTCTCGAACTGGGGGACCACTCCCTTTTGATGGGCCGCAACCTCCTCGTTCACCCGCTCTCGGTCTGCATCATGTATGCGGTCAAACCATTCGTTCGGATTGTCACCGATTTCACTTTCCTGGTAGCCCAGCATGCTCTTCCAGCGGGGAGAAAAATAAACAGCATTGGCCTGCACATTCCAGTCCCAAAGGCCGTCGTTGGCGCCGCGTGCCGCCAAGGCATAGCGTTCTTCACTCTCCCTCAATCCTTCCTGCGCGCGTTTATGGGATAACTGTGTACCTATGCGTGCCAGAGCGACAGCAAAGTCGATCGGCTTCGTCACATAGTCGTTGGCCCCTAAGTTTAGTGCCCTGACCACATCGTCGCTCTGATCCTTTGCCGTCACCATGATGATGGGCAGTTCAATCGGAGAGTAGGTCTCCCGCAATGTCTTTAGCGCTTCAAGCCCGCTAATTTCCGGCATTTCTATGTCCAACAGTACAAGATCTATTGCCTCTTCTTTGACACGCTGCGACAATTGTTGCGCGCTGGCCGCCAGCACGATGTCATAGCCTTTCCGTGCCAGCCGGCGGGCGAGCATGTCCCGATTCAATTCATTGTCATCTACGATGAGCAACCGACTTGCTTGCGAGGTCATAGCGCTTTTTTCTCGAGGAGACAATTGTGAATTTTGTCGCTCAGACGGATAAATTCTACGGGCTTAGTGTCATAGTCATCGCAGCCGGCGTTCATTGCCTTTACGCGATCAGTCACGAGCGCATGGGCGGTCAGTGCGATGACTGGAATGTGACGGGTTTTCTTGTCGGCCTTCAGTCGCCGAGTTACTTCACAACCGTCCATAAC
>WNFC01009868.1_pt1 | contig 10584 bp, 11 predicted proteins | sample 5400541 | NCBI WGS metagenome assembly WNFC01 (sample SAMN13153342, study PRJNA577476) | soil metagenome | isolation source: 120 cm saprolite under Douglas fir tree site 2 hole 2 replicate 1 | place: USA:California | collected 2015-04-18
TGGCCGTGGAAAACCGGTATATATGACAATGGGCAACGCTGGCCAGATATGCAGCATTTTCGTGACCGGTGTCCTGTTTGTGCAAAGAAGCCGCAGATCCAGGCGACGGGGTGAATCAAACACAACGTAGCGCCATCGTTGACACACGTGGACAAGCTTATGCCATGCATCAACTTGTGGATTGGAATAAGGATAGCTCTGAGGTCGGATCGTATAGTGGTCGAATATTTCTAGAAGGACGTCGTCGGGGAGTATGTTGATGCTCACCCGCCAGCCTGTATCACTCAACTCAGTAATCATCCAAGAGGAACCTGCTGATGATTATCACTCACCTCGACCTTCTTCGACCCACAACAATTTCCGTCGACGTAAAGCATGCTTCCCCCCATCGGAATCCTTGACAGTCAGCATCTAGTGATGTGCTAAGGGATGGATAATAGCGCTGGGATTTCGATTTTCGAGCAGGCAGAACAGTGACTAGTGAGTAGCAAGTCAGGTCCTTTCACAACAGAGCCAGGGACCTTCGAGTGACTTTACACGTACTTGTCAGAGGTAATGATCACAGTAGGGAATCAACTTGAAGACAAGGAGGATACGTAGAGCGGTTGCCTTATAATATCTTGCACACCTTGAGGCTGTGTTGTACACGTGTTGTATGCATCTTTGTATTCAGCACAGCCCCACCATGTACCTATCCATCACAAAGATGGGGACGAGCTGTTGTTCATACTGTCGGCAGCGGCAAACACCTCCGGCAAAGTCCTTGGACGACTGGATTTCCTCCCTAACTTGACGGACTCCATACACGACTTTGCAATGAGCGTCAATGCAACAACAAGCACCAATTCGCCTTGCCGTCGACTCTTCGGCTCCAGTACAAGCAGGTCGAGGTTCCGTACCCATGGCAGCCATCACAGGTGGACGTCGCGTAGAAGGTCGTTCCGAAGACAAAGGTCAAGGAGAAGGAGGAGTTTGTGTGGAACGAGATACCGGTCCTCCAGGTTCTCAATCATCCCAACACCGTGCGTCCCATTTCTCTCCCATTACTTTATCCCCTTGCCTGCCTCCTCCCTGTCATCATGATCCGTGTGCGTGTGCGTGTCTTCGTTGGTGGCCTAATTTGTTCTTTTATTCCAGTGGTTCAAGTTGCGGTCAAAGTACCATCCCAATTTCGAGTTCGACATCGGCGGAGAGCTCTTTGAGCGCATCGTCCGCTGGGACCTCGAGTACCTTACTTTACCTTTTTTTGTCAGTTGTCAAATTTCTATGAGACCTTTGGATGGGACGAGTGGTTTGAGTCGACTTGCCAACCCGCGATCGCGAAGTTCCTTCTCTCGCTCATCTCTGCCCAAATGTCTTGTCTCGCCATTCCTCATCCTTGTGTAGCTCTTAAAAGCTATATATCGCATGCCCACTCATCTCATTCCCCTTTCCTCAGATGAGCCTTACGAACCCACCCGTGGGTCTTAGTGCTCGCTTCACTGTGCCCACATTTCGAGCAGCAAATCAGTCACCGCACAATGGGAGGCAACAGTGAAGTTATTATGAGGACAGCAAGCGCGGAGCACAGGTGAACTCGAGTCCGAAAAGATGGGAGCTGGAGAGTGGGAATAATAGGAAAGACATAGGTCAAATCCGGTTAGAAACAGAACAAGGGTTCGGGAGTTCCGAAAATCGGGGACCCAAGTAATGAAAGGATTACTCCGGGCGAGCAAAAAGTGAAAAAAAAAAATGCATAATATGGATGCAGAATTGAGAATTGCAGAGCATATGGGGAGGCGAGGACATCAGACGCATGACGGGCAGCAGGAACATAGGGTGAAATGGGAAAGGGCAGAGAATACGGCATGGTAGCCGGGCCGGGCCAGATGGCCACTCGCTGAGGTGTGTCGCTGACGGGGCCGAGACTCGTCCGTCCCAATGTTCAAGTTCTGCTCTTACATATCCTCTCCCGCACTGGCATTTACCACACGTGGATGCAGAATGCAGACTCGGAACTCTTGAGCTCACCGCGAATAAGGAGTTCACACTGTGCTCAGTTCTGCAGGAGTATTGCGAGGTTATGTCGTCGTTCAGTGGAGTCTCAAGTTCGTCGTTCCTCTTTTTTTCACCTCCCATTTTGTATGAGATCTTTGACCCTCCAAGCCCTGGGCCATGTGCAGAGCGGAACAGGGCAGGCAGCTACGTCAGACCGTCGGAGCGCCTGCCAGCATCACAACAACCACCCGAATCTCTCCCTCTCCCTAGCCACCACCTCCTCGCCTCCTCGCGGCCAACTCTCAATCGCCGTCCGCTTGTGTCGACTCGACATTACGCAAGCGTGGACCTCTACTGTGAGCTGTACAGTGCTTTCGCAAGCCCAGGCCAACCCTCGCCCGGTCACTGCATCTCGATTGTCCCATGAAAGATGACTTGAAGCGATTCAACTCACGGACATCTCGCCTTGCCTATTCCGTCTCCTCTCCCTCTGTTCTTGGACAACGTCACTTAGACCTAGTCGCCACCACGCGGTGACCGTACGACATTCCTATTTCCTATTTTATATTGTTTCTCCTTACTGACTCTCTTGCGACTCGGATACGGTTGTCTCTCGTATACATACTGCAGCCGTCAAAGTGATCATGATGGAATTGGCAGGCTGAAAAACGCTCGAGCATCAACTGCGTCATCTTCAATCGGCGGCGGCGGCGAATTTGATGAGGGACTGAGATCTGAGACCTAGAGGTTGATCACTGGACACTCAGGCTCCTGAGTTCTGGGTTATTGAATGCGTTTACGAGTGTCATGTTCATGTCGAAAGCACTTGAGCTCATTAGGTCTCTCTTTCAAGTTCTCTCCCTTTCCACTGTTCGCAACTGGCAGATCGTCATCATCTTCGCATTTATGCGGCTTCTTCCACCGCTCCATCAACTTGAAGGTCTCCCTCTAAAAGTGGAGAGACAAATTGCCGACTGGATTACTCAACAACAACGAAATGTTCTCACTCGTCTCCAAAACAGTGATGCCGCGACCGCCTTCTCCAAACAAGAAAAGGCAGGCACCTTGAAAGTCCACCAAGCCCTCGGGACTGGCTCGTTCGGAAGGGTCGTGGTGCGTGCGAGAGACTATCTACACCCTAAAAGTATATAAACAGTCAAACACCCCCCTTCCCTCCACATCATCGTCTATCACAGCGCGCGAAATGGCACGTACCACCAGAACAGTGGAAGCTTGATGAGCGCCGCACCGCCCGCCTGCCCACGGCCCCCCTCACAACCTCTTCCAAGCCCTCCTCGGCCACATCCGTCTTCTCGGTCTCCTCTTCCACCACCCATACGTCCCCGCATACTCACTCCGCTGGGGCGGCGGACGTCACGCGCGATGTCGCGCTGAAGGCCATTCCTAAGAAGAAGGTAAAGGGGAACGAGGAGAGCGTGAGGAACGAAATGCAGGTCCTCCAGGGCCTCGACCATCCCAACGTCGTGCGTTCGATTTCCCTCCCACTTGCTCCACCCCTGTTCCCATTGCCATGATGCGCGCCCGTCGTCATTTGTCGCCTGACGTGTTCGTTTTCCCCCGTAGGTCAAATTCTACGAGTGGTTCGAGTCGCGGACAAAATACTACCTCGCTTTCGAGCTCGCCGTCGGCGGAGAGCTCTTCGAGCGCATCAGCCAGCGCGGCCATTTCTCGGAGCGAGATGTCGTCGCCGTGCTTCGGTACGTTTGCGTCCCCTTCCGTCCTGCATGCGAGACTGAAAGCTAACGATTGCTACTTTCTCCCCTCCAGTTCTGTGTTATCCGGCGTGAAGTACCTGCACGACCACGACATCGTCCATCGGGATCTCAAGTACGTGGCTCTCCCCCTTTTCCATCCCCTTCTGTGAGATCTTTGGATCTGACAAGTGGCCTGTGGATAGACCGGAGAACATCCTCTTCCGTACAAAGGACCCATCGTCAGATATTGTGATCGCAGACTTTGGCATGTATGTCGCATTAACTTGCTCGCCGGAGACACCTCTCACATGGGTGTCACACGACCTTCCAGCGATAAGCACCTCGATGCCGCTGGGGAGCAGCTCACATCCCTCGCAGGAAGTTTGGGTTATGTCGCTCCAGAAGTACTGAACCAAAAAGGGCATGGCAAGCCCGTCGACCTCTGGTCTATTGGGTATGATACTGTTACCCCTTCAACCTACAAATCATTCATAATTTTGATTTGATGGAATGCTAATTACCCGTTGTAGAATCATTACTTACGTACTCCTCTGTGGATACACGCCCTTCCGGTCAGACGACGTGAAGGAGCTCGTGCGGCAGACGACGGAGGCAAGAATCAACTTCCACGACCGATACTGGAAGAACGTGTCAGACGAAGGTACGCCTGGGGCTATAAGTAGCCATCTCTGTGCATGCAGGAATCCGCCTCACTAACGTTGGGCCCCGGCACGCCACAGCAAAGGGCTTCATTCGAGCCTTGCTCAACCCAGATCCTTCACGTCGCCTCACCGCAGAGCAGGCGCTTACCCACGAGTGGGTTACGAGCTTCGCAGCGCCAACAGAACACGACCTTTCTAGTCTGCGTGAGAACTTTGACCCCCGTGCGCGCTGGCGCAACGCCATCAGCGCGGCACGGGTCCTGTCGCGGTTCGGGAATCATAAGGGCGCGAATAATCACAAGGACACGGTGGTCAGTTGTGACGATGAAGATGACGATGGAGGAGGCGGGTCGACGTCGTGGCGCGCGACGCCAAAAATAGACAACAACAGAGCGCAACAACAGCTGTCGCCGTCGTCGCCGGACGATCGTGTACCGCGGCGCGGGCTGGCGGGACTCGTGGCGGCGGGGGCAACAAGGCCAGCGAAGACCACGCCTCCGCCACTGCCGCTTCCCCCGTCCCCAATGTCATTTTCGGATGCTATCAAGAAGGCCAAGGTTGCTGCTGCTGCAACGGCCGAGGCCGACAAGGTGCGGGATGAGGGTGGGACAGCAGGCGCAGGCGACGACGTTCCAGCCGAGCAAGACGCAGCACGTCGTGCCCCGGCGCGATAACGAAAAGGGCGGCGAGGCCCATGTGGCGCATGTGGCGTCGGAGAGATGCGCCGAGAGAGAGGAGGTCGAAGAGGTCGAGCTGCGCATGCCTGGGTCGTTCGACTTTGAGGACCACGACAGCGGTGCTGAGCGTGCGGGCACCGTCGATCCATTCGATGCGGTCGGCATGCTTGGGAACTTGTGGCAGCGGATGCAGGTAAGATGATGGTGCGGATAAGATCAACCTTTCGTTCGTTTCGGATTTTGTTCCTATCTAGAGCTTATATACGTTTACCGTTACAGTTACTGGTTCTATCGGTTTTTTTTCCTTTTGGTTCTCGCTCGTATCAGTTTGGTCGCAAGTTAGCTATAGTATGTTGTTTCCTGTTTATCCGCTGTTAGTGCGAATCTAGGAAAGTCTCCCAAGATACCGAATCACGGCTCCCTTGAAGGAAAAAAAAAGCATCATTGGGAGGCACAGTCAATAAACGTTAATAAACAGCTGACTGTAGTAATAACGCTTGTTAGCCGTAACGAAATACATAAGTTCTTTACTTCGAAATTAGCTCTTCGCTGCTGTAACACGCGAGGGTGTCTGCACCGAGCGGTCGATGTGTTATCACCTCGCGAGGGCGGATCTATCTCAAAGTACAGGCAACAAACAGATATGAGCGTTGGGTTGGCCGTAAGCCATTTGTGGTTATGTGGGAACGACTGCCTCTCGCAACTCTGGATCTAAATCTATCGGAAAAGGTGACACGACAACACAATACGACACCGCAGTTTGCAGAATGATCGAGATGACTGTCCTGTTACACGAGATCATCGAGATGTCAGAGTCCATAATGCATAATGCATAATGGGTTCAAGATATCATACAACGAGATAAGCTATACGGTGACGGTAGACCAGAGTACAGTAGCCGGTTCCACAGGCGTCGAGCGAATTGGGGGTAACGGAAAACGGCAGGGGATAAATAGACAACACGAAATGTGGATCGAATGGAAAGGAGAGAGCACTTATCGATCACCGACCTTCCAACGCTTCTACTCCAGTTCCGAGTCCGAGTCTTCAACTTCCGAGTCCGAGTCTTCAACTTCCGAGTCCGAGTCTTCACCTTCCGAGTCCGAGACGAGTTCATCGTTGCTGGCACGGTCCCGATGGTGTACAGTTACAGGGCAACCAGCGAGCTGTCGTGCGGCAATGAACTTCCCAATCGCTTCCTTGACAGGTCCCGATGGCTGTGGCCCTGTCAAGGAAAGATGTTGTAGCGCGGGTAACACCTCTGTTACTCTTTCCCTGGAGAGTCCTTGCAGAGCAGGTGCAACGAATGGAACCGAAGCCTCGGATAGGTCCAAATCCTTAACAGAGGTGAACGGGCGTAAAAGTTCCAGCCATTGGGTGTCCTCCATGTCATCCTGCCATTCTAGTGGCGAATTTGGATCAGTTTCGATGACGATGTCGAGGTGTTCCAACGTGGGAAGGGGAGGAAAAGATGAGCTGCAGACCTGCGCAAGTGAGGAAATCTGCCAATCCAACGGTTTGCATGAGATCGACAACGTTACCCCTTCATCTTCCGTCCCATTTCGCGGATAAAGGCTGAATAGTACATTGTTTGGGTGACACGATATGTGTGCTTGATAGGCTGCCCTGAATATTGCTGTGCGACTGATGAAGTGGCGAAACAGTGGAGTGTCGAAAACTAGTTGATTGAAGAAAGTTATCTTGGTGTAGCTGAGTAGAGGAGCTTCGAGTTGGGACACGATGTCTTCCAAGTACTCGCTATCGCCTGTGAACTGCAGTAAGGTGAGAGCGGGGAGGGAAACGCGTGTGATGGGAGGCGGGCGTCGGCTTGCTCTGTCCGCCTGAGATCGAGGGGACTGGAATTCAAGGTGAAGCTCTTTGAGGCTTGTCAAGGTGGACAGGGCAGTGACCATCGCCTCGGGTGAAAAGTATCCGGAACGAGGAATATCTAGGTAAAGACTGACAAGGTCATGGGTAGACAAAAGTAGCTTCGGTAATGCCGGAAATGGAATGCCATACAAGAAGAGTTGTCGCAGACTCGGGGCAGATCCACCCAAGAATGAACCGGGAAGGACCGGGGGATTTTCGTCGTACGACCGAAGCCCCAGTTTTGTCAGGGCTGGGAATGGCTCCTGCATTACCGCGAATTCTTTCAACAGTGAATTTGGGACACTCCAGATGTCGATTGTACACACACGACTGTGCTGCTGGAGCGCGGAAATAATGTTAGCCACACCACTGACTGGCAGTGGCGGTTTTACAGAAACGGGAGATATGACGATGGGCAACGCTGGCCAGATATCCAGCATATTTGTGACCGGTGTCCTGTCTGTGCAAAGAAGCCGCAGATCCAGGCGACGGGGTGAATCAAACACAACGTAGCGCCATCGTTGACACACGTGGACTAGCGTGTACCATGCATCAACATGTTGAATGCGATAAGAATATCTCTGAGTTCGGGTCACATAGTCGAAGATTTCTAGAAGGACATCGTCGGGGAGTATATTGATGCTCACGACTGTACCACTCAACTCAGTAATCATCCAAGAGGAACCTGTGGGTGATTATCACTCACCTCGACCTTCTTCGACCCACAACAATTTCCGTTGACGTGAAGCATGCTCCCCCCTATCAGAATCCTTGACAGTCGGAGTCAGCATTAGTGATGTGCTAACTTGAAGGGACGGATATTTGGCAATAGCGCTGGGATTTCGAGTTTCGAGCAGGCAGAACAGTGGCTAGTGAGTAGCAAGTCAGGTCCTTTCATAACAGAGCTGGGGCCTTCGAGTGACTTTACACGTACTAGTCAGAGGTAATAATCACAGTAGGAAATGAATCAGCTTGAAGACAAGGAGGATACGTAGAGCGGTGGCCTTATACTAATATCATCCATGTCTTGAGGTCGTGTTGTACACGTTGTATGGCACAGCCCCACACCAAAACCCCATAAAGTACCTATCCATCTTTCGCGACGCTGTGGAGAGAAATCACGAAGATGTCAGTGGGGACGAGCTGTCCTTCACACGGTCGGCAGCGCCAAACACCTCCGGCAACGTCCTTGGACGACTGGATTTCCTAACTTGAAGGACCCCATACACGACTGTGCGATGAGCGTCAATGCGACAACAAGCATCGATCCGCCTTGCCGTCGACTCGTCGGCTCCAGTACAAGCAGGTCGAGATTCCGTACTCAGGCTCACCATCTTCGCCAGGCTTTAGCGAGATACCCTTTTATTCATTCAGAAAAATTCGACCTACGCCTCTCACCAACGCAAACACAACCACCACCACGCAGCCCCGATGCTGAATGCGGAACTACTTGGGTTCACACAGCGGTGGGAGTATATGCTCCTGTGAGATTACATATCGTCCCACCGCCATCCTCTCTCTTCAAATTTATCAGACCGGTGGCCCGATGGGGTATGGAGCTGAACAGGGAGTTAACAGAAGAATGAGGACGGCGGTGCGTGGTCAAGATTTGCTGCTCTCGGCCCATTCCCCTAACCTCTTCTTTTGTTGTAAAGATCTTGCATTGGTTGTCCTCACATCCACCAGAGTCCGACAATGAATGGCCTTGAGCTCGCAGTCGATGATACCAGAGCGCTCTATGTGCTCAGGCGCGGCGTCAAAACCATTGCAAGGACCCCGAGCTCTCGAGCGCGAGTAACGCGAGATCTGGCCAAGTTGAATGCCTTCCCCCTTGCTGTGCTCACGTATCGCAGTCACTGGGAGCGCACGCGACATTCGTCCTGCTCCTGCCTTACGCGTGCAGTAACCTCGTGTAAATAAGGAATCACTCGTGCTTCCGTGACGGAACCGCGCAACCACAGAGCACCGCGTTGTTTCCAAGCTTTAACATGATCACGTCGGGGACATTCTCACCCTAAGCCATCACCGCACTGTATCGTAGTGCGCGACATGACACGTCCCACCGCTGTCTTCTTCACACTCCTCACTCTGTCAAAGTCCTCTCCCTCCGCCACCGGGGTGTCCTCCGTGGCAGCCGCTACAGGTGGACGTCGCGCAGAAGGTCATTCCGAAGAAAAGGTCAAGGAGAAGGAGGAGTGTGTATGGAAGGAGATGCAGATCCTCCAGGTCCTCAACCATCTCGGCACCGTGCGTCCCATTTCTCTCCCATTACTTTGTTCCCTGGCCTGCTTCCTCCCTGTAGTCATGATCCGTGTGCGTGTGTGTGTCATCGTTGGTGGCCTAATGTGTTCTTTTGTTCCAGTGGTTCGAGTTGCGGTCAAAGTACCATCCGAATTTCGAGTTCGACATCGGCGGAGAGCCCTTTGAGCGCATCGTCCAGCGTGGCCACTTCTCGCAGCGAGATTCCTTCGCGGTGCTTCGGTACGTTCCGTCGTTTTCCAGCCCCTGATAGTTAGACCCCCATCCCACTTGGAAGACTGAAAACGAACAGTTGCTGCCTTTTCCCCAGTTCAATGTTCTCCGGCCTGAAGCGGGACTTGCAGCACGACATCGTCCACTAGGACCTCAAGTACGTTGCTTCCCCTTTGTTGTCACTTCTCAAATTCCTTCCCTCGCTTCATATCTCTGCTTTTGAATTTGCTCCTCGTCTTCCTGCTCCTCATCCCCGCATGGCTCTTCAAAGCTATCTTGCACACCCACTCCTCTTATCTCTCTTTCCTCAGATGAGCCTTACGAGCTCACCCGCACGTCTTAGTCCTAGCTTGACTGGGCCCACGTTTCCAAGTGAGTAACCATACAACGGGAGGAAACAGACGAGCACAGCAAGCACGGAGTACATGTAGACGTGAGATCGAAAATATGGCAGCTGGAGACTAGGAATAGGAAACACAGGAAATCCAGTCAGAAGCAACAAAACAACAGATCTGGGGTTCCAAAAATCGGGGACCTATAACACAGCCAAGGCAAGCAAAGTGAAAAGATTATAGAACCATAAATGTACTAGTACGGTGGGCATCTGTAAGGAAGGCTCACAGCGGAAAAACAATTTGTATTCCCATCAAACAGTGACAAAAGTGAGGAACTGACAATGAAAGGGGAAACAGGCGACGATGCACGGTACCATGGCCGGGCCGCTGGCACCCGCCGGACTCTACGTACAACTCTACGATGACGATGAACACAGACAACACAACTGTCGCCAGCACCGTGTCGATCTATAATCCGTTCCAGGATTCGCACCGTCGTTGACTGTTCGGCCTCAGCACAGAGCATGTCCAGATCTCGCTCCTGCCATCCGTGTCCTCAGCGGATATTCATTCCGAAATTTCGACTCACGTTTCTCACCCTTGCTCTCACCTATGGAAATGCGGATGATATGTGATCTATTCGTTGGTTACGTCCACTGGGTGTCTCAAGTACGTTGCTCCCTCGTTTTTTTTAACATCCCATTTTCTGCGAGATCATTGGACTGATGGTTGGCATTCGTACAGGTCGGAGAACATTCCGTTCCACCGGCATATCAAGGCCCATGGTCAGATGTCTTCATCGCCGACATTGGCATGTTCGTTGCTTCAGCTTGCTCTCTAGAGACGCGGCTCACACAGTCCCAAACACCCCAATCCC
>WNFC01030057.1_pt1 | contig 10584 bp, 5 predicted proteins | sample 5400541 | NCBI WGS metagenome assembly WNFC01 (sample SAMN13153342, study PRJNA577476) | soil metagenome | isolation source: 120 cm saprolite under Douglas fir tree site 2 hole 2 replicate 1 | place: USA:California | collected 2015-04-18
GTCGCGCCCAGCCGCCGCGCAAGCCGGATGTCCGTTGGCGCGGATCTGCAACCCTTTTGCTGTCACGGGGAAATCGGGCGAGAAAGTGTGGCCGGCAATGTAAGCTGCGCCGCTCAGGTCTAGCGCGATTGCGTTGGCGAAATCGTGCCCGCTGCCACCTACGAAGGTGGAATACAGCAGGTTAGATCCGTTGGCGCTTAGTTTGCTAACAAAGGCGTGGTGGCAAGGCTGCGCGGCGACACAGTTGGCCGCCCTCTGCGCGGCTTGTAACGTTGTGGGGAAGTTGGCAGATTGCGTGACACCGGCAACGTGAGCTTCACCGGCCGCGTTCAGAGCGAGTCCGCGGGCTTCTTCGTCGCCGCTGCCGCCCAGGTAAGTGGCGTAAAGCAAGTGGGAGCCATCGGCGCTCAGCTTAGCCACAAAAGCGTCACGGCCGCCACCGGGGATACGTTGTGCTGCTCCGGCTGTAATAGGAAAGTCTGATGAGTACGTGGCGCCTGCGACGAATGCTTCGCCCTTTTCATTCACTGCAATGGCGCGCCCGAGATCACTGTTGCTGCCGCCCAGGTAGGTGGAGTAAACGAGGGCAGTGCCAGTGGGATTCAGTTTGGCCACAAAAGCGGTGGTGTCGGCGCTGCGCGCTTTTGTCTGCAACGCACCTGCCGTAGTTGGAAAATTGGCCGAGGCGGAAGAGCCGGTGACATAGGCATTGCCTTTACTGTCAGCTGCAATGCCCAGAGCTTTCTCTAGATTGCTGCCTCCGAGATAGGTGGAGTAGACGAGACTGGGATCGATGACCAAAGCGGCGCTCTTATCGTAGGCGCCCACCTGAAACGCTACCTCGCGCTGGCTTGCAAGAATGAAGTGTCCCTCGATGGCAGTCTTTTGTCCGGCGCGTTCTTGATAGAGCAGCGGCTGGTGCAAGCGGACGTCGCCGCCGGGGATGTTGAGAACAACGTCACCTTTTTCCAAACGAAGTTTTTGCGCACCACTGAAGGCTAACCGAATACGACTCGGGTCGGCGCCCGGCGCCAGTACAAAGTCATATTCCAGGCGACCTTGATGGCCGTAATAGACAAGATCCACGCCCGGAAATACGTCGCGATATTGGACTCTCGCGTAATTCGGGATGTCAGTGTGCCAACGGCTGGGATCGCCGCCGATGAAGTAGGCGCTCTTGCCGGCGAGTTCCTCCGTCCCAGTTACCTTCGGCGAAGGGTTGGCGCCGACGAGCCGCATGCGCACCACGGCGGATTTCGCGTTAACCGGCGCCGCCGCAGGTGGAGTCAGCGAGAGCACCGCCTCGCGCGGAGTAAGGAAGAGATTGTAGCCGTTACCCCGGGAGAGGAATTGCACGCGGGTATCAGTCTGTCCGCGGTTTGCCTCAAAGCTTAATGGCAAAGAACCGTAGGCGGCATTAATCTGTGCTGCTGCAGGCGAAACGGCGGCGCGAGAAGCCGCAAGGTTCGCATTTGCTGACGACGTTGACGCGAAGTGTTGCCACGCGAAATAGCCCGTAACACAGAGCAGGACGAGACTGATGAATATCAGAGTGCGCTTCATTAAAATCCTCCACAGAGATATGTCGTGTGACGATAGACGCGCGCTTACTCTGCAGCGAGCGATGGATACCTACATCGCATCGGTGCGAGCTCGCGTAAAAAAGTCTGGGGATACGGGCTTAACCAAAGCGGTTCAAAGGGGGAGTGAACCTAATCCGCCCGGATCAGTGCGGCGAAGTCTGAACGGAAGAAATTGAATTGTCAAGATGAAGAATATTGCACAGCGCAAATCAGGAACGGAAGCAGACGATCGACTATTCCCCGAACAGCGGCACCTGCCGCACGTCGGCAGCAGTCTTACGCCGCCGACGCGTGCCGCCAATGACCGCCAACACACTTAGGGATGCCAACGCGCTGCGGGGAACAAAAATTCGTTGCGTGTTGGAACGCAAGTCGGGAGGATTGATCAGGAAACCTTCGGTGATCGCCTGAGTGAGGTCGTTGGGCATCATGCCTTCGAGGATCTCATTGTCTTTAAATTTCAGGCGCACCCAAAGGCCTTCGGTACGCGGGCGGCTTGTGAAAGTTTTTCGAGTGAGCGATTCCGAGTCGCTGAATTCGCGCACGAAGTAGACACCTTTGATGTCTTTGAGGTCGATCGCGACCACGTTGCCAGCCGTGTTCAGTAGTTCCAGCCTGCCCTCGTGTACGTAGTTCGAGGGAGCTACATACCCAGACACAGAATCCCGGTCCATCTTGCGCACAATTACTTTCTTGTGGGTGGAAGGCATGGATTCGTATTTAGCGCCAAAGCGGGTTTGAAGCTTGACGCGATCGTATGTCCGGATTCTCGCACTTTTCAGGGCATAACAGGTGTTCTACGCGTTCCCTGTAGCCAAAATGTAAACGTTGTGGTATTTTCTGTAGCTTGCCGCATCCCATCGCAGGAAGTCTAAGCCCACTATATAGAGTCACTTACATCCAAGTGGCAGGGCTCGCGAGTTTCCCCGGGCGGAAGCCTGTGGAAATCCTGTGGATAGGTGCGGTTCCGCGGGCCAAGGGGCGTCACTTTTAGAAACGCATGGCCGATTACATCTACACCATGGAAATCCGGCTGACGCCGGACCAGCAAAAGGGCGTCACGCTAGTTCAGGACGTGGCCCGAGCCGCGGGGATGAACGTTTATCTCACCGGTGGTGCCATCCGCGACATCATAAGCGGGTTTCAGATACGCGATCTTGATTTCACCGTGCAGGGTAACCCGCTTCGCCTGCAAAAAGAACTGGAGCGTGCCGGTGCCACAATTGGGTACACCGACGACGATGTAAAGTCCGTTTACCTGGTTTTGCCAGGGAACGTGCGAGCGGAAATCAGCATGGCTCGCACCGAGCGATATGAGAAAGCCGGTAAGCCTCCTGCCATCTCTCCTGCCACGATTATCGAAGACTTGCGGCGTCGCGACTTCACCGTCAACGCCATGGCGCTGTCGCTAAATCCTGGCTCGCGGGGTCTGTTAATGGACCCATTCAATGGTGCCGCGGATATTGAAGCCAAGCTGCTGCGCGTGCTGCACAACTACGCGTTCGTAGAGGATCCGTCTCGCCTGATTCGGGCCAGCCGTTTTGCTGCGCGCTTCCACTGGCCATTGGAGGAACGGACCCAGCAACGGTTCGAATCTGCCAAGGAAAATAATTACATCGAGTACATCACGGACAAGGGAATCGGCTCGGAAATCGAGCAGCTCGCGTATGAGGAAGACCCGCTGCATATTGTTCGCGTGCTGGAGAAAGAAGACTGGTTGAAAGTGCTGAACCCGCACTGGACAACCGCGAAGGTGGACAGCACGGGACTGAGCCAGCTGATGAAAATGCGCCAGCAAATGAACGAACTGGGCTATACACCCGATCCCTCGCCGGCCGTCATGCACTTTTTAACGGCGCGCTTGGGCGACAAAGATATCGCCGACATGCGCAAGCGCATTCCGCGGAAAGATTTGGTTGAGGGCTGGCGGGACCTTGAGGAAAATGCCAAGCAACTGGCGAAGCGGCTGAGCGGAAAGGAAGCAGGAACTCCGTCGCGCACTTGGAAACTGTTGTCGGAGGCGAGACCCGAGATGGTGTTATTCCTCTCGGTGACCGCACGACAGCAGGCAGTCGTACAAAAGATAAAGAATTTTTTCACCAAGTGGCGGCAAGTGCAGCAGAAGATTCCACTGCCAGAAATGACCGAGCTGCACATCACGCCGCAACTGCCGCAGTACCCGAAGATCGCGCACGACGTATTCATGCTGCTGCTGGACGGAAAATTGCGTTCGCGAACCGAAACTCTGAAATTCTTGAAACCTTTCGCGCCCCCACCCCCGCCCCCGCCTCCGCCTCCGCCTAAGCGCGGACGGGCTGCCAAAGCAGCGGCGGCAGGCACTGCAAACTCGCCTGTAGCTCCGGTTGCGGGGAGCGGCAAGAAGAAGGTGAAGGGCCCAGCAGTTGTTCCACTGCCGCCCCTGCAGAAGGCAGCTCCGAAAATGGAATCTGCAAAAGCTGGCAAAGATCGCAAGAGGCCTGCAAGCAAAGCTAACAAGCCAAAAAAGCACACAGGCAAGGCGAACAAGAAGAAGAAGCGGAAGTAGGCGTGGCTAGGAGTTCTATCGCAACTCCGAAACCCCGACTCTCAAGAAATTTTAGGAATGATTCGCGGTTAAGTTCCCGCCCTTCGGAGATATAATATTCACATGCGTCGCTTAGCATTTATCGCGACGTTCGCCCTGGCGTTAAACGTGCCGCCCGTGTGGGCGCAAATGCGCTCGGCCCCGCGGGTTATGGGTCCCGCGTTCAGATCCGGCTTTGCTGCCCGCAGCCAGGGGTTTGTCGGTGGGGGCTTTGGGTTCGGGCACAATCCACGGTTCAATGTTTTTTTCGGTCCCAGCCCTTTCTTTTTTCATCGTCACTTTTTCCGCTCGTCCTTCTTCTTCCCACAGCCCTTTTTTGTGCCGGTAGTTTATGGCGGTTACCCGTATCCAGTTGTCAGTCAGTCTTATACAGCTAATGATTCGGCCGCGGCTTACGATCAACAACGCGAACTCGCGCGCGAGGTAGATCGCCTCAGTGAGGAAGTTGAACGCCTGCGTGACGAGCAGGCGAACCGCCAGAAACCGTCTCCCCCACCGCAATTGCAAGCTCAAAATACGGAGCCACTTCGTCCCACGGTACTGGTGTTCCGCGACAAACACATTGAGGAAGCGAAGAACTATGCCATCGTCGGGCCGACGCTGTGGATCTTCAGAGAGAGGCGGGCGAAAAAAATACCACTAGCTGAAATCGATGTTCCCGCCACCAGCAAATTGAATGATGAACGCGGAGTGGAATTCCGCTTGCCCGCGCAGTAGCAACGCATAACTAAAGCAAGTTCCAGAAAAGTAGTCTTGCTTCCTTTTGAGATCCGTGCAGCCCGCGGCGCGAAAAAGATATGCAACAATGGGCCGCCTTACGCACAGCCTGGCAGCCGATAAAATGAGATCATCGTAAGAGAATCGACCCAATCATGTCCGAATTTGTCCACCTCCACTTACATACCGACTATTCGATGCTTGATGGCGCTTGCGACGTAGAAAAGCTCGTCGATCGCGTCAAAGAGCTAGGCATGCCGGCCGTCGCCATGACGGACCACGGCAACATTTTTGGTGCCGTCAGTTTTGTGAATGCGGCGCACAAAGCTGGGGTCAAGCCAATCGTCGGCTGCGAGCTGTACATCTGCAAGAAGGACGATCACAACATTCAGCGCACGCCCCCCGATAACGATACCTACAACCATCTTCTGGTGCTGGCGGAAAATGAAGAGGGCTATCGCAATTTGGTCAAGATCACATCCGAGGCATCGCTGCATGGGTTCTACTACAAACCGAGGGTGAGCAAGAAATTTCTGGCGGAACATTCGCGAGGACTGATCGGTCTTTCAGGCTGCCTGAAGGGCGAAGTGGCTGAACGTCTCATGGAAGGGAAGTACCAGGCGGCGCGCGAAGCGGCGGCCGCATTTGGGGACATCTTTGGTAAGGGAAACTTTTATCTGGAAATACAGGACCAGGGGCTCGAGATGGAGCACCGGATTCAGGCCGATCTGTTCCGTGTGGAAAAAGATCTCGGGCTGCCTTTAGTAGCTACGAATGACAGCCATTATTTGTGCGAAGACGATGCTCACGCGCAGGACGTGATGCTATGCATCCAGACTGGAAAGTCCATCCAGGACACCAATCGCATGAAGTTCCAGGGCACGCAATTCTTCGTGAAAAGTCATGAGGAGATGGCGCGCGTCTTCAAGGACTCACCCGACGTGCTGTCACGGACGATGGCCATTGCTGAACGCTGCAACATGCGTCTGGAAAAAGTGAGTAATCCATTCCCGCATTTCGACGTGCCGCCGGGGTTCACGTTAGACAGTTATTTTGAACGCGTCACTCGCGAAGGTTTCGCCAGACGGATGGAAACACTTCGCGGGCTGGAACGAGCAGGGCGTCTGAAACACAACATTGCGGACTACGAGCAGCGGCTGGCGCGCGAGCTGGGAATTATCCAACGCTTTCTAAATCCCGAGCGCGTTTCCATGCCCGATATTGATATCGACTTCTGCATGAATCGCCGCGGGGAAGTTATCGATTATGTAACGCAGAAATACGGGCGGCAAAACGTCGCGCAGATAATTACCTTCGGCACTATGGCGGCCAAGGCGGCGATCAAAGATGTAGGCCGCGCCATGGATATCCCGTATAGCGATGTGGACCGCATTGCGAAGATGGTGCCCAACCAGCTCAACATCAAGATCGAGCAGGCAGTCCATGATTCCGCGCAGCTTCAGGAGGCCTACGAGAAAGACGCCCAGATCAGGCAGCTCATCGACACCGCGAAAAGGCTCGAAGGACTGGTGCGGAATGCGGGAGTCCACGCGGCAGGCGTTGTTATTTCTCCGCGCCCGCTTACCGATCTGGTTCCGCTGCACAAGACGAAGAATGATGAAATCGTAACCGCCTTCGACATGCTGGCGATTGAAAAGCTGGGCCTGTTGAAGATGGATTTCCTGGGATTGACAACCCTCACCATCTTGGACGACACGCTAAAACTTATCGCTCAGACGCGTGGTGAGAGCATTGCGCTGGAGAGTATTCCGCTGGAGGACAAAGAGACCTATGAAAAAGTGTTTCACCGGGGACTGACGTCCGGAGTTTTCCAGTTTGAATCGCACGGCATGCGCGACGTGCTGCGTCGCTATCAACCAAATTCCATCGAAGACCTTACGGCATTGAACGCACTCTACCGTCCGGGGCCGATTCAGGGCGGAATGATCGACGATTTCATCGATCGCAAGCACGGACGTAAGAAGATCGAATACGAACTTCCGGAATTAAAGGAGATGCTGCAGGAAACCCTGGGCGTCATCGTCTACCAGGAACAAGTCATGCAGATTGCCAACCGCCTGGCAGGCTACTCACTGGGAGAAGCTGATCTGCTTCGACGTGCCATGGGCAAGAAGATCGCTTCGGAGATGGCGGCGCAACGGGAACGCTTTGTCAGTGGCGCGGTGCAGCGCGGATATCCGCCCAAGAAAGTAGAAAAGATTTTTGATCTGATGGCGCAGTTCGCGGGCTACGGATTCAATAAATCACATTCCGCTGCTTACGCTCTGTTGGCCTATCACACTGCGTATCTGAAGACCCGTCATCCCTTCGAATTCATGGCCGCGCTGCTGACGTCAGTTACCGGCAATACCGACGATGTGGTGAAGTACATCAATGAGTGCCGCGAGATGGGAATCGCGGTGGAGCCCCCGGACATCAATGTGAGCGATGCAAACTTCACACCCCACGGCAGTGCCATCCGTTTCGGATTGGCCGCGGTGAAGAATGTGGGGCGCAACGCTATCGACTCGATTATTGCTGGGCGGAAAGAACAGGGAAGTTACCGCTCAATTTTTGAGTTCTGCGAAAAAGTTGACTTGCGCCTGCTGAACAAACGCGTGCTGGAATCACTGATCAAGAGCGGGGCTATGGATTCGCTCGGCGGGAGATCGCAGTTGATGGCGGTGATCGACCGGGCAATCGAGCGCGCACAGAAAACACAACGTGACGCGGAATCGGGTCAGCACGGTTTGTTCGGCGTGTTCCAGCAGGAGGAAGCTCATAACGGAAATGAACAACTTCCAAGCGTTCCAGATTGGGACGAGCACACGCGACTGGCGGCGGAGAAGGAAATCCTCGGCTTCTTTATAACCGGCCACCCGCTCGAAAAGTATCTGGATAAATTGAAGGACTTCAATGCGCTCTCCACGGAGGATATTGCAGCCATGAAGTCTTCTACGGGAAAGGACGAGATTTGTGCCGGTGGAATGATCAGCAATCTGCGCGTGCTTAAATCAAAGCGTGGCGATTTTTATGCCCAGGGAACGTTTGAGGACCGCACCGGCGCAGTAGATATGCTCGTCTTCCCGGAGGCTTATAAACGCTTGCAGGAGAAAGTAAAACTTGAGGTGCCGGTGCTGATCCGTGGCGGGATACGGATTGAAGAGGGCGCTAATCCTAAGCTCACGGTCAGTGATATTACTGCTCTGGAAGAGGCCCGAGTTCCCCTGCCGCGCTCATTACGCATTCGCATTCCTCTGGAGAGCGCGTCGGAGTCCACGGTGGATGCACTGCATACATTGTTTACCGAGCGCAAAGGTGAAGCCAAAGTTCTGTTCGACGTGGAACGCCAAGGTGATTTCATGGTAGTGATGGAAGCGGAAGGCTATAATGTCCAACCAGATCGCAATTTCATTGCGCGCGTGGAACAACTCTGCGGCAGGGGCAGCGTGCGCATCATCAATTGAAATCTGCCTCCAATGAAGGTCTCAAGGAGACGAAGAAGAATGAGCGCCCGAGCGGCAGCTGCTGCTGCGGCAGCCAATGGCAGAGAAACGGTGATTGGGGCCGACTTCCTCCTGTCAATGGTGGAGACCCATTGGTCGGCCAGGAATGGTGACGCCAGTAAAATGGAATCTGGATTGAGAGCGCAGCAGGAATTACAGAAGATCGAGAGACAGATTGCCCAGCTGGAATCGGCGCCAGGGCAGGACGAGGAGACCCGCCGGGAAATTCAACAACTGCACGAGCGCGTGGATGCCTTGCGGCGGGAAGTATCTGCCCGCCTGAACGCCTGGGAGAAGACCGAGCTGGCGCGCCACCCGCAACGTCCTTACACCTTGGATTATGTGGAGCGCATTTTCACCGAGTGGAGTGAGATCCACGGCGATCGCGGCTTCGGCGATGATCCAGCCATTGTTTGTGGCATGGCTCGTTTTCATGGCGAAGATGTGATGATAGTTGGACATCAGAAGGCCCGCGACACCAAGCAAAAGGTTTATCGCAATTTCGGCATGCCTAATCCCGAGGGTTACCGGAAGGCGCTGCGCGCCATGGAAATCGCGGCGAAGTTCCGCCGTCCGGTATTCACTTTTGTGGATACTCCGGGCGCATATCCCGGGTTGGGTGCGGAAGAGCGCGGGCAGGCAGAGGCCATTGCCCGCAATCTGCGCGAAATGGTGCGCCTCGGAATTCCCATCATCACGGTCATCACTGGCGAGGGTGGAAGCGGAGGAGCGCTGGCGATTGCAATCGCGGATCGTGTGCTGATGATGGAGAATGCGATTTATTCGGTGATTTCGCCGGAAGGTTGCGCTTCCATCATGTGGAGGGATGCGACCAAGAAAGATCTTGCTGCGCAGGCTCTCAAGATTACGGCTAAGGATTTAGGTGAACTGGGCTGCATTGATGGCGTGGTGGAAGAACCGGAAGGGGGCGCCCACAACGACCACGAAGCTTCCGCCCTGCTGCTCGATGCCGCTCTGCAACGTCATTATGCTGAACTCAAGAAGATCCCGGCTCGCGAATTGCTCGCGTCACGATATAATAAATTCCGCAACATGGCGCAGTTCTTCACTGCGGAAGCCTAATTTCTCGCCGAGTGACCTTTGTTTAAAAGATGTTTTAAACTAGGTACATCCGGCATGGGATGGACCTTTGGTTCCTCTCGTGCTGCGCGGGTGTGCCGTATAATTGATGGTTTCACTCCGCCATATCATAAGAAATCTGGGCAGGTGTCACTGCTCTCTTGAAGGGAAGGAATTGTAATGGCCACGACGGATGTAGCGCTCCATGCAGACTCTGGGAGTGTGGAGCGGAAACGCATCGTCAACGATATGAGCATTCAGGTCGCGACGGTGAACGGTTCGGGATCACAAAGTTCGAACACTGTGCTGCTGCGCAGTATTTTCCAGATGGGGGTTCCGGTTTCCGGCAAGAATCTTTTTCCGTCAAATATTGCCGGACTTCCCACCTGGTACACGATTCGGGCTAATAAAGACGGTTACATCGCGCGCAAGAAGGAAATCGATTTTTTGGTGGCGATGAACCCGGAGACAGCCAGAGAAGACGTTCTTTCGTTGGCACCGGGCGCAGTCGCACTTTACGATGAGCCGCTGAATCTGAATACGCTTCGAAACGACCTGGTGTTCTACTCCGTTCCCTATGACAAGTTGGTGGGCCCTGTCTGTCCTGAGGCCAAGCTGCGCAAGCTGGTTAAGAACATGGTTTATGTGGGCGTAGTGGCGAAACTGCTCGACATCGATATGGCTGAGGTGGAGGAGGCGATCCGCAAACAGTTCGCCAAGAAGGTTAAGGCCGCGAACTTGAATCTGGCTGCGGTGCAGGCGGGATACGATTATGCGGCTGCGAGTCTTGCCAAACGCGATCCCTACCGCGTCCAGCGCATGGATAAGACGACGGGAAAGATCATCATTGACGGCAACTCGGCGGCAGCCCTGGGCTGCATGTTCGCCGGTTGCACAGTGGTGACCTGGTACCCGATCACACCTTCATCATCGCTTGTAGAGACGATGATCGAGTACATGAAGAGGTTCCGAATAGGTCCCGACGGCAAAGCGACTTTCGCTATTGTGCAAGCGGAAGATGAATTAGCCGCCATTGGTATGGTGATAGGTGCGGGCTGGGCGGGAGCTCGTGCCATGACGGCTACGGCGGGGCCGGGAATTTCGCTGATGGCTG
>WNFC01011413.1_pt1 | contig 10583 bp, 9 predicted proteins | sample 5400541 | NCBI WGS metagenome assembly WNFC01 (sample SAMN13153342, study PRJNA577476) | soil metagenome | isolation source: 120 cm saprolite under Douglas fir tree site 2 hole 2 replicate 1 | place: USA:California | collected 2015-04-18
GGACCGCTACGTATGGCTTCTTGCGCAATAGGGCCGACGAAAGCCTCGAAGTTTTCAACGCCGGGACTACCAGCTGTTGCAGGCCGGCTTGAAACCATAAGGATCAATACGAACGCGAGATAAGTGTGTGAAGAATGATTCATGACGTACCGAACCCGCTTTACGGATGCCAACACCCGTTTCCCAATTCTGCTGCATCCGTGAACATCAAACTGCTTTCGTATCATATCGCCGTCCTTCGGTCCGAGGACACATGAGTTGCTTCCGTGCGGGTACAAACGCAGGAGAAATGCGAAGCCGGAAGAAAGGCGAAGCCGGAGGGTGCTCAATTGCCCGAGTGAACCGGCTACGCAGCTTTTGTGGTCGGATGACGAGCTAACCGGAAGTTACGTTTTAACGCGGACTCCGACAACGTTGTCCCGAAGTCGGCTTCGAGGAGATCGCTACTGGTCTCCTCCAAGCCCGTTTCTGGACCGCGAGGAAGCGCCGAAGGGCTCAAGGATTACTTCCGCATTGCCGACTATTGGAAAACAACAGGCTAGGTGTCGGGTAGCCCGACGTGCTGGAGCAAGTTTTTGAACCTGCGATCGGACCGAAGCGGGTCCAGTTCATGTTCGATCAGCACCCAGTTAATCCCGCCATAGACTCCGATCCTAGCGTGTTGCTGATAGCCCTGATCAAGCCAGTAGAAGGCGCGGTCTTTTTCCCCGAGTTGAGCATACACCTCTGCAAGCAGGCGCGGCAGAAAGTACTGGCCGCTAGCGTGCAGGTACTCCAGCTGATTGGCCCATTTTGCCAGAGCTCGCCGATACCCGCCGCGGAGATAAGCCCCGTGGATCTGGGCGGCGAAATTTGCCAACCCGAACATCCTCAGCGATTGTTCCAGTTGAAGAATCGCGTCGCTGTACATCCCGGCCAGAGCGTAATCCCGGTAGAGGTAGTAATGCAGGAATGCGTCCTGGGGATGACGCTCGATGAATTTGCGGAGGACTTCGATCGCGTGCTGGTACTGGCCTGTCGCCGCCAACACGTCCGAGAGGTGGTCATAATCTGGGTCGAGTTGCTGCGCGATCTGGCATTCGCGGAGGCCCTCATCAAAACGCGCCAGCGCGTCGAAGAAATCGCATAAGCTCGAGTGGGCTTTGGCGTTATTTGGATTGAGCGCGATTGCCCGCTGCAGCTCCTGCTCCGCACGAGTCCACTCCCAGTCAGCGAACATCATTTCGCCGAGCGTACTGTGGGCATCGGAGGATGCCGCCTCGAGCGCTACCGCTTTCTCTGCCGACGCTCTCCTTATCTTCTGATCCTGCGCCGTCGAGCGCAGCAGATAGTAGTGGGAATAGGCTCTGCCTATGTACGCTGGTGCATAGATGGGATCGACATCAATGGCCTGGTCGAAATATCGCTGCGCCTTTCGCATGTCCGTATCGCCAGCGCCCCTATTCAGGTAGTAGTTCCCTTGCAGGTACGCCTCGAGCGCAGCGAGCTGCACCGTCCTAGGCTGGGGCGGCTGGCCGTCTGATAACTTAGTTTCCGTCTGGATTTCTCTGGCGATCTCCTGCGCCACTTCCCGCTCTAGCCCGAAGACGTCCTGCATTTGGCGCTCGTAACTCCCTGCCCAGACATGCTTGTCCCAAGGAGCGTAGATCAGCTGAGTTGTGATACGTACGCGGTCGCCTGAGCGTTGGAAGGTGCCTTCGACAATTCCGTCCACGTCCAACTCCCGCGCGATCTCTGGCAGCGACTCCGTCGTGTGCTGGTAGCGCGCCGTTGAGGTACGCGAAATGACCTTGATCGAGCCGATCTGGGCGAGCTCTGTGATCAGGGCGTCTGTCGTACCCTCGGAAAAGTATTCTTGGGTGGAATCCGTAGAAAGATTTTCTAGTGGCAGCACTGCCAGGGAGCGGATACGTGGAGGCCCGTTCCCGTTCGTGGACGTTCGCCACCGTAGCCGGACCACACTGAAGATAATCAACACGACTGCCATAGCGGCAACACCTGTCGCGAGCATGCGCGCCCGGCGGGCCGCTCTTTGCTGGGGTCCAGGAGTGCGGTGCTGGGGGAGCGAAGTTGCAGGGCGCTCTGTGCCACTAATGTCCTGCACCGGAGCGATCAGGCGATAACCACGCTTTGCTACCGTCTCAATTATTTGTGGCTGGCGGGCTTCATCTCCGAAAGCACGCCTTAAGACAGAGACTGAATGCCTCAAAACGTCGTCGGTCACATAGGTTCCAGGCCAGACCGCTTGGAGTAGTGTTTCTTTAGGAAGAACCTCGCCAGGGTGTTCTGCGAGACACACCAGCAGATCCATGGCCTTGGGCTCGAGTTGAACGGTTGTCCCATTGCGGCTGATGACATTCAGATCGCGCCTGACCAGCCACGGGCCTACGCCGAAGTCGCCGTTCACGACTCCTCCCACGCGCTAAATGACAGAATTATTATAAGGTTCTGGTCAAGGAAATGTCAGGTCCATTCGCTCCCGTCCACATGTGAACTTCACGCTGATTTCACGCATTCTTCACGACTCCTGAGCGAAGGGAGCGTAAAACCGCAATCAAGGCCGCCGGCATGCGCCGCGATAAGTGCCGGAGCAAGAAGCAGGGCTTCGACAACGAACCTGCGGCAGAACAGCCGGGCCTTGTCAGCGAATATCGCTCAGGAGCGCACGATGAAATCCAACATTGCAAAGAGAAGTATTGAACTGATTGCGTTCGCAGTCGCGCTCGCAAGCTTCGCGCCTTCCGCTTTCGCACAGTGCTCGTTGGCCCGGGCCGCCGGGAAATACGGGTTCTCTGATAGTGGAGCAGTTCTCGGAGTCGGGCCGCGCGCAGCAGTGGGGCTATTGACCTTTGATGCTTCGGGAAAACTCCAAGGACTCGTAACTGCGAGCTTGAATGGCAGCGTGAGTCAGACAACGGTTTCTGGCACCTATGAGGTGCGCGCTGATTGTAGTGGCACAGCGCAGTTAACCGAGTCGGCGTTGGACGCGTCGGGCCACTTGGTAACCACTCTCATAGCAACTGTGGCGATTGTCTGGGACAACAATATGCGAGAGGCACGCTTCCTGTTCACATCGACTGCACTACCAGACAACACACCGCTCGCAACAGTAATAAGCGGCGATGCCGAGAAATTGGTTCCGTGAGATTTGTCGAGAGGAAGACGCCTTCGAGTTTCACAAAGAGGAGAACACCCATGAAACGGATAACAATCATTCGAGCGTTAGCAGCCTTGGCCGTCGTGATAGCCCTGGCGACCGTTACCACAACGTCGAGGCATGCCGTGCGCGCGGTTTACGCTGCGAGTGGATGCTCGAACGCCACCTTGAACAGCAGCTATAGCTTTATCCAACCGGCGGGATTCACAACCCACAATTCAACGACAGGGAATGAGGTCCCTTGGCAATTCGTAGGAGTCGAGACGTTCGATGGAAAGGCTAACACCACCGTCAGCTACACTGCAGCAGTCGATGGCGCGATCTACCAGAACCAGGCTTCTGCAGGGACCTACACTGTGAATTCCAATTGTACTGGATCACTGTCCTTTACGGAGGGAGATGCGGCGGGACTGACCTTCAATATTGCGATTAGCGGCGGCGGGGCAGAGGTGTTCGCCATCTCCACGAATTCCGGCGACACCGCCACTGTCGTCGAGAAAAAACAATAAGCTTCAAGACCGCGGATGCCGGAGACACGCTGCCACGCAGTGTGTTTCCGGTGAGAAAAACAGTAGCGGTGATCACTCCTTTGACATAACAAACCACTAGCGATTCCTCGACTGGGTTGCGTGGGGGGGCAGGTCATCTGTTGTCGCCGAGTGGTTTCAACCCGATTTAACAGGGGTCGTTATCGGCGGATCGAGGGATTCTCCGATATATCGACCGCATACTAGCCTAAGAACCAGTCGCCAGCATGAAGTCGCCTTTGCGAGTACCGGGGACGATCTTCCATCCGGGCTTCAGTTCAAGCGTCCATCCATCACCCCCGAGACTACTGCCTTTACTCACAGATGGCGCAGCAACGATCACGGCGCTCCAATCGGCCTTCATGAGCGCTCCGTTTTCTGCGTCCAGGATGCCCCAATCGTCAGTGATGCGCAGATGCGGATAGACCGTTCCGGCATCTCCCAGAGGTTGTAAGTTTCGTGGGTCGAACTGTACGTGCATATTCCGAACGTGAAGCGTGAGCACCGGGCCGTCAATGAATCTTGCACGGTAGCCTGCAACAATCTGCTGCCGTCTGGTCTCTCTTTGCGTCTCCGCAGCGCGAAGCGTCGCGCCATCATACTGGGTGGCTCGGCTTTTCGCAGCAAGCTGCAGATTTGTGGGAAGAGCTATGTGGAGAGCGTTTCGGAGCATAGCGTCGAAGCGCTGGCCTGCTCTCAACTGATCGTGCCATCCCGGCGAGTACCGGTCGAGTAGCAAGCCGTAGCCGGGGCCAGTAGCGTAGGCAAACGATCGGACAAATGTGCTGTCGTCTCTATGGCTGGAAAGATCGTTCAGGGCTGCCTTGATTTGTTCTCCGGGTGTGGGATTTCCCACACGAACCCCTGTGTATTCAGCTAGACCCTCGTTCAGCTCAAGCGCTTGCTCCTGCACGTCCGCGCCAGGAAAGAGCCGGTAGCGTTCCGCGCGAAAGAGGACTGCGTCAGCTGCCGCCTTTCTGCGTTCCTCGTCGGTACCCGCCTGAAGAGCACGCGAGAGCGCTCGCCACTCCAGCTGCAGGTAGTATCGCCCATCAACCGTATCCAGTTGTGCATTCTCTCCGCCTTCGACCTTTGGAAGTTTGAGTTGGTTCTGAATGCGGTGGAAGAGTTCGTGCGAAATAAGAGTCCCCCGCTGTCGCACCTCACGCGGAAGAGGCCACAACATCTGCGTCCAGTGAACACCAGACCATTCGACCGCCGTATTCGCGATGTTCTGGTCCGTAGACAAGATGCCAACAAAGACGCCGCCCTCGGATTTCAGCAGCCCTTTCGCATCCGCCTGGCTGGCGACAATGCTCCGGCTTTGGGGATCCACAAACATGATCGGCCCGCAGAGCGATACACCCCACAGTTGTCCGTGATCGGCCTGGCACAGCGATTGAGCTTCCGAGAAATATGTTTGCGCGGTTTCAATTGGGATCGGCTGAGGAGTTTGCGCCGAAGCAGTGAGGGGAATTGTTGACAACAACAACGCGGTCGCAACGCGAAGGCATTCCATCCTATTCAGTCCCCCGTTGGACGCACGTATCTGAACTCCTTCCCCTTGCGGAGAGTGCTAAAACCACTTCAGTCTGAGACGAGCGAGCCCTGCAAACGTAAGCGGGGATTTCCGCCATTTTCATGTGGATTTTCGGATGTCTATCGGTATTCTGGCCGAGTGACGGGCAAACCGGAAGGAACCCTCTTAAGTCAGCGCTTATAGGGTCGTTCCCCCGGGCTTGAATCGTTTCTTACGCCTTTCGCAGCGCTGAAGCGCTGGGCTAGTCTTGGCCGCCCCTCCGGGGCTGCGCTGCGGGACCGAATGTTACCTAGCGTGGTTGACCTAGTGGGTCTTACCTAGTGAGTTTCACCGTCGCCAGGGGCTACGTCAGGTGTGTCCACTTTCTGGGCGAAGGGTGAATTCGAGGAAGGCGCGGGCTGGAATTCGCCTGGTTCTTTACCAGCGAGAGCGACGTTCATGAACTGGATCCAAATCGGCAGCGCGGCGTGACCTCCTGATTCCTTTGGCCCGAGGGATTTCTTCTCGTCATATCCCATCCAGACCCCGCACGTAAGCGACGGCGAAAAACCGATGAACCAGGCATCGGTGAAATCGTTAGTGGTGCCGGTCTTGCCCGCTAAGGGATAGGGCATCTTGGCAGCCGCGACCGCTGTGCCGTGCAATACAACTTCCCGCAGCATGGAAGTCATAATGCGTGCCGTGCGCGAACTGATTACGTCCTTGATATCCGGAAAATCTTCTTCCAGGACGCGGCCTTCATAATCTGTCACTTTCTTTATGTACCGGGGAGCGAGGCGGACTCCATCATTAGGGAACACGCTGAAGGCAGAGGTCTGTTCCATCAGCGTGATCTCAGCTGAACCAAGAGCAACGGGCAGGTAGGCGGGGATGGTAGAGGTCACTCCGAAGCGGTGCGCGTAGTCAATCACGGTGCGAATGCCGATGCGGTCCGCAAGTTTGAGCGCGGGAATGTTTCTCGATTGGGCAAGGGCACGGCGCAGCGTGATCTGGCCCTCGAATTTGTCGTCGTAGTTATGCGGAATATACGGGCCGGACGGAGTGTCGAAAGTTACGGGCGCGTCCAGGATTGTCTCGTCGGGACTGCCGCCCTGGTCCATCACGGCGGTATAGACGTATGGTTTGAAGGACGATCCGACCTGTCGCAGGGCCTGGGTGGCGCGATTGAACTTGGAGAGATTAAAGTCGCGTCCACCTACCATGGCCTTGATCTCACCAGTGGCGTTGTCGATGGCAACCAGCGCACCTTGAGCGCCGGAATCCTGTTCGAGACTGACCTTGGACTTTCCCCCGGCGTCGAGAGAGAGCACTTTGACATAGACGATGTCTCCGATTGCGAGCAAAGCGGACAGCTTGCGCTGGGTCCATGCGACGTCAGCCTGCGAGAGCGTCGCCGTGCGCTGCCCGAAGCGAATCTGAGCAGCAGAGGGTGACACGGCAGCGACGAGAGCGTGCACGTATCCGTTAACCTCGGGCTCTTGGTCCCAATCGGGATCTTCATATTTGTCGAGTCTCTGTCCCTGAGCGACCACGTTGGCAAGATTGCCGCGCCATTTCTGCCGGTGTTCATAAGCTGCCAGACCGTCGAGCACCGCACGGTTGGCGGCCTTCTGCAAGTCCATGTCGAGCGAGGTGTAAACACGGAGGCCACCTTCGTGAACCTGATCGCTTCCGTACTTGGCCTCGAGGTAGCGGCGGATTTCTTCCACGAAATTGGGCGCCAGGGAATTCGGATCCTTCTGCACGTTGAGCTGGATCGGTTTGGCCTTGGCATCGGCGGCCTGAGTGGCGGTGATGCGGCCATCTTCGAGCATGGCGTTGAGCACGAGATTGCGACGCTTCTGGGCGCGGTCCGGATGGGCAATCGGCGAATAGTATTGCGGCGCCTTGGGAAGGCCCGCGAGTAGAGCGGCTTCCTCGAGCTTTAATTGCTTCGCGGGCTTGCCAAAGTAGTATTCCGAGGCAGCTTCGAAGCCATATGCGCCGTGTCCGAGAAATATCTGGTTGGCATAAAGCGTGAAAATCTGCGGCTTGGTGAAACGACGCTCCATCTGAATGGCCAGCAGCGCTTCCTGGATCTTGCGATGGAAGGAGCGATCGGGCGAGAGAAACAGATTGCGCGCCAGCTGCATGGTGAGCGTGGACGCGCCCTGGACCTTCCCGCCGGATTCGATGTCGCGATAGGCCGCTCCGGCGATGCGCCAGAAGTTGATCCCCGAGTGGGTGTAGAAATCTTTGTCTTCGATGGAGACCAGCGCATTGCGCAAGACTTCGGGATAGTCGTCGTAGGTGGCAACCACGCGCCGTTGCAGCGCGAACGTGCCGATCACGCGGCTCTGGTCGTCGTAGAGCTCAGTCACCGAACTGGGACGATAATGTTCGAGCTGTTCGACCTGGGGCAGGTCGGTCGAGTACACGAGCAGCAGTCCCCCGGCCGCGCCGACTGCGGCCGAGAGCAGGATGAGTAGCCCGAACAGCACGTGTCCGACCAGCTTCCGTTCGCCAATTTCGAGCGGAGGAAGATGCTGGTAAAGGGTCTTCATAGGTGCAGTGGCCGGTTGCCACCGGCCAGTACTCAGTGTACTCAGGAACTTCGCGGCTGGCGGATTTGGAATTAGCGCAAAAGAAAATCGCCCGCAGCAGCGGGCGAATGATCACTGGTTACTGACAACTGCTCTTACGCTTTCGATTCCCGGTTCTTCAGAACTTCCAGAGCCTTGTTCAATTGTTCGTCCGTCTGATTTTTTGGCTTCTGAGTTTGATCGTCGGGAGCGGCCTGCTGGTCTTCGTCCGGCAGTCCACCGTCATCGTTGTTGTCGGCCACCACGAAATTGGGTGTAACCGCGGCATCCTGAATTGCCTTGCCATTCGGAGTGTAGTACTTGGCGATGGAAAGAATCAGGGCTGCGCCGTCGGGCATGTCGATCAGTTTCTGCACCGAGCCGTCACCGAAAGTCTTGTCTCCGACAACGTCGCCGCGCGCGTTCTCGAGGATGGCAGAGGCCACGATTTCCGCCGGACCGGCTGTGCCACGATTCACCAGCACTGCAACGGGAAGCTTGGTGATGTCCTTGGCCGGATCCGCATTAAACGCCTGGCGGGGATATTTCTGCCCCTGCAGGTAGGTGATAGTGCCATGATCGAGGAAGAGGTTGGCGGTTGCGATGCCTTCGGCCTCGTCGCCGCTGGCAGCATTGCGCAAATCCAACACCAGCTTCCTGGCGCCCTGTTTCTGCAGATTGCGAATCTTGTTGGCGATCTCCTGAGACTTTCCTTGCGGGAACGCGTCCACTTTCACATAGCCGACGTTCTCCGCCAGCATCTTGTCAGTCACGGGCGGGACGGTAACTGCGTCGCGGGTAATCACGATCTTCTGCGGCTCAGCTCGTCGTGGCCGGACGACCGCCACGGTAAGCGTTGAACCGGGCTCGCCGACCAACAAACTGTGGATCTCCGCCAGCGACATATCGCGCGTGCTCCGACCCTCGATGGACTCGAAGATGTCGGAGTTCTCGATCCCGGCTTTCTCAGCCGGTCCACCCGGAATCACGGCGATCACGGCGGCATACCCAAAGCGTTTCGATACAGCGGCGCCGATCTCAGCCTTTCCGTCAGTCTTGATGGCGCGGTAATGCTTGTACTCGGCGGCCGTCAGATAGCTGGAGTTTGCATCCAGTGACTCCAGCAGGCCATGCAGCGCCCCTTCGGTCACCATCGGAATGTTGGGCTCTTCGACGTATTCACTGCGGACGCGCGAGAGCACTTCGCTATACACCGACAGCTGACGATAAGCGCCGTCATTCGAGGATGCCCGGACGTTGACGAAACCGCCCACAATAGTGAACAACAGGATGGCCAGCGAACTGGCGAGAATCGTGACTTTCAACTTCGTCGACATGGATTTTTGATCTTCCGAGAAGGACAGGCACTTCCCTAGAAACTGCCTCTTATTATAGACGGTTTGATGCCGCGAGGGTTACTGAGAAAGCAATCGGCGGTACTTGTCCGGCAAGGGCCGCGTCTCCTGCGTCTCAGCCCGATCGCAGCATTGCAGCGGGCTCCCGGCCCCTGCCACTCAGCCTTTTCTTTCAGCGGGTTGCAGCATTGCCCGAGTCGGTGGCCAAGGTCTTCACCACAGGGGTCACAGAGGCCTTCTTGGTTTTTCCCCGTGTTCTCCGTATCCCCCGTGGTTAAGATTTTGCCCCTTGTTTCTCCAACAGTGCAGCGATCTCGGTATGTGCCTTGTCTCTCGCGACCATGGCTGGCGTTTTGCCATCGTTGTTGGCGATGTCGACGTCCGCGCCGTGCACGAGCAACAAATCGACCATCTCCCGATCCCCGTTCTGAGCGGCGGCATGGATCGGGACCCATCCTCCCTGCTGGAGGGCGTTGACCGGGGCTCCATGTTCCACGAGTAAGCGCGCCGCTGCCAGGTTGCGCGAGGAGGCCGCCGAATGCAATGGCATGACCTGGGTCGCGTTATTTGCCACGGCGTCGACTTTCGCGCCTTTTTCGATGAGCAGCCGTGCAGCTTCCGGCTGCCCGAAGTAGCAGGCGAAGTGCAGGGATGTGAAGCCGTCTTTCGAGAACGAGTTGATGGCATCGGCATCGCTCAAGCAGCTTTGGAGCCGTTCCAGACGGCCAAGGGAGGAGGCCTCGCTTCGGCAGCGCCCGGGGTCTCGTCAAGCAAGCGGCGGAGCCCGTCGGCGTCTCCGGCTTGAAGAAGTTCAAAACCGCGTTGGGATTGATTCATACTCGGCCCTCTCCGGTAATTACTTAGCACTGCTAACGAAATATAGGATTCTCCGTGCGGGCTGTCAAGAAGAATGTTAGCAGTGCTAAACTTCTGCCAATGTCGCGAACTGACAAACAAGGCCGGATGGAAGTGGCGGATCGGCTGCACTCTGCGGCCATTCACCTTTTGCGTTATGCCCGCAAGCGGGACGTGCTATCAGGCGAGGGGCCAGCCCGCCTGTCGGCGCTTTCGGTGCTGGTGTTTGGTGGTCCGATGACGCTCGGGCAATTGGCATCGGCGGAGCAGGTAAAGCCTCCAACCATGAGCCGGATCGTGGCGGGATTGAAGCGCTCCGGCCTGGCCAGGATTGACGCGGACGCGCGCGATGCACGGCGGATTCGCGTGAGCGTAACGCCCAAAGGCGAGCGGTTACTACAACAGGCGCGGGAACGGAGAATTCGGTTGTTGGCGGGGGTTCTCAGCGAGGTGAGTGGGCAGGAGTCGGAAGTTCTGCGCGAGGCCGCGGAAATTATTGAGCGGGCGGTCCGAGGAGGGGCAAAGTGACTTTGGGTGGCGTAGCGCTTCAGCGCTGGATCTTTTCATCAGTCTGTCTAGGTTTCATCG
>WNFC01015949.1_pt1 | contig 10582 bp, 13 predicted proteins | sample 5400541 | NCBI WGS metagenome assembly WNFC01 (sample SAMN13153342, study PRJNA577476) | soil metagenome | isolation source: 120 cm saprolite under Douglas fir tree site 2 hole 2 replicate 1 | place: USA:California | collected 2015-04-18
TAACATGACCGCGCTCGCCTCCGAACGAAGCCCCATCGGAGGAACTGTGGCGCGTTTCCAAGTTCGCATCATCAGGAATGGCCCGAAAATTCTTAAACGGGGAATTCGGTACGCTTGACGGCCGGAGTAGGTCCACACCGAGCCGAGAAGTGTGCGACTTCTTCGGCGTTGCTGGCATAAAGTCGACTTCTTTCTGGAGCATGAGAAGGGTACGTGGCTTTGCATGTGAATGTGCCGAGGGCTTTGTTGGGGAGGGAGGGGTTTGTGGTCTCGTGGATGAGATCCTCGTGTAAGCTGGCATGGACGAGGATGACAGTGACATTGATGTTGACATTGAGGATGATGACGATCGCGAGGAGCTACTGGAAGTGAACGAATCATCCGAACTAGATGAGGAATTGCGACTGCTCTGCGGGAGGTATCTTTGCTTTGCCAAAGAGTGGAACGGCGAGGCCGATAGTGACATCGGTGGGAGGTGGATCGGTTCAATAGTCCCCATTGAGAGCTCTGAGCGAGGAGAGGTTTCATCCATTAGGTAGAAGTACAGAAACTCCAAACATTTCATCCTTCGCAATGAGTTAAGAGTGAAAGCACAGTAGGTGAAAGGATCACACCTAACATCTCGGGGAGTCTGCGCTCGCTTCAACAGTTTCACGATAGTTTGGACACCATTACAGTCTTCGAACACTCGAAGCGACTGGGAAGAGTCTACCAGGATACAGAGCAGCGTGTCGAGCACTGCGTTGGGCAAGGTGGAAGATATTGCTGCTTCCTCGCTGTGCGTGCGTGCCTCATCAGATGGAGTCGGCTGCTTCGAACCAAGCAGTGGCGACGCTAAATGACGCGAAATAATGAGCAGATCCAGCAACACCTATTTTGAGTAAGCGTCAAGTGTGAAAGCTCCAGAGCGTAAGTTTCTTACGTCAAGAGGATATTTTCGACCGAGAAACGCTTTCGTAGATTGGTGTGTAAGGGCAACGCCCTGGATGATGGAAAGTGCCTGGGTCAATTGTGAAGACACTACAGAAGCCTCTGCCAGGCGTTGACCTATCAGGATGTTGTCAGGCTTGTGCACCATAACGCTCGTTAGCAGCGCACCATCCGAGAGTCCACGTTGCAGGAGCGCATCGAGGCGAAGACTTGCTCCAGAGATCCATGATATGATCCGTGAAGCGACTATGTGAGGTAAGCTACGTGGAGCAAACAAGGTACAGGCGTGCGCTCACCATTGCACTCGAAGGTATTTTGGAGCGCCAGAAACTCCCGTAAGGTTGGAGAATTTCCGGGAGTCCCAAATACCTGGGTAATCAGACGCTCCAAACTTTCCAATGCTCGCGAGCGTGCCGTGACGGACGAACGCACTGATACGATCTGTATGAAGGTGAGTGGGTGAGGAGTTGAAAGAGCTGGGCTGTGTTTACGATGTCGAGAGAATCTTGGAGGGTTTCATGTACGGTAGAAAAGATTTCATCCATTACGGGTGGTAGAGAGTTGTGGTAAGAGTTGAACGTCGTTCTCGGTTCTCGGCCACGACCCGCGGCTGTCGCACTTTGTCACGTGTGCGCGTTGCATCATGGGCCGCACTTGCCGTAGCCGTAGCGAATTCGCTCCTGCCAGCTGGCAGACAGCGGCGATAAGCCGCATCGCTGGTGCATTGCCAGTGCCAGCGACGTAACTCTCCTCCACCATGGCGCCTATCAGGACTGTATGTTCCCGTCGTCCCGTCCTCTCTCGTGGTCGCACTCACCCCGTGGGCGCTTGCAGCAATGGACGCGGCTCATACGCTTCGTCGCCGTCGAGACCTCCCAGGTCCACATCGGCCAACCTGTAGATCCCCAACTCGACAGTGAAGCCTTCTGTCTGACACGGACGTGTGCTTCGCAACCGGACCAGAAGCAGGTTTTCGTACATGAGGTCCTTGGCTCACCGTTCGATCCCGCCGCGCAGCTTACCAACAACCTGCTGAGCGTGAAGACGTTGCTTTCTCCGTTGTCCAGGGAGCAACTCAGACTTGCTCGCTGTCTCGGATTGAACTACGCCGACCATGCGGTTCGCGATACATGAGACGTTCCCCTGCCCCGTATGTTTACCTGACATCTTCGTCTTAGGCCGAGACCAATTTGAAGAAGCCCAAGTAACGACCGTTCCTCTCCTCATATGGCTAGCCTAGCTCTGATCCCCACTTTTTCTCAGCGCCCCGATTCTCTTCTATAAGCCACCGACAGCTATCATTGGCCCAAATGCCCCCATAACGATTCCCACAGCCGCCCAGCCGGTCTCGAAACACATCCCCGATTACGAAGTAGAGCTAACTGTCGTCATCGGAAAAGCAGCAAAAGACGTCCCCGAGGACGAAGCACTTGACTATGTGCTGGGCTACACTGCAGCCAATGATGTGAGTGAGGGCCACACGGGAATGCATGAATCTGACATTCCTGATGGAAATGCAGGTGTCTTTCCGCTTTCATCAGATGAATGTTTCGCAGTGGGACTTTTCGAAAGGGTTTGGTAAGAAAGTAGTCCCCATGTTGCCTCTCATGATGCTTGACACAATTTACTGTTTAGACAACACAACACCGATAGGTCCTTGTCTTGTTGCCGCTTCCTCGATTGCCGACCCTCAAAACCTAACACTGAAAACGGTTGTCAATGGGCAAGTCCTTCAAGATGGGACGACAGCGTAAGTGCTGCTCGAAGTTGCCTGATTCCACTGTTTTTTTACATGCGTCACAGTAACCAGATTTTCAATGTTAAACAGACCATTGCCTTTCTTTCTCAAGGAACAACCCTTGAACCTGGTACAATCATTCTGACTGGAACACCTAAAGGTGTTGGATTTGCTCGGAAACCACCGTTGTATCTAAAGAATGGGGATACAGTCCGGATTTGGATTGATTCCGGTATCGGATCGCTGATCAATCCAGTGGTAGAAGAAGGCAAAGCCTCCGTGTCAGCTAGCTTGTAAACGGAGCGAAAGCGCTACGTCTGTGCATTTTGATAATTCACGTGTTACTGTGTAACGGATGTCTTACTACAACCCGCCAAATGCGATGAACTTGGTGTTCATGTACTCCTCAATTCCATGACCGCCCTCCCGACCTGAAATACTTCAGAACTAACACTTTCGGCTACTCGGGAAGACTCACCAATACCGCTTTCCTTTACACCTCCAAAGGGAATGGCTGCCTGAGAAATCAACCCTGTATTGGTGCCCACCATGCCAACTTCCAATGCTTCCGCAACGCGCCACACTCTTCCAACATCCCGCGAAAAGAAGTAACCTGCCAGCCCAACATGGGTATCATTAGCTAGCTTGATAACTTCCTCCTCGGTCTCAAACTTCGTGAGCGCCGCAACCGGCCCAAAGGTCTCTTCGTCATTGATCAATATGCCTGAGGGCACATCAGAAAGGACGGTGGGCGCGAAGAAAGTTCCTGGCCGATCGATGCGACTACCGCCAATGAGGATTTGGGCACCCTTTTGGACAGCGTCGTTGACATGCCTAGCCACTTTTTCCACAGCACGTTCATGAATCAACGGACCGTGTGTGCTTAGAAGACAAGGCGTCTGTAGGTGAGCACAAGGATTAGGATCAGCTTGCCACCCACATTCCGTCCTCGAGGCCGTTTCCGATTTTGAATGTCGCAACTCGCTCCGCAAGACGGGAAGCAAACTCGGCGTATACATTGGATTGGACGTAAATGCGATTCGCGCAAACACAAGTTTGTCCAGTGGCACGGAACTTGCAGAGAATTGCACCTGATTCATCCAGACGTGTGGTGAGCGATCCGCGTTTTCGTGGACTATGAATCGAAGCAAGTTCACCTTCAACAGCCTGATCGATATCCGCGTCATCGAACACAATGAACGGAGTATTGCCTCCTGCTTCGATGGAAACCCTATAGAACATCTTTCATAAACGGTCTAGAAATAGCCAAAAGCGTGCGTACTTCTTAATGGTGGACGCTGCCATCCCATAAAGCAGCTTTGCCACTGCAGTTGACCCAGTGAAAGTGACCTTCCTCACAGAACGGTTCTCGCACATTTCCTTTGCAACTTCACTGACGTTCTTTTGTGTGGTAACGATGTTGATTACACCGTCTGGAATGCCAGCTCTCTTCCCTAGCTGTACGGTTGGTGTCAAAAGCAATATCTCAGCCTGGAGCCAAATGACCAGCCAACCTCCGCGAGTGCTAACGCAGAGAAGGGAGTCTCAGGTGGAGGTTTGATCACAACCGTGCAACCTGCAGCGAGAGCAGCTCCTAATTTCCGTGTGATCATTGCAGATGGGAAATTCCAGGGGGTAAGAATGGATCTGTGGCCCATGTTGTGAGAGTGGCTGGATTATGAGATTAACAGTGCATACACGACGCCTAGATGTATCAACCATGTCAAACAGTTGTCGTAATAAAGCAAGGGAAGGATAATCACCGACAGGTTGCTTAATCACGACATTGCGAATGTTGCTGAAAGGTGAAGGGATGTGCTCTATTCGCCAGCGTTTCGTCGATGATGAAAAATACAAAGAAGAGTGGATCACTAACCGCCATAAGTTCGGACAGCCTCCTCAGCTAAGTCGCGAATAAGTTTAGAGACGATACAGATCAAACAGCATACCAAACCACTATCGTGTTCAGACTTAGCTAAATCAGTGAAGGATGATAGAGGTGCTTACCTCGATGAAGGAGGCACTATAAGCATTTTCGCCCTAATAGTTGCTATTACATGTGGTGTAGTCCCTGAGCATCCGCTGGTACCCACCTTCGCTTCGGCCAAGGTCTTGCCATTCTCGAGGGTCTGCCGTGGGGTGTGAACAAGCTTTGACAATAAATATACAAGGGCTCACAATAATGCGGGCAAGGTCATCTTCATGCCCCTTCATTAGATTGTAGAATTTCATGAGAATGTCATGGCGTTGCTGCCCCGACCCCATGTGAGGTTCCAGTACATCACTCAAAATGACGGACCGTCACCTTGGCTGTCGTTTTACTCCATGTCGCGAAGGACCTCCCTGCGGCATCGATTGCTTCTTGTGTCTCCTCTATTCCCATCTCTGGAACTGTTCCAAGCTCTTCCCCAGTAGCTGGGTCTAAAGGCCAGTGAGCAAAGCGACCCACCAGCTTGACGAAATTACCAGCGCACTGAACACGGAGATGGTGGCCCCGCTTTTAGCATCGACCCGTTTCCCACCAATGATTCCTTGATTGTAAACCAAAGATGACTCTTTGAGACCCCACTGCTAGGTATTCGAGCGAATGAGCCAACGTGACAGAACATAGCTGCTGACCGAAGAAGTGCTGGCCATCCTGACTGAGAACGAAAGACGGTTTAAATGGTTTTGGCCGGAGAAAATGTTTGTATTGGAATATCCACCGGTCAAGGCGAGACGAGGTGGCTTGTGGAATAGTCGCATGCTGAGAATGAATGAATTCACTGCCAAAGCCAACCGTTGGAGCAAGATCCCCTGAAGGTTCACCCGGTCCGGGTTATCGTTAGTTTCCTCTTATGAACTAACTGTACGTTACGTGAATTGTGCCTCTGTCCATCACTTTCCTCATTGCTAGGATAGATGAATGTTTACTAGTTCTCCATTCATTCACCCAAAATTGCCAACCTCTATCGGTCTCGAGGGCCAGAGGTGTCTTGTGTATTTTTGTACAATCATTATGTGCAGAATCTCTCTTAAATCGTAAATCTATCTCTTCATGCCCTTAGTCCGGCTCTCCGATGCTACGTGTTTTGTTTCGATAAATCCACCGAGTTCAAGAGCGTCCCGAGCTGCTTGGTTGATATGTTTGAACCGATCTGCGCCCAGTAACGTGCCACCAAAATATCTAGTGACAACGACCAACACGTCCTTGACATCCTTTATGCGGCATTTAGAGGGATGGTCGGCCAAAACAGGGAATAACTCACTAATATCTGTAACAAATGAGCAAGGCGACCACCTGCCGCGGATTCACCGTCATCGTCATTGTCTGAAGAGAGGGGACTCAAAATCTTCTAGGCAAAGACTAGAGACAGACGCCTACCTTGGTAAATTGCACTGCCTACCCGACACCTCCAAGCGTTGATTATCGGGTGAGCCGCCTTGGCTACTCGTCGATCTGCCATTAGGAAGGCCAGGATCAGCGGCACCTACCGAGCCTCCTCATTCAATAATGAGACGGGAACCAGCGGGCACAGTATGATCACCTGAGCTGGGTCAGATATCCTGCATGCCCGGCCGACGAATGCGCTTTTGCGATCTAAAATGGGCTCCGCCTCGACTAGTCTGACACCTTCTGGCAACGCGACTGGTTGGGTGTCGAGAGGGGCTGGGATTGCTGTGCTAGCGCCGGGTTCACAGTCCTCGATCAAACGCGAACTCGGATGGCTTTGCTCTCGTAGCGCTTCCTCCGCTTTCTTGGACTCGACGCGCTGCTCGTACCAATGGACAATTCTTTCGAGCACACTTTGCAGGCCATCGAAAACGCAGACTACTCCAGGAGTCCATTGTACCCCATTGACAGACATGAACGTTTTGATTATCGAGCCGAAAATATCTGCATCCACGCCGAAAGCCCCGATGTAGCGTGAAAGAAGCTGTAATTGAGGGGGAGACGTTGCTGGGTATGAAGGCGGAAGAGAGACAAGGACCTGCAGAGATATGGCATCATGAGGAGGAAGGAGGCTGTTCTTTATGAATGATGATAGATACCTTGAAAACGAGACATATGCTCACTTTAAAGATACCTGGTACCTGACCACATCTGATGTTATCGACTCGGACCGCGAAATAAAACTCTCTGTCCAAGAGGATGGGTGCCAATTGGAGATAGCCTGGTCACCATAAATCGATCGAAGTACTGTGCCAGCATGAAGAGGATAAGAAGTTGACTGAGACAGAGGAGGGAAGGGCGGCACCATCCAACTCGGAGATGATGGTTTCTCTGTCGGGGGTGTCAGGGAGACAGGATGCCAAGTCCTCAAAGGTTGCGATTGTGCTTGTCATCTGGCGAGGTTAGTATGTACGGGCAGTTCGCGTTCTGCGCCCGCCGAGGCCGAGGACTGACGTCGTACTCGTACGGCGGTTATCGACCCTCGACCCTGATTGGCGAGCGGTTATCACAACCCATTCATTTCGGCGGCCGGAAGCGACCAAGTGACTACACCTGTGCAGTGCGCAGCGGATCTTTTGAAGTTTGAGGGTGGGTCCTCAGCGCTCTGTCCGAGGAGCAGAGTTCTTTCCTCTCGTACACCTTCACTGTGTACACGGGCATGAAGCATCCGCGCGAAGATCCTTCAAACACGTCCCTCCCATCCGAAGCGGCCGATGTGACCGCAAAACGTCCGCTGGCCAAGCGCGCCAAAGCCAACCAAGCTTGCGCGTCATGTCGGAAGAACAAGACTCGCTGCGAGTTGCTCGATTCCACGAGCTTCGTCTCTCGATGTCACCGCTGCGACGTCTTATCCATCACTTGCTCATTCGAAACGAATGCGCCGCCAAACCAAGCGGTTGATAACTCTCCTCCTCATGCCCTAGACCGTCGGCGGTTCCTCAATACCCTTCTCTTGGCCCCGCAAAGCCACGCGGATGATTGTCTCAAGCAAAGCCAGTCTGAGACACCTGATTCAATCCCGCCGTCCACCATTCCATCGCCTTGGGAATTTCTGAAAGTTCCCGGGATTCCTGATTGGACTGCTACTCCCATGCTAGCTATGCTCACTTTGTCAAAGATGGCTTGTAAGGTTCAACCACTCATACAGCCAATGTCTAATCTGGCCTTCACCGAGGTTTTGACTGGTGATGAAAGACGCCAGCTCCTTCGCCTGTGGGTGCCAATTGTCTTGTGCCCTTTCCCCCAACACTTATCGATGTCTCTAGCTTCGAGTCTCATTATACGCCTTGGCTCTCACTGCCCCCGAATACCTTTGGAGAGGATCCTGTCCTAAGCCTCATTCAATGCACAATTGCAAGCAGACACCTCGATGCTTCAATACGCGTGCGCGTCTTTCCTGCTCTGCGTAGGCTCACCGAAGAGGCGATCATGAAACACATTTTCAACCCCACGCCCTCCCCTGCGATCATTCAAGCTTTTGCCCTCCTAGCACTATGGTCGCCGTTTGATACCCCCTCTCCTTCATCTTCCTCGGAGACCCACGACAGTCGTCTCATTGCCGCGGCTGCAATTAACATGTGCTCCTCTCTACGGTTTGATCAAGCTGCCAATGATGAACAAGTACTAAAAGAGCGTCGCAAGTGCGGTGCGGAACTTACATCGCAGGAGGCAGCATTGCTTACCACTGCCGAGCAAAAAAAATCCTTAGTCAGTTCTTCCATATGTCCCTTGACCATTCCATTTCTCACCGATCCCAATCATTTCCATAGTGGAAGTGCATCCATAACATAGAATCCATGTGAGTGCTAGTGAGTGTCGACCATACGTCATGGTAGGTCCTTACCTTTGAGCAGGGTGTGCATTGGTACTGGCCGCGGAATATCTTCCAAATCCACGACCTGTAAACTCAGGTCATTGTCTCCGCTCAGCTTCTCGACACTTGCAGATGCCCGCCGAGCGAGGATGTTATTGGCCACAATGATATTTGATCTCACAGAGACCGGATTGCGTTTAGAAATATCTGAAGATCATGGAAAATTCGAAACATTCTGCAACGAAATTTCCGAAGTGCTGTGGCGTTTTGATGGTCTTCAAAGAGTGATCACATCCGTACATGGTAACTTCAATCATCGTATGCCATACCACATCTAACCGCTTCTCAGTGGTGACAGACATCGAAGTGTTTTACGCCCACATGCTTATCGTCAATTTCTACTTTTGTCGGCTGACATTTCTATGTCACATACTACATCAGATGCGGATGCACATGCCCCTCTCTGTCATGGCGCGTGGAGGGAGCATGCTTTTCACGTCCAAAGGAACGTCCAGCGGATGTAGGCTTGCGCTTTCATGTTCTCGCGATGGCCTTGCGTCAGCAGAAGCACTCTTAACGACGATACTCACCATCACGGATAAAGAGCTTTTGGCGACTGCTCCGGATTCCGTCTTCGCCATGATTTCATTTGCTGGAGCCTATATCACGACATCAAGGTTCTTAATCCTTCAATCGAAAGCTATGCGTAGCCTTCCCGGTGCCAGCGGGGAGCTCCTTGCGCGTACGATTAAACGCCTACAACAGGTATCGCTATTTGCGGATGACAACGCGAGTAGATGTGCACGCGTGATATCCGGGTTTGTGGACACGTGGAACGAGTGGCAAGGTCCTGGCGACGCTGAGACGACAAGCGAGACATCCTGCGAACGAAATCATGATGCTTCTCGAGCATCATCGCTTTCCTCGGCATCGAAACCGACACTTCATGGATATTCCGATTCGCAGAGTACGATGTCGGGGCCGTCGCCCGCGACGACCTCTTCCTCTGGCGAGTTTGACTACATGTTCAATCTCGATCAAGACGCCCTATTGGGCCTGGACTTTTGGCAGTATATCGCAGAGATGCCCAACGTGCAGCCCGATATCAATGCAACCTGTGAGTAATAATATTTCGGTTTTCGGTTGATATCTTGAGAGTTCGACTGAGATTAGCTTCTACAGACTCACAATAATAATCCCATTACATTACGAATGTATGCTTTTCTGAATCCGATAATACAGTAGTTCTGTACTTATGCGGTTTCACATGTTGTATGGTTACTGTACTGTACTTGAGTTTTCATAATTGAACCATTGGATTACGCGTTACCCGTTGTTCGGACGAGGGCGAAGAACGGTAACATTACACCTTTGGTATATAATCGTCGGCTTGAATCCAAATAAGCCTGACGTTGAATGTCAACCGCGCGCTGAAACTCCGACAGCAGTGACAAGGCACGCGTAAATGTTCAATGTACCCGAATGCGTTTACGGTTCTGCTGCTGCCAGTGACCCCTCAATCTGTGGCCCAGAATCTGTCTCTCTGGTGCCGGACCGCCTACACCCGCGGCTGAGCTCTCACCAGTCATGTTTAGAGGGCCGGTGTGACCAGCGGGCTTTGAGATTCTGGTCGTGGAGTGGCACTGGACTGCTAGGTATGCTGCTATTGGCATTAAATTTCGTGGGCGAGATGGAGACAGTGCAAGCCATTCGAAGCGAATATCAGGACTCCGCTCGTTGTTCCGGTGCGGGCCGATTGCTTCCGCTGCCATCAACCTGTTCGCGGCACGGCACTGGCTCACCCACAACCGAGGAACGACATATATCCTCACGCACTGCGGCTTCTATATTGTATGCACTCTTTCTTATAGGTTTCATGGAACTCGGATAAAGAGAACCACCTCTGGGAAGTAGTAGCCAAGTCTCGCGGTTCTGAAGGTGGCGCGCCAGATTGTGAGTCTCTCGTCGCGCTTCACCCCTCTCTGGTTCTTTACAACAAGTCGTCTAGGGAAAGCGCTTGCTGCCCGCCTCGACGTTCCTCTTCCGTATTTACTTTACCGGGCACAGGTAAGGTATGAGCAGGACCTGCGCGGGCTTCAAGTCATCAAAGGTTCTTTGAGCCCGCATGGTGCGGGCGACAGCCCACAACATGCAGAATCTCCATCGG
>WNFC01024463.1_pt1 | contig 10582 bp, 10 predicted proteins | sample 5400541 | NCBI WGS metagenome assembly WNFC01 (sample SAMN13153342, study PRJNA577476) | soil metagenome | isolation source: 120 cm saprolite under Douglas fir tree site 2 hole 2 replicate 1 | place: USA:California | collected 2015-04-18
ATGGTCGTCTGGGTGCTTTCCGACAACGAGCCGGCCGTCGCCTTTTATCGCGCGCTCGGCGGCCGCACCATCGCCCGCTCGACCGAGCGCTTCGGCCAGAAGGTGCTCGACAAGCTCGCCTTTGCCTGGACGCGCTAACGCCTAGTTTTCGCTAAAATCCACAGCCTCGCTGAAGCCCGGCCCGGTCGCGCCGAGCACCACTGTTGCGTCCTTGCGGCAGCGGAACTCGCGGGCATGCTTGTCGGCGATTTGCCGCGCCAACTCGTTCGCGTTCCGATTGGCGCGGCCGTCGACATAGCCGACGTGGCACACGGCACCGGGCGGAAGCCGCGTCACCACCAGCACCTCGCCTCGCACCTGACCGCCCTTGTCGTCGGGCTTTGTCGTGCTCCAGCGCATGATCGCCGCGAACGGCCGTTTGTGATTTGCGCTTTTCTCGATCCGCCATTCGATCTTCTTGCCCTCGCCGTTGAACGAGGCGAGCGTCTGATGCGCGGCAGGCTCCTTTTGCGCGTGCGGACCGAAGCTGATCATCACGCGCTGGTCGCCCGCGCCCATCCACACCGGCATGCCGCCATAGCCCTTGCAGTGCCACTCGCCGTAATCCTCTTCCGCCTCGCCGGGGATGTGGCGGCATTTCTGCACATCGAAATCGGTGAATGCGCGCTCGATCGTTTGCGCGGCTGCGGGCGAGGCCGCGAGGACGCCGAAGCCAACAATCACCAACCGATTCATCGCGGCGTCCCCTTCAGAGGTTCGGCGGCGGCAATCCCGCGCGCATCGCCGCCGCGCGCAGGGTGTTGGCGAGCAAACAGGCGACCGTCATCGGCCCGACGCCGCCCGGCACCGGCGAAATGGCGCCCGCGACCTTCGCGGCTTCCTCGAAGGCGACATCGCCGACGACGCGTTGCTTGCCTCCGGCGCCGGGCAGGCGGTTGATGCCGGTATCGATCACGGTCGCGCCCGGCTTGATCCAATCGCCGCGCACCAGCTCGGCTTTTCCGACGGCGACACACAGGAGGTCCGCCCGCCGGCACACGGCCGCAAGCTCCTTTGTCTTCGAATGCGCGATCGTCACCGTCGCGTTTTCCGCGAGCAGCAACTGGGCGAGCGGCTTGCCGACGATATTCGAGCGGCCGACGACCACCGCTTCAAAGCCGGCAAGCGATGGATGCACGGTTTTCGCGAGTATCACGCAGCCGAGCGGTTCAGGATGCGAGCCGGATCGATCTGCGGCGGCAACGGAAATTGCACCAGAATGCCGTCGATTTTCAGATCGGCGCTCAGCGTCAGCACCAGTTCAAGGAGCTCGGACCCGCTCGTCGTCGCCGGCAGCTTGTGCTCGAACGAGGCCATGCCGAGATCGACGGTCGAGCGCGCCTTGTTGCGCACGTAGACCTCGCTCGCCGGGTTGTCGCCGACGAATACGACCGCAAGCCCCGGCATGCGGCCGAGCTTTTCGGCAAGAAGCTTCGCCTCGATCGCGACCTTGCCGCGCAATTCGTTGGCGATCGCCTTGCCGTCGATGATCTTCGCGCTCATTTTGCCTTTGCGGTTTTCATCAGCGCCCGCTCGAACGCCGCCGCCAGTGCGCGCGGATCGCCCGCCAGCCGAAAGGTCTTGATTCGCGACGCCGCGCCCTGCGCGAGCGAAACCATGGAAGGCGCCACGCCCGCCGCCTTCGCGATCACCCGCGTCAAGGCCTCGTTCGCCTCGCCGTCGGCGGGGGCGGCCCGCACCCGCGCCTTCAGAACGGCGCGGCCGTCGGCAAGCCGCTCGATGCCGTCGATCGAATCGCGCCCGCCTTTCGGGGTCGCGCGCACCGCGAGCAACAGTCCGCCCGGCATCGCTTTCCAGGGCGGGTCGAGGAAGTCGGCGCTCAAGCGAACAGCCAGAAGATCAACCGCTCGAGGAACAGAAGCAGCAGGATCAAGATCACCGGCGAGATGTCGATGCCGCCGAGATTAGGGAGCAGGTTACGGATAGGTCTTAGCGCGGGCTCGGTCAGCCGGTGCAGAACCTCGCCGATGTTGCGCACGACCTGGTTATAGGGATTGACCACGTTGAAGGCGACGAGCCACGACAAGACAGCCGCCGCGATCAGAATCCAGATGTAGATCGTGATGACGGTGTGAATGAGCCAGAGAAACGGGTTGAGCATGCGGCGCTCCGCGAACCAGCCGAGGCCTGATCAATAGCCGCGCACGGCGCGCGAGGGAAGCCTCCTCTTCTTGACACTCCTTTGAGGCGCGGACTACATGACCCGGTCTGGACGGGGCCGTAGCTCAGTTGGGAGAGCGCCGCGTTCGCAATGCGGAGGTCAGGGGTTCGACCCCCCTCGGCTCCACCACTCCCCAGACACTTCACAGGAAATTTCAGAGGGCCCAAAATGCGAACGGGAGACGGCCGGTGGGGTCAAAAACCGGCCATCTCCCGTCGAACTAACGGCCGGCTACGCATTACCTGAAGCCGACTTATCAAAACTGTTTGCAAGAGCCCGGCCAGCGCGCGCGCCAGCGCGTGCCACGAAATCTCGTCTGTAACGAACCGTTAAATACGAAATCGGCGATCGCGCGCGCCGGTCACGGCGAAGTCGGCTCGCAATCTGCGAAGCCTTTTGCATTTTGCGAAAAGTCCTTCGCTTCGCGCGACTCTTTTTTCGCGATCCCGCTCCATAGATCGAGAAACTTTTCCAGCCACAGTCGCGTCTTCGCATCGTGCACGAGCCGCCCGTCGAAATGATCCGCGCGCGGCCGCGCGTTCGGCAGCTCTAACCGCGCGTGCCCGCGCGTCGTCCACCGGCACATCATCTGGTGCGTCAATTCGGAGTGGAACTGGAAGGCGAACGCCGCACGGCCGTACTGGAACGCCTGATTGCGGAACGTGTCGCCTTCCGCCAACAGCACGGCGTCCGCGGGCAGATCGAAACCCTCGCGATGCCACTGATAGACGTGATCGGGCCACTCAAAGAGCTTCTTGCCCGCCTCCGTCGCCCGCAGCGGATAGTAGCCGACCTCGACCAGGCCCTGCGGATGAAAATCGACCTTGGCGCCGAGCGCGCGCGCGAGAATCTGCGCGCCGAGGCAAATGCCGAAGAACGGCTTTTGCTCGCGCAGCGGCACTTCCGTCCACTCGATTTCCTGCTTCACATAGTCGTCGTGATCGTTGGCGCTCATCGGCCCGCCAAAGATCGCAACGCCCGCGTGCTCCTCGAGCGTCTCCGGCAGCGGATCGCCGCAACGCGGGCGGCGGATGTCGAGCGCAAGCCCGCGCTCGGTGAGCAACCGGCCGATGCGGCCGGGCGTCGAGTGTTCTTGGTGGAGGATGATCAGGACCGGCTTGGACATTGAAGCATTCATGTAGCGCGTCGGCTCGCGGCGAGATAGGCCGAAACGGCGAGGACAGGCTTGCGCGGCATGCGGGGCGCAAGAAACGCCGCGAGCTTGTTCAAAAAACCCGGGATCACCACGCGCTTGCCGGCCATAAAGCCGCGCCAGCCGATCGCCGCGCACTTCTCGGCGCTCATCCCGGGCAGGCGGGAACGGGATTGTCGGCCGGGATACGCGCGTTTCTGGAAATTGGTCGGCACCGGGCCGGGGCAAAGCGCGGTTACCCGCACCCGGCCGCGCAATTCATAGGCGAGCGCCTCGCTGAAGGAGAGCACGTAGGACTTGCTGGCATAGTAGATCGCCGCGTACGGACCGGGCTGAAAAGCCGAAGTGGAGGCAACGTTCAACACGCCGCCTTTCGCGGCGATGATCTCCGGCAGGAACTTCAAGGTGAGATCGGTGAGCGCGCGCACATTGAGGTCGACGATGCCGACTTCCTCGGCGCGGCTGTGCGCGATCACCGGCCCCGCGAGCCCATAGCCCGCATTATTGACGAGCTCGAACACCGAGAGGCCCCGCTTCGAAAGCTCGCCGGCGAGGCGGTCGGCGGCGCCGGCCTCGGAAAGATCGAGCGCAATGCTCTCGGGCCGCGCATGGCCTTCCGTGGCGACGGCGTCGGCGACTTTGGCGAGGCCCTCCGCCGAGCGCGCAACGAGCACGAGCTTGCGCCCGGCGCGCGCCGCTTCATGCGCGAGCGCTGCGCCGATCCCGCTCGACGCGCCGGTGATGACGGTAACGGCAGCCATGGCGGCGGATGTCTAGCGAAGCCGCAACCGCGGCGCAAACGAAGGCCGCCGCTCGTTCAGATGACCGCTTGTTGCGGCCCGGTATGGGCGTGAAAATCGCGACCGTTCGAGGTCGGCGCGATGAACCCCATGCGCAGGAGAAATTCGCTGAACGGCTCGCCGTTCGCCCTGAGCCGCGCGTAGACCGCGAACAACGGATCGAGCGCCTGGAGGATGCCTTCGTGCTCGAGGTCCTCGGCATAGAGCTTCGAGAGCCGTGAGCCGTCGACGGCGCCGCCGAGGTAAAGATTGTAGCGGCCGGGGCCTTTGCCGACCAAGCCGATCTCGGCGAGATAGGGCCGCGCGCAGCCGTTCGGGCAGCCGGTCATGCGAATGACGATGTCCTCTTGCGCGAGCCCATGCGCTTCCAGCCGCTCCTCGAGCGCGCTGACGAGATCGGGGAGATAGCGCTCGCTCTCGGCGAGCGCGAGGCCGCAGGTCGGCAGCGCCACGCAGGCCATCGAGTTGCGGCGGAGCCCCGAGAGATTCCGCTCGAGCCCGTATTCGGCGACGACCGCCTCGATCGCGGCGCGATCTTGTGGCGCAACATTGGCGACGATGACGTTCTGGTTGGGGGTCAGGCGGAAGTCGCCTTTGTGCGTCTTCGCGAGCTTGCGATAGCCCTCAAGATGCGCCGCGCCGGGGTGATTGCCGATCCGTCCGTTCTCGACGAACAGCGTGAGATGGTGGTTGCCGTCCTCGCCCACGGTCCAGCCGAGGCGATCGCCGGTCGAGGTGAAGGCGACCGCGCGCGCCGCTCCGAGCTTCACGCCGCTGCGCTTTTCCACTTCGGCGCGGAAAGCGTCGAGACCTTTGTCCTCGATGGTGTATTTGAGCCGCGCATGCTTGCGGTTGCCGCGGTCGCCCCAGTCGCGCTGCACGGTGACGACCGCCTCGGCGATCGCGACCGCGTCTTCGCCGCGGCAGAAGCCCATCACGTCGGCGGTGCGCGGGTAGGTGTCAGGCTCGCCGTGGGTCATGCCCATGCCGCCGCCGACGGTGACGTTCCAGCCTTCGACCGCACCGTCGCCGTCGAGGATCGCGACGAAGCCGAGATCGTGCGCGAACACGTCGACGTCGTTCGACGGCGGCACGGCGACGACCGTCTTGAACTTCCGCGGCAGGTAGGTCTTCCCGTAAATCGGCTCGACCACCTCTTCGGCGCCGCCCGCGATTTTCTCGCCGTCGAGCCAGATTTCCCGGTAGGCCGTGGTCTTCGGCGTCAGGTGATCGGAAATCGCCTTGGCGAGCGAAAGCGCGGCCGCGTGCGCGCGCGACTGGTACGGGTTCGGATCGCACATCACGTTGCGGTTGACGTCGCCGCAGGCGGCAAGCGTGTCGAGCAACACCCGGTCGATTTCCTTTAGCGATGTCTTCAGGTTCGACTTGATGACGCCGTGCAATTGCACCGCCTGGCGGGTGGTCACCCGCACCGTGCGGTTGCCGTAGAGCCGGGCCACTTCGTCGAGCGCGAGCCATTGCGCCGGCGTCAACGTCCCGCCCGGGATGCGCACCCGCAGCATGAAGGCGAAGGCCTTCTCCATCTTTTTCTTGGAACGCTCGGTGCGCAGATCGCGGTCGTCCTGCAGATACATGCCGTGGAATTTCACCAGCTGCTGGTCGTCGTCGCTGATCGCGCCGGTGATTTCGTCGGCCACGCCCTCGGCGAGCGTGCCGCGCAAATACGCGCTCGCTTCCTTGATCGCTTCGTTACGCGATGGATCCTTGGCCATGGCTTAAGCGCTCTACGCGCTCAGTAGACGTCCTGCAAATAGCGCCGCTCGCTCTCCAGCTTCGCCAGCGCCTGCTGGGCGATTTCGGGGGAGACGCCTTTTACGTCGGCATAAGCACGGGCAAGCGTCGAGCGCACGTCCTTCGCCATCGCCTTGGCGTCGCCGCAGACGTAGAAATAAGCGCCGTTCTCGAGCCATTCGATGAGATCGCGGCGGCGCTCCCATAGCTTGTGCTGAACGTAGATTTTCTGCGGCGTGTCGCGCGAGAAGGCGACATCCATGCGCGCGAGCGAGCCTTCTTTCAGCGCGTCCTGCCACTCGAGCTGATAGAGGAAATCGTGCGTGAAGTGGCGCTCGCCGAAGAACAGCCAATTCCTGCCCTTGGCGCCGGTGGCGCGGCGCTCCTGCACGAAGGCGCGATAGGGCGCCACCCCCGTGCCCGGCCCGACCATGATGATATCGCGCTCCGGCGCCGGCAGCGCGAAATGCTTGTTGGGCTTCAGCTTCGCGCGCACCCGCGCGCCCTTCCTCAGGCGGTCGGCGACGAAGTTCGACGCCACCCCCTTGCGCGCGCGGCCGAGGCTTTCGTAGCGCACGGCCGAGACGAGGAGATGCGCCTCCTCGCCGACCTCGCGGCGCGAGGAGGCGATCGAATAGGCACGCGGCGCAAGCGGCCGCGTGAGGCCGCGCAGCTGCTCGGCCGAAAGCGAGATGGGAAAATGCTCGACAAGGTCGATCAGCTGCCGCCCGGCGATCCAGCCTTTCGCCGCGCCTGATTGCAACAGCGATTTCACGTATTGGTGGCCGGTGGTGGCGGCGTAGGTCTCAAGCGCCTTGAGCGAAAGCGTGGTGACGTCGCGCGACTTCAAAAATTCCGCGCGCAGCCCTTCATCCGACGCAAGGCCCGCCGATTTCAGCAGTTGATCGACATAGACCGGATCGTTCTCGGCATAGAGATCGAGCGAATCGCCGGGCTTATAGGCGGGGGCGGCGCCGTCGAAGGCAAGCTCCAGATGAATTGTTTCCTTGTCGGAGCGTGACGAATTGAGATTGATCCATTCGCTCACTTCCGCCTCGACCGGGCCGGTATCGGCCGCCGACTGCTGCCGCGCGCCGAAATCAACGGCGATCACCGTGCCGCGTTCGGCTTCCGGCGGCGCCAGCGTCTTCAGCGTCGTATCGATCCACTCGGCGGCGGGCTTTTCGAAATCGAGGTCGCAATCGACCCGGTCGGCGACGCGCTTGGCGCCGAGCGCCTCTAACCGCGCGTCGATTTTCTGGCCGATGGTGCAGAAATCCGCATAGGCCGAATCGCCGAGCGCCAAGACGCCATATTCGATGCCCTCGAGCTTCGGCGCACCTTCGCCCATCAGTTCCGCATAGGCGCGCGCCGCGCGCGCCGGCGGCTCGCCCTCGCCCCAGGTGGCGGCGATCACGATCAGACGTTTGGCTTTTGCGAGGGTCGCAAGCTCAAGGTCGGCCATGTCGACGACCGTGGGCTTCAAGCCCTGCTTACGCGCGGCCTTGGCCGCGGCGTTGGCGAGCCGCTCGGAATTGCCGGATTCCGTCGCGTACAGAATCGTCAGCGGCTCCGCCGCCTGCGGCGGTGCCGCGGGCTGCTGCACGGCCGGATGCGCTTGGTCGAGTCCGGCGAGAAATCCCGCGAGCCATGCCCGTTGCACGGGTGTCGCCGTACCGACGACGCGGTTGAGGGCTTCGATGTCCGCTTCCGTGAACGGCGCCGCTTTCGGGATGGTGAGGAAACTCATCGACAGCCCGTCCTATTTCCAGCTCCGTCACGCACAAGGCGCGGCCGAGCCGTGATCCATTTGTATTATAGCTATTCATCCAGCTAATTACTGTCAAATAAATAAATAGCACACTATTTATGTGTAATATGTACGGAGCCGGATCTATCCTTTTGAAAGGGCGGGGAAAAACCCAGGCATGCGGGAAAGACGGGCAAGCCCTGTTGAGGGCCGGCGAGGAAACGGCCTCAGGGGCCCGTGACGGCCGGCGCGCAGGAGCGGCGTATCGACCCCCTGCGGACACAGCATCGAAACGCGAATGCCCTGGTCGCGATGGGTGATGGCGAGGATTTCGCCGAACGCCACCGCGGCGTGCTTGGTCGTCGCATAAACGGCGCTGCCGATCTGCGACAACAGGCCCGCCGCCGAACTCGTATTGAGAAAGTAGCCGCCGCCGCGCGCGATCATGCGCGGAAGCAGCGCGCGCGCCGCGTACACGTGCGACATCACATGCACGTTCCAGCTTCGCGTCCAGCTTTCGTTCGTCGCCGATCCGACATCGTCGGGCGATGCCTCGCGGTCCGCGAGGCCCGCATTGGAGCAGAAAAGATTGATCGGCCCGATGTTGCGCTCAGTTTCCTCGACGATTCTGATGATGTCGGCTTCGTTCGCGACGTCGCACTTATAGGCCTTGCCGCGGACCGATTTCGCCACTGCCTCGGCTTTCTCGCCGTTCAGATCGGCGACGATCACCGCCTTTGCGCCCTCCTTGTGAAAGCGCTCGCAGAGCGCCTTGCCGATGCCGTCGGCGCCGCCGGTCACGACGACGATTCGATCCTTGATCTTCATGCGCGCGGCTCCTGCGGGTTATCGAAAACTTTTTTCAGTTCGTTCTTGAGGATCTTGCCGCTGGGATTGCGCGGCAGCATTCCGGGCCAGAACACGATCCGCACCGGCACCTTGAACGCCGCGAGCCGTTCGGCGACGAAGGCGCGCAATTCCTCCTCGCTCGCCTCGGTGTCCGGCTTCAGCGTCACCACCGCACCCGGCTCCTCGCCGAGCGTCCGGTGCGCAATGCCGACGAGGGCGGCGTCCATCACCGCCGGATGCCGGTAGAGCACGTCCTCGACCTCGATGCAGTAGATGTTCTCGCCGCCGCGCAACAGCATGTCTTTCTTGCGGTCGACGATGTAGCAAAAACCCTCCTCGTCGATTTTGGCGATATCGCCGGTCTTGAGCCAGCCGTCGGCGAAGGTTTCCGCGTTCGCTTGCGGATTGTTCCAGTAGCCCTTCACGACATTCGGCCCCTTCGCCCACAATTCGCCGACCGCGTTCGGCGGCAGCGTCTCGCCCCTCTCGTCCACGACCTTCATCTCGCACACGGGAAGCGCCGGGCCGCTGCTATCGGGGCGATGCTCGTAATCCTCGGCGCCGTTATGCGTGAAGGTCGCCGAGGTCTCGGTCATGCCCCAGCCCAAGCCTGGAATCGATTTCGGAAAGGTCTCTTTGATCCGCCGCACGAGTTCGGACGCCGCCGGCGCGCCGCCATAGGAAACCGTTTCCAGCGAGGAAAGATCGTATTTTTTTCTTGCCGGATGCTCGATCAATTGCCAAGCGATGGTCGGCACGCCGCCGGTGCTCGTCACCCGCTCGCGCTCGATCAGTTGCATTGCATGTTCCGGCTCCCAACGGCGAAGCAGCACGAGCTTGACGCCGTTGTAGAGCGCCGGGCAAAGCACGGCGTGGCAGCCGGTGGTGTGAAAGAACGGAACCGCCAACAGATTCACCTTCTGCGGCGCCTTCGGGTCGGGCATCGGCGGCATTTCCCCCCGCCGGATGAAATTTCGCGACGGCGAAAAGGCGGCGGCGATCACCGTCGAGGCCGCGTTGCGATGGGTGCCGAGCGCGCCCTTCGGCTTTCCGGTCGTGCCGGAGGTATAGAAAATCGTCGCGTCGTCGTCGGGCGCGAGCGCCACCACCGGCAGCGGCCGGTCGGGCAGAAGCTGCCAGTCGTTCACGGCCCCGATCACGGTTTCCAGCAGCAACACGCGCGGATGCGCGATCTCTTCGTCCGCGCGGCAGACGTAGATCCGCTCGAGCGCGGTGCAGTTCGGCAGATGCTCGACGATCCGCCCCAGCCGCTCGGCATCGACGATGGCGATTTTCGCGCCTGAGTCCTTGAGGCCGTATTCGAGCTCGGCGCCCGTCCACCACGCGTTCAACGGTGTGGCGATCGCGCCCGCGAGCAGAATGCCGAAGAAGGCGGCGGCCCATTCCGGCAGATTGCGCATGGCGAGCACGACACGATCGCCTTTCTTCACGCCCTGCTTGCCGAGCTCTTCGGCGATCGCGAGCGCGGCCTTGGCAAAAGCGTCGAAACTCGCGCGGTCGTTCTCGTAGACGAGAAAAATCTTGTCGCCATGCGTCCGCCCTTGCACGAAGACCTCGCGCAGGGTCGGCGGCGCATTCTTCCACACCCGCGTTTTCACGCCGCGAATAACCGCCTCTTCCATCTCGAACGGCGAGCCGGGACGCGTCAGCAGTGCATGCGCCTGGGCGATGGACACCGCGGGCCATGATTTTGGCGCGGATAGGGGCGCGGACACGGGCTTCGACATCGCCTTCGCGCCTCAGTAGCGGTTCAGCCGCGCCAGCTGGTCGGCGTGAAAATTGGAATCGCCGAACAATTCCTGCGCCACCCGCACGCGCTTCATGAAGAAGCCGATGTCGAACTCGTCGGTCATGCCGATGCCGCCGTGCATCTGCACCGCCTCGTTGACAGCAAGCGTCGCGCTCGCGCCGGCGCGGGCCTTGGCCACCGACACGATCGGCCCGGCATGCTCGAAATGCTCGTCCAACGTCTGCAGCGCCTTCAGCACCGCGGCGCGGGTAATCTCGATCTCGCTGTAAAGATGCGCCGCGCGATG
>WNFC01026542.1_pt1 | contig 10582 bp, 13 predicted proteins | sample 5400541 | NCBI WGS metagenome assembly WNFC01 (sample SAMN13153342, study PRJNA577476) | soil metagenome | isolation source: 120 cm saprolite under Douglas fir tree site 2 hole 2 replicate 1 | place: USA:California | collected 2015-04-18
CGGGCACACACCCAAACGTCTTCCTTCTAGGGGTAGCCACCTTCAGTCTCATAACAGCCCCTGGGCTGCTCGGACTCCTCGTGGCGGTCTTTACACCCTCTCGCGTCGCATCGTGGTTGGCGCGGCACTTCACCCTGGCGCTCATCATCTACGCTATGTTCCTACTCGGATACGCCATGTTCCTGCTCGGACTTCAAGGCACCGGGGTGTTGCCCTCAGGAAGACGCTGAGGGATGGCTAGACCACGGCCCGAGAAGAAGCCCGCTCCTGCCGCACCCTCCACCACCCGCATCCTGCCGATGCCGCTTCGGATCGGTGACCGTCTCGTCGATGAGACCGGGGAATGGGAGGTCATAGGCCCGCTGTACAGATCACCAGGCGGCAAGACCGCGCACGTTCGCGTCCAAGGGGTCGGCCAGCCTGCCGTCACCGATCTACGGACCTGGGGCGCTCACGAGCGCATCGCCGTGAGGCGAGTGACCACCGAGGAGGGCAAGCGATGATGCGACTCGCACGAAGGGCCACACTGCTCGTCGCGTTTTCCCTGCTCATCTCGGCCGCGACGGCCTTCGCCGAGTGCGCGTGGGTGTTGTGGGAGCAGATCAATACCCAGCCGTGGTCAATGAAAGATGGATTCGCGGACACGGATTCGTGTCAACGCGCATTACGAAGCGGCGTTAGGAAATCGGTGTCGCGCTATCCGGGCTCCGAAGACAGCGGCGGTAACAGCGCCGTCATTAAAAAGGCGAGTGGGCGATTCACACTTACGTTCGCCTGCCTCCCCGACACCGTGGACCCGCGCGGGCCGAAGGGGAAGTAAGTTATTGTTGTCGGATTGCGGACGAATTCGTGGAACAAGCCCGGAGGAGCGCAACGGCGTTCGAGGGGCTGCTGCATCGTGCAGGTCACGAGCACCCGTGCTCCACGTGCGGCACGCCGGTCCTCTGCCGCTGCCGCGTGCGTCACGTGCCCTCGAAGCTGCTCTGCCAGGCTTGCACCGAGCGGTTGCAGAAATGATGTAGACCAGCCATCACGAGCGCGCCGAGCCGAAGTGGAAATGAACGACACCGACGCTCGCCTCGGGCATCCCTGGCTCCGCATCAACCGAGTCCTGCGCGCGATGCTGCATGAGCGCTGGAGCGCGGAGGCGTGGCCCCAGGTCAAGGCCGAGTTCAAGAAGGCCCTCGCGCTGAGGAGTCAGATCCGGGGCGCGGGCTGGTTCAACTAGCAGTCGTGGCCAGACGACCCGAGAAGAAGCCCGAGCCGGCGTCGGCGCCGCCGATCACCCGCCGCGTCCATCCGATGGATCTTCAGGTCGGCGACCGCCTCTCAGACGAGACCGGTGAGTGGGAAGTGGTCGGGCGGCCCTACACGACGGCCGGCGGCAAGAACGCGCGTGTTCGCGTCCAGAGGGTCGGCCAGCCCGCCGTCAGCGAGCTACGTACCTGGGGCGCCCACGAGCGCATCACTGTGAAACGGACATGACCTGGCGCACGCTCTTCCTCGACGTCCGCTCCGGCCTCTTCGTCCCGCGCCTCCTCACCTGGGACCCGTTCTTCACCCTTCGAGCAGGAGACGATGATCGGCCACTCCTCCGGCGTTGTGTTTGACCCCACTCGCCATTGCCACACCACCCGGCCACCCGGCCCTTCCCATCGGCCATCTTCGGACCCAGGCCCTTAGCCCGCGCGGGACATGGAAAAAGGACGCTTTCAAAGTCTTCCAGCGGGACTTGAATCGCGTCGTTCCTCGAATCTCTCTCATAAGCCAGACCTATATTGACTTTTTTCACCAGCCTTTCCTGATCGTCAAAGATGGCGGTCATGCCGCGTCCGCGGCGCCGGAGATTCACGCACCTTGACTCGTCATCTCAAGACGCGCACTGTTCGGCCCAGATCAGACAGTTCTCCGGGGAGGCCATGCCGAAGACGATTCAGCACAAGGTAAGCTTCCGTGCGTCGCCCGAGACGCTCTTCAACATCTACTTGAGTTCGCGGAAGCACGCTGCGGCCACGGGGGCGAAGGCAGCGATGAGCCGCAAGGTGGGCGGGCGGTTTCTGGCCCATGCTGGTCACATCCGCGGGCGGAATCTCGCAATCGTGCCGAAGCTCCTGATCGTGCAGTCATGGCGCGGCGCGGACTGGCGGAAAGGCAATCTCGATTCAATCCTGGTGCTGGTCTTCAGCCGCATTCGGGGTGGGGGGCGGATTTCGATGGTGCATTCGAATGTCCCGGATGCGCACGCGGCGAGCATCAACCGGGGTTGGGAGGAACATTACTGGAGGCCGTGGAAGGCGTACTTGAGGCGGAAGTCTCGAGCGCGCTGAGTTCGCTGCGTGGGCATACGACTCTGGCTGGAGGTCGTCATGAGTGAGAATCGTCGACTCGTGGTCGCGATCGCGATCGTCCTCACCGTCGGCCTCACCGGCGCCAGCGGCGCAGCGCCCTCGGGTCCGCCCGTGCGGATCGGCGGAACACTGGCGTTGACCGGGCCGCTCGCCGCGACGGCGCTCCTGCACAAGATCGCGGGGGAGATCTACATCGACGAGATGAACCGGGGCACCGGGCTGCTCGGCCGCCCCGTCAAATGGGTCCTTCTCGACGATCAATCCAAGGCGGAGGTGACCCGGAGCCTCTACGAGCGCCTGATCACCGTCGACAAGGTCGATTTGCTCATGGGCCCGTACGCGACGAACGCGATCCTCGCCGCCATGGCGGTGGCCCAGCGCTATCAGAAGATGCTCGTTCACCACACCTTCGGCATTCCGTATCTCGCGAAGTACGAGATGCACTTCCCGACGGCGGCTTGGGGACCCGAGCCTAATCGCACCACGCCGAGCATGGTCTTCGATGCGCTCGCCTCGACCGCGAATCCTCCGAAGACTATCGCGATCGTCACCAGCAAGTTCTCGTCCGCGCAGTACCAGTCGGCCGGGGCACGAGACGTAGCGGCGCAGCGGGGACTGAAGGTCGCCCTCTATCTCGAGTACGAGTTCGGCACCCGTGACTTCGGGCCCATCGCTGCGCGGATCAAGGACGCGAACGCAGACCTTCTGTGGGTCGGTGCCCTCGGCCTCGACGGCAACCAGATCCTAGAGGCGCTGAAGAAGCTCGACTACACGCCACCACGGCACTTCCACCTGTTCCCGGCCCCGGGCCCCCTTGCGGTGACGCCGGACGGCAAGCTCGCCCTCTCGTTCACACAGTTCGAGGAGCACCCGCCCTTCACATCGAACCCCACGACGGCCCGGCTGGTCAGCCTCTTCCACGAGCGCGCTGTGAAGGCCAACCTTCCTTATCCTTACGTGGACACCCAGCCGGCCAATTCGTTCGCGGCGTGGCAGGTGCTCGAGGCGGCGGTAAACGCCACAAAGAGCCTCGACGACAAGGTGCTTGCGCAATGGCTCAAGAAGAACCGCGTGGACACGGTCCTCGGTAAGCTCCACTTCGATGGGCCGAACAACTACGGAGACGACCTGACGAAGATCAAGCAGGTTCAGGACGGCAAATGGGTGGTCGTGTGGCCAAGAGAGTTCGCGGCCCCGGGTGCCCGACTGCTGGCCCCCTGACCACGGGTGCGCCTCGAGCCACCGAAACGATCACGGAGGGGAACATGCGACGCATCGCTATCGGCATCGCCTTGGCAGTCGGGCTCGGCCGGTCGCCCTCTCGGAGATACACTGTGCCAGCCTCCGCGCGCGTGTCTGGATGACGTGCTCGTGCGTCGCTGTGCTGGTGCGAGTCGTGGCGGTCGGCTAGACTCCTAACGTGGTGGGTTACGACGCCAACGCGAGACGGCGGACTAGCGCGGTGACCGTCGTCCTTAGCCCGATCGGGGAAGTCATCACGGTCCATCCAGGAACGCCTTGGTCGCGAGATTGGAGTCAAGCCTAACATCGCGGTAGCCAATCGCTGCCGTGCTCAGCCGGCACGCGAGCCGTGGCGACATCAGCCGATTCGCTCGGGGTGCAGGATATGGCGATTTGGGCGAACACTGACTGGGGCGAGCCGGCCGATGGACGGTCGGCTCAATGGCGAGCCGTCAAGGGGGGCGGCGATCCATATCGTGAATCCCGGCCCAGGAGAAGGGGAGATTCCGGATGAGAACTCGGTACGCCGTCGCAGTGGCCGTCGTGATCGGCTTCGGACTCGGCGCCGTCGCCGTCCAGATTCTTCATGCTCAAGCCAAGCCGCCCGTCTACTACATCGCGGAGATCGACGTGACGAACCTGGACGCCTACACTAAGGAATACGCCCCGAAAGCTCAGGCGTTGATCAAAGCATCGGGCGGTCGCCTCCTTGCCGCAGGACAGAATGTAACTTCGATCGAGGGAGCGCCGCCGAAGCCGCGCGTTGCCGTGCAGGTCTGGGACAGCATGGAAAAAATTCGAGCCTGGCGCAATTCAGCAGAGTTCAAGGAGATCCGGAAGATCGGCGAGAAGTACGCCAAGTTCCGTTCCTTCACGGTCGAGGGCCTTCCGCAGTAGCCCACGCGAGTGTCCGACGCGGCACGAGCAAGGCCGCCATCTGCGGCGGCCTTGTCTGACGCGTGCGCGCGGCCTCGATGTTTCTCTCGCGACAACACCTGAACGCCAGTCGTCACATATCAGGCCACGGGCTCGAAGATGTGGGCAAGGCGACCATCTGGGCATATCGCCCGATCCCATCCATCCGATGCGCATGTGCGCGGACCATAGCTCCAGAGGACGAGCCAGTCACGTCGTCGGTCCGGCTCATCGGTCTGCTGATGAGGTCAGCAAAACTTCGTCCTTGACGCGCGGTTGCCGTCGCGGTAGAGAGCCGACATCCGTCAGCGGCCGCTTCGGTTGAGGAGGGTGCCCATGGACACATTCCGTCCGCGGCTCCGCCGAGGGTTGACGCGTCGAGATTTGCTGAAAGCTGGCCTCGTGACCGGGGCCACGCTGTCCGCCGACCCCCTGCTGGCACCGCGTCGCGTCGGGGCCCAGCAGCCGAAGCGTGGAGGCATCCTCCGCGTGCGCGGCTACGATCCGCCCCACTTCGATCCCCATCTCACCCTGAACTTCAAGATGAGCACGACGCTCAGCTTCGTCTACAGCAAGCTCGTGCGCTTCAAGGTTGGCTCCGGAGTGCCGCCGGGCGTCTTCACGGTGGAGCCCGATCTGGCTGAGCGCTGGGAACAGCCGGACGACACGACATACGTCTTCTACCTGCGCAAAGGTATTCGCTGGCAGAACGCGCCGCCCGTCAACGGGCGCGAGCTGACGGCCGAGGACATCAAGTTCACGTTCGAGCGCTTCCTCGCGGAGAAGGCGAATCCGCACCGCTACCTGCTCGACGCCGTGGACCGCGTCGAGGCCATGGATCGCTACACCGTGAGGTTCCGATTGAAAGACCCGTTCGTCTGGCTCCCGCACGTGCTCGCCAGTCCGTGGGCCAGCTGGATCGTCGCCCGCGAGGCGGTGGAGAAATACGGCGACCTCAAGCGGCCCGAGGCGGCTATCGGCACCGGCCCCTTTCTCCTGGTCCGCTACGAACCGAACGTGAAGACGGTCTTCCGGCGTCACCCCGACTATTTTCGGGCGGGCCAACCGTGGGTGGACGGGGTGGACTGGCTGGTCATGGAAGACGACGCGGCCGCGCTCGCGGCCTATCGCACGGGGCAGCTCGACGCTGGTCCTTGGCACTTCTGGACGGTCCGCCAGGCGGACGTCGATTCGATCAAGAAGAGCCATCCTCAGCTCGTCTACCAGGACTTCCTGTCCAGCGTGACCCAGGTGATCTACATGCGGACCGACAAGCCCCCGTTCAACGACCTGCGGGTGCGGCGCGCGATCTCACACGCGGTCGACCGGCAGGCGATCATCGACTCCGTCTTCCTCAAGGGGGAGCCAACGCCCGCGGTTGCGCGCGGGTTGACCGAGTGGTCGCTCCGGATCGATCAGCTCGGTCCAGGCGCCCAGTACTACCGTCACGATCCGAAGGAGGCCAGGCGGCTCCTGGCCGAGGCGGGCTTCCCCCAGGGCTTGAAAACCCAACTGACGACGACCAGTGGGCTCGGCTCCGACCTCGTCGACGCCGTTCAGCTGGCCCAGCGCCAGCTCAAGCAGAGCGGCATCGAGACGGAGTTGAAGCTCCAGGAGTTCGGCGCCTACGCGTCGACGACGTTGGTGGGAAAGTTCGAAGGCATGGTGATGGCTCCGTTAGGCATCGCCTGGGAACCCCATAGTCCCCTCTACGGCTTGTACATGCCCGAGCAGCCGCGGAACTCGAGCCACGTCAGCGATCCGAAGATCATCGCGATGGTGAAGGAGCAGATGCGCGTCAAGGACATCGAGACACGTCGGCGGCTGGTCTTCGACATCCAGCGCTACGCCGCCGAGCAGCACTACTACGTCTATCTTTACTCCGTGGGACTCATGGGGTCCTGGCAGCCGTACGTGAAGAACTACGCGCCGAGCCCGAGCTTCGACTACGGTAACCGCGCCGCATCCCTCTGGCTCGACCGGTAAGCGCGGTGCCACGACCGGCCGCGGGTTCACGGCGTCCGTTGGTCACGGCACCTCGCGGAGTCGGCGTGTCCAAGACGCCTTAGAAGCTGAGGAGTCTTGGCCCGAAGGCATTCCTTGCATCCTCCACCGAGGTGCCCATGCGGCTGATCGGGCTCGTCATTCTCGCTTTCTCCCTCATTCTTGCGCCGCTCGCCGCCGAGGCGCAGCGCTCGGGCCGGATCCCGCGGATCGGATACCTCAGCAACGGGAACCCGGCGAAGGTGTCCACGGAACGGGAGGCGTTCCGCCGAGGCCTGCGCGAGCTGGGCTGGGTCGAGGGCCAGAACGTGACGATCGAGTATCGCTGGGCGGAAGGGAACCCTGACCGGTTCCCGGCCCTCGTCGCAGAGTTCGTGCAGCTCAAGGTCGATGTCATCGTGCTGTCCGGTCCACCCGCGCTCCACGCCGCGCGGAGGGCGACCAGCACGATTCCCGTCGTCTTTGTCGTGCTGGCCGACCCGATCGCCGCGGGGCTCGTGACGAGCCTAGCGCGCCCGGGCGGGAACCTCACTGGACTCGCCTCCCAGTTCGAGGAGCTGATCACCAAACAGCTTCAGCTGCTGAAGGAGGCTGTACCCACGGTCTCTCGGGTCGCGCTTCTGCATCACCGCGAGAGCTGGCCTGCGGTCGTGAGCGCGGCAGAGACGGCGGCGCGGAGCCTCGCTCTCGCGGCGAGAACTCTTGAGGTCGAGGGGGTCGAGGTCGAGAACGCCTTCAGGACGGCACGGAGGGAGCCCGTCGGGGCCATCCACGTGCTGCCCAGTCCCATCTTCTATGCGCACCGCGGACGACTGATCGAGCTCGCCGCCAGGTACCGCCTGCCCGCAGTCTATGAATTAAAGCCCTTCGTGGAGGACGGCGGGCTCATATCCTACGGTCCGAACATCAACGAGATGTTCCGACGCCAGGCGAGCTACGTCGACCGGATCCTGAAGGGCGCCAAGGCCGGCGACCTGCCGATCGAGCGCCCGACGACGTTCGAGCCTGACGATCCCGCACTCCCTGCTGCTGCGGGCGGATCAGGTGATCGAGTGACAGTCCAAGCGTTCTACGACCGACTGGCACCTCTGTATCACCTCGTCTACGAGGATTGGGAAGCGAGCGTCGGTCGTCAGGGTGAGATGCTCGCTTCGCTCATTGCCGAGCATTGGGGGCCGGGCGCGCACACCGTGCTCGACGCCGCGCTTGGCATTGGCACGCAAGCGCTCGGGCTGCTCGCGAACGGCTTCGGCGTTACCGGCTCGGATATCTCCGTCGGGGCCGTAGCCCGCGCCCGACGAGAGGCGGCGGTGCGTCGCTTCCCGCTCGTCAGTCTGATCGCCGACTTCCGGGCGCTGCCAGTGCGGTCGTCGAGCTTCGATGTGGTACTCGTCTGTGACAATTCTCTGCCGCACCTGGATACGGTGGAAGACATCCGAACTGCGCTGGCGGAATGTTTCCGTTGCGTGCGGCCGGGCGGCGGATGCTTGATAGCGGGGGCTGGATTTGAACCAGCGACCTTTGGGTTATGAGGGGAAATCCGAGCATCACAGCAACCAAGACGAGCCGACTCAGACCAATGACGACGAAGATTTACTCAACGGCGACGTTGGAGACTCTTGGCTCATTTCGGTCGCTTTACTTCATAGTTGATTCATAGGCGTCGACCGCCGGACCCGCTGATTGAGAGTCGGCCTCCGAAACGTACTAGGAAGCACTTCTCGCAGAACGCGATTGTGCACCTGATCGACATCCCGACCAGGCCAAACAGGATGGCTCCTCCCAGGACCCCGATCACCACCACGAGCGGGTGAAGGTTGACCGCGCCACCGAGGACGACCGGCTCATAGACAACGTTTTTGAGTACCTCGGCGAGGGCCACCGCCACGATGACCCAGATCGCGAAGTTCTCGCTACTCACCATCGGCAGCAGCGGACGGATATCCTCCGCCAGCAGCGCATAGGCCAGCCCACTCAGCAATGCCGCCGCGAAGCCCATGTACGGAACCACGTTGGTCGCGCCCGTGAAGATTCCGATCGCGATCGTCCATCGGAGAGGAACGCCGATGATGGTCAGTAACAACACCACGGTCAGGCCGAGCAAGCAGCACTCGAGGAAGAGGCCGCGCACGTAGTCGCCCAGCGCACGGTCGAGATCCGCGAGTACGTTGAGCGCCGGCTCGAACAGCCGATTGGGGACGGCCCTCAGCAGGCCGCGCTTGATCTCGCCGGTATCCCGCAGCAGGAACAGAAACATCAGCGGCGCGATGATCCAGGTGGAGAGGATGTCGCCCAGCGCGGCGAGAGGGGTCTGCGCGACCGATGTGGGCGCCGGAGCCGCAGTCGAACGCGCAGCGCTTCTCGTGGCCGGCTCAGCAAGCGCTGTCCGCGCGCGCCGTTCGAGCGTTTCCACGTTTGCTCGATCGTACTCGACCAGCCGGTCGGATCCGGCCGGCGCGTCGTGGGCGCCGCGAGGCCGCGAGGCGACGAACTGGGCGTGCTCTTCTGGCGTCAGGGCGAGCAGCTGGCTGACACGATCCACCAAGGGGTCCAGGTCGCCGTGCACCAATTGGTAGATCCGATTGCCTCGCGTCAGCGACCGATCCAGCCCCATCAAGGCTTGGTAGCGCAGGTTTAACGTATAGAGCGCGCGGATCCTCAGCTCGAGCGCCCCGGTGTCGCTAGGCATGACGGCGCGTACCCTGTTCACGATGACGAGCGCCCCCAGCACGAACACGAGCAGCAGCAACCCGATCGCCACGCCTCGCGGTACCCGGCAGCGCTCCAGGCGGGCGACGACGGGGCGACAGATGTACGCTAGCAGACCACCGACCGCCACGGGCACGATCAGGCTTCGGAGTCCCCATACAAGGTATGCCCCCAGAAGCACTCCGGCAGCAGCGGCGAGAGACTTGAAGACCATTCCCGCCCGGCTTGAGGTGTCGGCGAGGGTCACTGATCGGGCTCCTGATGCTCCTCTGACTCCTTGAGGTACTGAGCGTCGAGGAGCATCCGGAAGCGGATGGCCATAAGGCCGGCCAAGCTCATGAGAACTTTGTTCGCCAGCAGCGGGAAGTTGACACTGAGCGCGTCCAGGTCGGATTTCCCGAGAGCCAGCAACGAGACCGGGCCACGCGCCCGGGCCGAGAACCAGCGAACCGACTCCGTTCCCATGGCCGCCGACTCCTCGAAGGAGGCGGGCGGCTCCAGAATGGCGAGGGGGACTTCCGTGCCGCTGCTGCCCCGCCTCACGACCTCGACCAGGCCTCGCCGCAGGACAAAGAGCGCCGTGCCGGGTTTTCCTTCCTGGAAGATGTACTCGCCGTCGTGGTAGTCGCGCTCGTGGACGATGCGGGCGAGACGTCGGAGGTCCCAGCGACTGAGGTCTTCGAAGAGGGTCACCTGTTTGAGGAAGTCCACCAGGCTGCTGCGTTGCTCGGCCACCGCCGTTTCCGGCGGCGGTCCGAACAGCGCCCGTGCTGGGGCTGATGACGTGTCCAACGAGTCCGTGTCCGCGGGCCGCCGGAGCAAGAGTTTCTTGATCCCAGGGAGATTGAACTTCGTCTTCAATGGACCGCTACCTCGAACAGGAAGACGACTTGTCTGGTTAGGTCGGTGAGCCGGATGATCCCGGCCCGCAATGCCTCGGGCGATGACTTGTAGCCCGTCCAATTCGTCGCCCAGCCGCTTTCGACAGCGGTACCGTCCGCGGTATCGACGATTTCCCAACACCAGAGACTGGGCTCGCTCAGCAGCCGCAGTTTGACAGTCAGTCGCGCGCCCCGATGGGTGTCCATGTGGCTTTCCTGCGGGTGAAGGCGGTCGCGAACGCCGTGATTATTGAGCAATCTGCCAGCTGCCGTCCGGCTGCCGGCATGCCCGCCCGTAGCTTCGCTCCGGCCGGTCGTTGATCGTGATCGTCGTCTCGTATTCCCGGCAGTACGCACCATTCGGAGTCTGGTGGGTGTGGACCGGTGTGACCGTGCCGGCATGCCCATTGTGGGGATTGTTCCAGGGGACGCTCTTTTCGCTCGACCTCGTCTCCAGGGCCTGATGGGTCGCCTGGGCAGCCA
>WNFC01009875.1_pt1 | contig 10581 bp, 10 predicted proteins | sample 5400541 | NCBI WGS metagenome assembly WNFC01 (sample SAMN13153342, study PRJNA577476) | soil metagenome | isolation source: 120 cm saprolite under Douglas fir tree site 2 hole 2 replicate 1 | place: USA:California | collected 2015-04-18
CCGGGTGAAGGCAGCCGGCGACGGCGGCAATACGGGAATCTCGATCGGCGGCTACGACGCCGCGCGCAAGCCGTTCGTCTATGTCGATTTCACCTGCGGCGCCTGGGGCGCCCGGCCGTTCGCCGACGGCCTCGACGGCAATTCCCACATGTTCGCCAACATGGCTTCGCACTCGATCGAGGTGACCGAGGCCGAGCAGCCGATCCAGCTTTTAGCCTACGAGTTCGTCGCCGACCGCGCCGGCGCCGGCAAGTTCCGCGGCGGCGTGCCGTTCAAGCGCGACTACCGCTTCCTGGAGAGCGAAGGCACCCTGCAGGTGCGCTCCGACCGGCGCGATCACCGCCCGTTCGGCCTCTATGGCGGCAGTCCGGGCGCGCCGTCGGAGAATTACCTCAATCCGGACGGCGAGAACCGGCTATTGCCGTCGAAGCTCACCATGACGATCAAGCGTGGCGAGGTGTTCCGCCATGTGCTGGCCGGCGCCGGCGGCTGGGGCGATCCGCTGGAGCGCGATCCGGCCGCGGTGTTGCGCGACGTGCGCAACGAGCTCCTGTCGCCGCAAAAAGCCGTCGCCGACTACGGCGTCGTGATCGACCTCGCCGGCTGGACAGCCGATGCTCAAGCGACGGCGCGGCGTCGCAACGAGATCAGGAAGGCGCGCGGCTGGACGGCCGTGCCGAAGGTCCAGTGGCACGACCCTGAACCGCTGCGCCGCGCCGCGGAATAGCGGGCGATGGCCGTCACTTACCGCGCCGGTGTCGACATCGGCGGCACCTTCACGGACATAGTGCTGCTCGGCTCCGACGGCACCGTCCATACCAAGAAGATTTCGTCGAGTGTCGAGAACTATGCCCAGGCCATCGTCGACGGCCTGAGCGAGGTTTTTAGCGAAACCGGGCTTGGCGGCGCAGTCATCGAGGAGATCCGCCACGGCACGACGGTCGCCTCCAACGCCATCCTGGAGCACAAAGGCGCGCGCGTCGGACTCATAACCACCAAGGGCTTCCGCGACGTGCTGGAGATCCGCACGCTCCGGATGCCCAAGCTCTACGACTTGACCTGGACCAAGCCGCCGCCGCTGGTCGAGCGCTATCTGCGCAAGGTGGTCGACGAGCGCATCGACCATCGCGGCCAGGTCGAGCGGGCGCTCGATCGCGCGGACGCCGAGCGTGCGGTCGATGCGCTGCTGGCCGAGAAGGTCGAGGCGATCGCGGTCTGCCTGCTGAATTCGTTCGCCAATCCGGTGCACGAGGCGATGCTGAAAGAGATCATTGCGCGCAAGGCGCCGCGATTGCCGCTCAGCCTGTCGTTCGAGGTCCTGCCCGAGATCAAGGAATACGAGCGCACCTCGACCACGGTCATCAACGCCTATGTGATGCCGATCGTCGCCACCTATCTCAGGGCTCTGCGCAAAGGACTGGACGCCGGCGGCATTCCCGCTCGTCTCCTGCTGATGCAGTCGAATGGCGGGCTGACGACCGATGCCGCCGCCGTCGAGCGGCCGATGAACATCATCGAATCGGGTCCGGCCGGCGGCGTGGTCGGCGCGCAGGCGCTGGCCCGCGCCAAGGGTCTCGACAGGATCATCACCTTCGACATGGGCGGCACGACCGCCAAGGCCTCGATGGTCGAGCACGGCGAGATTGCTCGCGCCCAGGAATACGCCGTCGGCGCCGGCATCATGATCGGCTCGCGGCTGCTGACGGGCGCGGGCTATACGCTAAAAGTCCCGGCCATCGACCTCGCCGAGGTCGGCGCCGGCGGCGGCTCGCATGTCTGGATCGACGGCGGCGGCGCGCTGCAGGCCGGGCCGGAGAGCGCCGGCGCCTCGCCCGGCCCGGTGTGCTACGACAAGGGCGGCACGGTGCCGACGATCACCGACGCCAACGTGCTGCTGGGCTACATCAATGCCTCGCACCTCGTCGGCGGCGCGCTCAAGCTCAATGCCGAAAAGGCCCGCACCGCCTTCGCCGAGAAGATCGCCAAGCCGCTCGGCATGCCGCTCGAGCGGGCGGCCTACGGCGCGCACCTGATCGTCGCCTCCAACATGATCCGCGCCATCAAGGCGGTGTCGACCGAGCGCGGCCGCGACCCGCGCGACTTCGCCCTGTTCGCCTTCGGCGGCAACGGTCCGCTGTTCGCCGCCGGCATGGCCGCCGCGCTCGGCATCGGCCGCGTCGTGGTGCCGCCGTCGGCCGGGCTCTTCTCCTCGTTCGGGCTGCTCTATGCCGACGTCGAGCACCACTACGCCCGCACCTTCCGTCGGCTGCTGCGCCAAGCCGATCTTGGCGAGATCGCCGCGGCCTGGGACGCGCTGGCGCGCCAGGCGAGCGACCAGCTCGCCGCCGAGGGCTTTACCGGCAACCGCGCCCGGCTCAAGCGGTCCGCGGCCCTGCACTACAAGGGCCAGAGCTACGAATTGACCGTGCCGGTGCCGGACGGCCCGATCGATGCGAGCATGGGCGTCCACCTCGAACAGGCGTTCGGCGCAGAACACGAGCGGACCTACGGCCATCGCGCCGGCCCCGACGAGCCGGTCGAACTGGTGTCGATCCAGCTCATCGGCTCGGGCCTGCGCGAAGGCGGCGGCGTGCCCCAGCGCGTCGTGTCGAGCCGCTCGGAGCCCGTGGCGCAAAGCCTGCGGCCCGCCTATTTCGGCGATGAGCACGGCTGGATGAAGACACCCGTCTTGAGTCGCGCCGATCTTGCTTCCGGCCGCGCCGGACCGCTGATCGTCGAGGAATACGACGCGACCTGCGTCGTGCCGCCCGGCGCCCACGCCGAACGCGATGTCGCCGGCAACATCGTCATCAGGGTGGCTGCGAACTAGCTGGCCGCCAGTTGCGGCAGCCACAGCGCGATCTGCGGCCAGACCGACAGGATCGCCAGCATCAGCAGCATGGTGATCACGAACGGCGAGGCGCCGATGATGACATCGTCGATCCTGCCGCGCTTGCGCAGGCCCTGCACGACATAGAGGTTGATGCCGACCGGTGGCGTGATCATCGCCAGCTCCATCAGGATGATGATCATGATGCCGAACCAGACCGGATCGTAGCCTGCCTTGATCATGATGGGCGCGATGATCGGTACCGTCGCCACCATCATCGACAGTGTCTCCATGAACATGCCGAGGATGAAGTAGAAGAGCACGACCGCGAAAAGCAGCTGAAGTTTCGTGAGCCCGAGACTCGTGATGAAGCCGTTGACCTGTCCGGTGAGGCCGATCGAGGTGATCACGAAATTGAGGAAATAGGCGGCGAGCAGGATCGCCATGATCATGGCAGTCGTGCGCATGGTGCCTTCGAAGGCGTTGAGCAGCGTTCGCAGCGTGAGTCGGCGGTTCCATGCCGCAATGCCGATGGCGGCGATCACGCCGAGCGCCGCCGACTCGGTTGCCGTCGCCCAGCCGGCGTAGATCGAGCCGATCACGGCAAGGAAGATGATCAGCGGCGGCAGCAGGTCGGGCAACGCCGCGATGCGCTGTCGCCAGCTTGTCTCCGTCGGCTTGCCGCCCAGCTCCGGCCGGATCAGGCAAATGATGAGGACCGTCAAGCTGAAGAGGCTCGCGAGAATGATGCCGGGAATGAATCCCGCGAGATAGAGCTTGGGAATCGACGTCTCGGTGAGAACGCCGTAGACGATCATGTTGATGGACGGCGGGATCAGGATGCCGAGCGTGCCGCCGGCGGCGATGGTGCCGAGAAAGAGCCGCTCGGAATAGCCGCGCTTCTCGACCTCGCCCAGGGCGACCGTGCCGATCGTCGCCGCAGTCGCCACGCTCGAGCCCGAGGTTGCCGCGAACATCGCGCAAGCCGCGATGTTGGAATGCATCAGGCCGCCGGGCAGCCATGGCACCCAGAGCACCAGCGCGTTGTACATGCGCTCGGCCATTCCCGACCGCAGCAGGATCTCGCCGAGCAGCACGAAGAACGGAATCGCGACGAGCAGGAAATTGTTCGACGTGCCCCAGGCAATCTCGCCCATCGCCAGCGAAAGCGGCAGCTTCGAATAGAGGCTCGACAGCGAGAGGCCGAGAATGCCGAGGCCGGCCGCGACCGGAATCGCGAGCGCCAGCAGACCGATCAGGATGGCGAGCGTGACGATCAGCACGTCAGTCGTCCCCGTCGCGCGTTTGACGGCCCTTCAAATCGCGGATCTCGTCCTCGACCTCCTCCTCGGCGGAGCGCGTGCTGATCAGGCCCGCCGCGCGCCGCAGATCACCCGAGGCCAGGATCCTGAGCGCATCGAACAGCAGCAGCAGGCCGATCGCGACGAACGTGGCCAGGCCCGCGATCCACAGCACTTGCGGGATCACCGTCGGCGTTTCGAGTGCGGATTGGCTGCGCGACGCCGAAGTCCAGGACTGCGAGACGACGCCCAATCCATGCCAGGCGACCAAGCCGAAGAAGCCGATGAGCAGGATCAGCGCCACAAGATCGAGAGCCAGGCGCAGCTTCTGCGGGAAGAGCACGTAAAGCGAATCGATGCGGATGTGTGCGCGATCGAGCAGCGTCGCGCCGAGACCCCACGCTGTTCCGATGGCAAGCGAGTAGCCGGCAAGCTCGTCGGCGCCACCGATCGAGCGGGCGAGGAACTTGCGCATCAGTACGTCGATGCCGATCAGCACCGCCGCCAGAAGAACCAGCGCGCCGCCGAACCACAGGCCCCACAGGGCGAAGCGACGCACGCCGCTCATCGGGTCGTCTTGGGGCTTATGGCGTTGGCGCCTTCAGGCCGAGCGTCTTGCCGACGGTTTCGTTCCACTCCTTGGCGCACTCGCCGCCGCAACGCTTGGCCCAGCCTGCCAGCACGGCGCCCTCGACCAGCTTCTTGTGCGTTTCAGCCTCCTCCGGCTTCACCGGCACGATCGTCATCTTGGCGAGCTTGCCCATGGTGCAGGGCTGCTTGCCGGTGTTGCAGTTGTCGGCTTCGGCGGTCGTCGTCTTGACGGTCGCCCACATCTTGTCTTCGTAGGTCTTGACCTGCTCGAGCAGGAAGGCCTGGGTTTTGGGATCGAGCCGCTTCCAGCTGTCGAGATTGACCGCCAGCACGTTGATGCTCCAGCCGAGCGACATCGGATAGATCGACTTGGTGACCTCCGCCCAGCCGGCCGTGTTGCCCGACAGGCTGCCGGTCACGGCGCAATCGACCACGCCGTTGCTCAGCGCCGGCACGACCTCGGCAAACGCCATGCTGACCGCCGTGCCGCCGACGCCGCCCAGGAAATCGCGCATCGTGTTGTTGAACACGCGGATCTTCTTGCCCTTGAAGCTGTCCAGCCCGCCGATCACCTCACGGCACCAGAAGACCTGGGGCGTGTTGCCGCCGAACGCCAGCAACTTGGCATTCCAGTTCTTCTGCATCTGGCGGTCGATCACCGCGCGGTAGGCGTTACAGGCCGCGCGCGCCTTGTCGGGATCGAGCGTCAGTCCGGCCAGATCGCAGCCCTCGAAGCGTGGGTCGTCGCCGGCCATCTTGGAGATGTCCATGGCGGCGAAGTCCATGACGCCGAGCTTGAGCAGACGCAGCATGGTCTTGTCGTCGATGCCCATCTGGTCGAGCGGTGTGATGTCGGCCGTGATGGCCCCCTTCGATGCTTCCGGGATCGTCTTGCGCCAGAACGGCAACTCGTCGTGGATCGACACCGGCGTCGGACTGTTGAGGCCAATGACCTTGAACTGGCTCTTCGGCAGATCTTGTGCGGCGGCACCGCCGGCGACAGCCGTCGCCAGCGCCAACCCCGTCAATAACCGGTTCAGCATGTATAGCTTCCTCCCCTTCCCCGAATACCGGCAGATGTTAGCAGCAAAATGCATGCCATGCGAAATTATGCTCAACTGCGCGTCGTCGCCCAACCTCACCCAGGACCGAGCATGCCCGGACTCACTCTCGCCCAAGCCAACAAGATCGTCGAAACCGCGCTGGCCAAGGCGCGCACCATGAAGATCAAGCCGCTCGCCGTCGCCGTGCTCGACGAGGCGGGCCACGTCAAGTCGCTGCAGCGCGAGGACGGCGCCAGCATGTTCCGCTGCGACGTCGCCATCGGCAAGGCATGGGCTTCGGTCGGCATGGGCGTGGCGAGCCGCACCCTGCTGCAGCGGGCCAAGGACAACCCGCACTTCTTCGGCGCGCTCAGCGCCACCGCGCAAGGCAAGTTCCTGCCACAGACCGGCGCCGTCGTGATCAAGGACGCCGCCGGCAACGTGGTGGGCGCGGCCGGGGCGAGCGGCGGCACCGGCGACGAGGACGAGGCGGTGTGCATCGCCGGCGTCGAGGCGGCGGGGCTGGTGACGGGTTAGCTGGGGCGCGGGAGTCTGTAGCAGGTGTCATCCTGAGGCGAAGCGAAGGATCTCATGCCGGTTGCAAGCGGCGATGAGGTCCTTCGCTTCGCTCAGGACGACAGGCAGGCCGGACGTCCGCTCCGCAAGAAGTCCCTTACTCCTCCGGCTCGGTGGTGAACTCCAGCGGATGGCCGGCCTGGCGGCCGGCGTCGGTGCCTTCGGTGGCCTTGCTTTCGGCGATCTCGCGGGTGAAGGCGGCGACCACGCAGACGCCGCGCTGGTGCGCGGTCATCATCACGCGATAGGCCTGGTCCTCGCTCATGTGGAAGACAGCCATCAGGACGGCGACGACGAACTCGCGCGGCGTATAGTCGTCGTTGATCAGGATCACCTTATAGAGTCGAGGCTGTTCGATCTTCGGCTTGGCGATGGTATCGGGTTTGACGTCGATATCGCTCATCGGCCGTCTCCTGCGCTCCTGGTCGATGCCAGCTCCATAGTTTGGCGAGTCTTCGTTGCATTGCAACGCCTTCGTCAGGCGGCCGCCTGCTTCACGGCAGCCTTGAGGTCCTTCACCAGGGCGGCAAAGGCGGCGTGGCGGGCCGCCGGGTCGGGCATCCGCAGGATCGACGACGGGTGGACGGTCACCATGCCGCGCTGCCCGTCGGCCAACTCGATCACCTTGCCGCGTTCGCGCGACAGCACGACGGGACGACCCGCGAGCGCGACGGCGGCGGTGACGCCCAGCGCCAGGATGAGCTGCGGCCGGACGATATCGATCTCCTGGCGCAGCCAGACGCGGCAGACTTCCACCTCGTAGCGGTTGGGCCGCTTGTGCAGGCGCTTCTTGCCGCGCGGCTCGTTCTTGAAATGCTTCACCGCGTTGGTGAGGTAGGCCTTCTTGCGGTCCAGCCCCGCCTCGGCCATGGCGCGATCGAGCAGCTTGCCGGCCGGGCCGACGAAGGGATGACCCGCCAGGCCCTCCTGATCGCCCGGTTGCTCGCCCACCATCATGATCGTCGCCCGCGCCGGCCCCTCGCCGAACTCGGTCTGCGTCGCGTTGCGATAGAGCGGGCAGAGCGTGCAGGTCGCCGCCTCCTTGGCGATGGCTTTCAGCTGGGTGGCGGCGGCGGGCATGGTTACACCTCCCCCAGGCAGCGCATCAGCGCCTGCGCGTCGTGCGGCGCCTTGAGCTTGTCGGTGCGTCATGCGTTGGGGGCTCATGCCCAGCGAACGCGCAGAGTGGATGGTGGTTGCCTGGATCTTTGAGGACGTTGCCGCGGGTACCCAATCGTAATAGTATGACACTGTCACATTTGAAGGGTCCTCGATGCCACGCAGCAGCCGCCCTATTACCGTCACGCTCGGCGAATTGCAGGAACGCGTCGAAGCGCGCGTTGCTTCGGGCGCCTACGCGTCGGCAAGCGAGGTCATGCGGGCAGCCGTGCGCGCCCTTGACCGCGAAGAAGCCGCTCTCAATGAATGGCTTCGTCGCCAAGTCAATGAAGCTCTCGCCGATCCTCGGCCGCCATCGCCCGCACGCGATGTCTTCAAGCGACTGCGGGCACATCACGCCAAGCGTGTGAGGGCTGCTCGGAATGCGAAAGTATAAGGTCGAGATTCGCGGACCTGCAGAGGACGACCTTCTTCACCTCTATCAAACGATAGCCACCGAGGCCGGTATCGCTGTTGCAGGCGACTATGTCGACCGCATCGAAGCAGCATGTCTTGCACTGGAGACATCACCTTTGCGGGGTACCCGGCGGGACGACGTCCTGCCAGGTTTGAGAACTGTCGGCTTCGAGCGTCGGGCCACCATCGTCTTTCGTGTCCACGGCTCTCGCGTAAGCATCTTGCGTATCTTCTACGGTGAACAGGACTTCGAACGTGCGTTGACGGGCCGCTAATTCGCTGGCGTGTTGCGCGAGACTCAATACGGCTCCTTGAGGAAGCGATCGACCAGGCGGTCGGCGCGGCTGCGGTCGGTGAAGGCGAGATGGCGCGCGAGATTGCGCGGCGAGGACGCAAGGTAGAAGCGCTCGTACTGTTCGTTGCGGCTGGCGAGCGCGCTGCCGGCGAAATCCCACGCCAGGCGGAAGATGCGCACGCGCTCCTCGGCCGCCATGCCCTTGGCGCCGGGCAGGTAACGATCGATCAGCGGCCGCAGATCATTGTCGGCCATCTGCGCCGCACTTGGCGTGGCGAAAAGATTGTGCGAGCCGATCAAGCGCAGGATCTCATTCACCCGCGGAAACCACAGCGGCAGTATCGACCGCAGGGCGTGCATGGGGCCCGCCGCCGGCGTCCACAGCCCGCCCGGCCATTCGCGCGCTTCGGCCACCGCCGCGACGACGGCGCCACGCGTCAGCTCGGCATAGGCCCAGATCTCGCCGATCAGGCGCTGGGTCTCGGGATCCTGGGCATTGATCGCCGCCGCCATGCGCAGCGCCAGGCCCCAGGCGAAGTCGAGCTTGGTCGAGGCGCGGATCATCGTCTGCTGCTGGATGTTGGGCGGCCAGCTCGTGGTCATCACCGTGTTGTAGGCGGCGCGGTTGGCGTCGATGAACACTCGATCGCGCGGCACCTCGACGTCGTCGAAGATCACGAAGGCGTCCTGCTCGTCGAAGCGGCTCGACAGCGGATGGTCGAAGCGGTTGGCCGGCGCCGAGACGCTGTCGCGGCAGAGAAATTTCAGGCCGGGCGCGCTCAGAGGCACGCAGAAGGAGAGCGCATAGTCGTCGGCGCCCTCGGGCATCGGCGCGGCGGGATAGACCGCGAGTTCGTCGGCGAACGGCGCCAGGGTGGCAAGCACGCGCGCGCCGCGCACCACGATGCCGTGCTCGGTGTCGGCGACCTTGTGCAGCGCATGGACGTTGCCGGGCGACGGCGCATCGCCCGTCGCCTTGTCGACGGTCGGCTGCACGATGGTATGGGTGAGCGAGATGTCGCCGCGGCGCAGGAACTTCTGGTAGGCGACCAGCCGCTCGGCGCCCGCCTCGTTGCCGTTGATGCCCCATTCGTCGGGCCGGCCGGCGAAGCCTGCGTAGGTCACGTTCATGTAGTCGGGCGTGCGGCCCATCAGGCCCATCGAATACTCGGCGACCTGGCGCAGCGCCTTGCCGCGGCGCGCCAGGTCCTCGCGCGAGCGCGGGATCATGTGGCTGACCGGGATCGGCTCGCCGCTCTGCGGGTCCGCCATCAGGCAGACCTCGGCGTGTTTGTGATGGAGATCGTAGACATCGGCCAGCGCGTGCGCGGCGCCGCTGAGCTTGGGATGGTCGACGACATCGGCGACGCGCTCGCCGTCGACCCAGACCTCGCGCGCGCCGCGCAGGCCTTTCAGGAATTGCTCACCCGTCCTTGCCGGCATCGTTCCCACCCTTCCCGGCTGGGACTCTCATCCCACCGGCATGGTCTCGGCAAGCGGCGGCAGCTTCGCCACCTTGGCGTACCAGGCCTCGAGCTTGGGATGGCCGGGCCGCCACGGCTCGTTGGCGTAGCGGAAATCGAGATAGCCCAACGCGCAGCCGATGGTGATCTCGCCGATCGTCCTGAGATCGCCCAAACTGCCCGCCTCCTTCTCCAGCACGTCGAGCGCGCGCTTCACTTTGCCTTGTTGCAACTCGATGTAGCTCTTGCGGCCATCGTCCTGCGGCAAGGCGATTTCGCGGCGTCGCGGCTGGGTCGCATCGAGAATGCCGTCGCCCAGGGCCTGCTGGCAGATCGCTTTCCAGCGCGCCGGACCGGCCGGCGGAAAGAGCTTGGGCGCGCTGCCGATGCTGTCGAGGTATTCGCAGATCACCGGACTGTCGTAGAGCCTGGTGCCATCGTCGGTGATCAGCGTCGGCACTTTGGACAGCGGATTGAACTCGAGCAGCGCCGGATCGGTCGTGCCCACCTTCCAGCGCTCGATCTTGCCGTCGATGCCGCGCGCGATGGCGCAGGCATTGACCTTGCGGACGTACGGGCTGGCGGCCGAATAGGCGAGCTTCATCGGGGTTCCCCTCGTGAGATTCATCGCATGGACGCGCAGGTTATCCCGCGTGTCGGCAGCAACGCCATGAGTTTTCGACGGCCGCAAGAACTCTTCTCATGCTCATTTGGACCGCGCGCGTCTCGCGCGCCTCATGAGCGCGCGGGACGCGCGCGGTCCGGAAGACCATGATCACGCTTCCAGCAGCACGCAATGCTCAGGGGAGAACGAAAGCGTGACGGCGGCGCCCTCGTCCAAAAGATTGGTCGGCGGGCGGCGGACGATCAGCGGGCCGAGCGCGCTGTCGACGATGTACTGCACGAA
>WNFC01009876.1_pt1 | contig 10581 bp, 11 predicted proteins | sample 5400541 | NCBI WGS metagenome assembly WNFC01 (sample SAMN13153342, study PRJNA577476) | soil metagenome | isolation source: 120 cm saprolite under Douglas fir tree site 2 hole 2 replicate 1 | place: USA:California | collected 2015-04-18
CTCGGATCGGCGCGCCGAAGAACTCCCTTTCTGGCTGCATCGATACAACTGGCATCGCCCGCACGGCGGGATAAAATCGCAAACGCCGATCAGCCGCCTCAGCCTGTCCGAGGACAACCTGTTGAGGCTCCACATCTAGACCTCGCCGTAACGCTGGCGGAAGATCGCTGCCCCGTATAACTCACCTGCGTACAGCAGGAGACAAAAAATGGGGCGAGTCGAGGGCAAGGCGGTGCTCGCGGTCGGCGCCGGCGGTGGGATCGGCGGGGCCGGCGCCGAGGGCCTGGGTCGCGAGGGCGCGGCGGTCATGTGCGCCGATATCGACGGCGCCTCGGCCGAAGCGACAGCCTCGCGCATCCGTGCGGCCGCCGGACACGCCGCCGCGATGCCGCTCGACATCCGCGACCGTGCCGCGGTGGATGCCGCGGTGGCGGCTACGGTAGCGGCGTTCGGCCGGCTCGACATATTGTTCGAAAGCGCCGGAATCGCGCATCGCAGCCATTTCCTAGACCTTGACGTCGAGACCTGGGACCGCATCCTCGCTGTCAACCTGACCGGCATGTTCCATCTCGGCCAGGCCGCGGCACGGCAGATGGTGACACAGGGAGGAGGCGGCGGCAGCATCATCAACGTGACCTCGCAGCTCGCCGAGGTCGCCCGGCCCGATCGCGCCGCCTATGTCGCCTCTAAAGGTGGCACCCGCTCGCTGACCCATGCGATGGCGGTCGATCTCGCCGCGCATAAGATCCGCGTCGACGCGATCGCCCCCGGCCCGACCCTGACCGGGCTGACGCGGGCTTCCTACCCGGACGAGGCGGCGAAACGCGCCACCGAGGCGCTGATCCCGCTCGGCCGCATCGGCACGCCCGAAGATTTGGTCGGCGCGGTTTTGTTCCTCGCCTCCGACGATTCGCGCTGGGTCACCGGCAGCACGGTCACCGTTGACGGTGGTTATCTTGCGATCTGATGCTGAAAGAGCCCTCCTCATTCCGACCATTTCCGTGCAGGCGAGCGTCCCAGGGCGGCGCCGCGCCGGGTCGCCCCTGGTTTCCGGCTCTCCGCTGGGCTCCGGCCGGATGACGGGTGAGAAGCCTTCAAAGGCGCTTATTGCCAAGGAACTGAAAGGATCACCGGTATGAATATCCGCCGCACTCCAGCTTCGGTGGCCGCGACGTTCGGTCCCTACAGCCATGCCGTCGAGGTGCCCGAGGGTTCGCGGCTTCTCTACATCTCCGGAGAAGTCGGCGTGCTGCCAGACGGAACTGTCCCCGACAGTATCGAGGCGCAGGCTGAGGCCTGCTGGCGGAACATCATCGCGGTCCTCGCCGACGCTGGGATGGGGGTCGAGGATCTCGTGAAGATCACCACATAGCTCGTCCGGCCAGAGGATTTGGCCGCCGCCGGGGCAGCACGCGCCAAGCATTTCGGCGATGCACGACCCGGCTCCGCGACGATTATCGTCAAAGCGCTGGTCAATCCGGTGTGGCTGATCGAAATCGAGGCGGTTGCGGCGGGTGCTGTCCGCGCAAGCTGATTTGTCTTATAGCGCCCGGCGGAATGTCAGGTCGGACTGCGAAGAAGCGCGTGCTCGTCGTCCTTTAATTCGGCGACTCCGTGGTAGTGAGCCGCGACGGGCCACCCCACACCATCACATTGCCGGGCCGAAACCGGAACCTCTACACGGGATCGCTACGGTTAAGCCCCCGAACAGGAAGGGTCGTCGCAGACCCAACGACACAGATGATCGGGTGCAGCATAGTCGCGCTCGTCTCTGTCCTGATGCAGCATCAGCCTGGTGCCCGGCGCGTAGCGGTTGATGAGGCATGCATCCCGCACGCAACCTGGGTAGCCGGTATCCGCCGCGGCGCCATTGCCAGCGCGCGGAAGCACTTCGGCACGGCCGGCCACCGACTGCCCGGTTCCCGGGTCGATCCGATCGTAGCGGTAGCCGGCGCGGTCGGTCAGCCACCCCGCCTCGCCGCAATTGCTCACCGCGACCGACATCGCCGGGCCTCTTTGCGTCCTCATACGCCGTGCCAACCCGAGCGCCTTGCTCCTGGAGCAGCGCCTAACGCTCTGGTTCGCCGTGACCACTTGCGCCGTAGGTGGCGGCGGCTGGAGCGGCGATCTGAGTCGCAACATCAGCTGTCGGAGCGGCGACCGTAGCCGTGGCGGAAGCGACGGGGGCCGCATCAGCGGTGGGAGCGGAGACCGTAGTCATCACGGGCGCGATAGGCGCCGCATCAGCGGTGGCGACCCGAAACCCACCGTAATCGTCTTTAGCTTCGTTGGAATCGTGATCGAACGACAGAACCGAAAAGTGCCCGCCCTGCCGGATGTTCCAGTCGTCATAATTGAGCGTGCCGGCCCAGGATGTCGAGTTTGTCAACCAAGTATACTGCGCGAGCCCGGCTCGCCTCATCGCTTCGCAGACGGCGCCCGAGCCGTAGACCCCAATTTTGTATTCGGAGCGTCCGTTGCCGGCCGCGGCCAGCCCGGCCGCTACCCCGCGGAAATACTGGTCGATCGCGCCGCTGATGTCGCTGCTCGGCGCGTTGTAGTCCACCGCAAAATAAATGGCGCTGCCGGCGGGTTGACCGACTGCTTTTGCCTGGGTGTAGGCGCCGATCGCGTCGGAGTAGCCGGACGCATATGAGAAATACGCCGGATCGTGAGAATGCCACTCCCAGACCGCGACGATTTTCACCCCGAGCGACGACAGCCGCTGCGCCTCGGCGGCCGTTAGCGTCGGCCAGCGCGATGTCGGGCTGCGATAGTAGCGGGCGACAAAGTCGAGCTTGCTGTCCCTGATGTCGTTGAGGGCGTCGCTGGCGTCGGTCGGCAGGTCGATGCCCTGCGCCGGAAGATTGCGCGACTGGAGGGTCATAGTCGATTGGTTGTGGCACGCCACCAGGAGCAGCCCCGAAAGGAGCAGCGCGAACCTCATCATTGTTGCTGTTTTCCCTAATTTTCCCCGTGCAACGAGTTAGGAGGAGTCGAACAACGGGGTCATGCGCCTCAAGGTGTACCAATGTGTGTTATTCTTTGACATGGTGTCTGTGTCCAGTGCTTCCGCTGCATCGATACGTGGTGTTCTGGCGGAGCGATGAACGCATCAGTACTTGTCAGCCTGAAGGTCTTGCAGTGAGATACCCACTGCGTCGCTTAGCTGTGAACCGACAAACCCTTTGTCCATTGCCCACTTCACCACTTCGCGCTTGCTGAAGCCCGCAGCAAGCAATTTTGCCGCCTCTTTCCTCATAGCTGCTTCGGCAGTTCTCTCTCGCTCAAGCACTCGCATCATGGCATCACAGGCAACCGTGTTCCACTGCGGCACCATGAGGCAACTGTCATAGATATTGCTGTCCTCCGCCGAGCGTTCAGGGGCTGGGTTTCTGCCAAATCGACGCAGCCCAAACGGCTGCCGTGAAGACGATGCCGCAGAGCGCGCCCGCCGCAAAAGGCCGCCAACCACCATTTCTAAACATCAAGTTGCATTATACCAGAGCGCGAGCGGTTTCCGGGAAGCCGATCTTAACGCCGTGACATAACCCTCGCGCTCCCACTCAGGCCCCTTCCTTGGCGCGCTCGCGCAGCACGAATTTCTGGATCTTGCCGGTCGAGGTCTTCTGTAGCGGGCCGAACACGACATGGCGCGGCGCCTTGAAATGCGCGATGTGCTCGCGGCAGAAGGCGATGATCTCGGCGGCCTCGGCCGCGGCGCCGTCCTTCAACGTCACGAAGGCGCAGGGCGTCTCGCCCCAAGTCGCGTCCGGCTTCGCGACGACGGCTGCTTCGAGCACCGCCGGGTGGCGGTACAACACATCCTCGACCTCGATCGTCGAGATGTTCTCGCCGCCCGAGATGATGATGTCCTTCGAGCGGTCCTTGATCTCGATATAGCCGTCCGGGTGCATGACCCCCAGATCGCCGGAATGGAACCAGCCGCCGGCAAAGGCCTCCTCGGTCGCCTGCGGGTTCTTCAGATAGCCCTTCATGACGATGTTGCCGCGCAGGAAAACCTCGCCCATCGTCATGCCGTCGGACGGCACCGGAGCCAGCGTCTCCGGATCGCCGATCATCAGCCCGTCGAGCACCGGATAGGTGACGCCCTGGCGGGCCTTGAGCCGCGCCCGCTCGTCATCCGGCAGCGCATCCCATTCGTCGTGCCAGGCACACACCACGGCGGGGCCGTAAACCTCGGTCAGGCCGTAGACATGGGTGATCCGGAAGCCGAGCCCCTCCATGCCGGCGATCACCGCGGCGGGCGGCGCCGCGCCGGCGGTCATCATGTTGACCGGCCGCGGCAAGGCCCGGTTGCGGGCATTGAGCAGCATGTTCATGACGACCGGCGCGCCGCACAGATGGGTGACGCCGTCGCGCTCGATCGCCTCGTAGATCGCCCCGGCCTCGACCCGGCGCAGGCAGACATGGGTCCCGGCCAGCGCCGTCACGGTCCACGGAAAGCACCAGCCGTTGCAGTGGAACATCGGCAGGGTCCACAGATAGACCGGGTGGGTCGGCATCCCCCAGACCAGGATGTTGCCGAGCGCGTTCAGATAGGCGCCGCGATGGTGATAGACGACGCCCTTCGGGTTGCCGGTGGTGCCCGAGGTGTAGTTCAGCGAGACCGCGTCCCATTCGTCCTGCGGCGTCAGCTCGGCGAAATTCGGGTCGCCCTCGGCGAGAAACGCTTCGTAATCGAGTTCGCCGAGCCGCTCCCCGCCAGGGCCCTCGGAATCGGCGATGTCGATGACCAGCGGCTTCCGGTCGAGCTGCGCCAGGGCGCGGCCGATGACCGGGGCGAATTCCGTATCGGTGATCAGCAGCTTCGCCTCGCCATGGCGCAGGATGAAGGCGATCGTGTCGGCGTCGAGGCGGATGTTCAGCGCGTTCAACACCGCCCCGGTCATCGGCACGCCGAAATGCGCCTCGAAGGCTTCCGGCGTGTTCTGCGCCATCAGCGCCACCGTGTCGCCGGGACGTACGCCGCGCATCACCAGCGCCGAAGCCAGCCTGCGGCAGCGCTCCAGCGCCTGATGCCAGGTATAGCGCCGCGCGCCATGGATCACCGCGGTGCGTTGCGGATAGACCGCGGCCGAGCGCAGCAGGAAGCCGATCGGCGACAACGGCACGTAATTGGCCGCGTTCTTGCCGAGGCCGGCCTCGTAGGGATGGGTGCTGTCCTGGATCATCGTGGTTTTGCGCCTCACAGACCGCGGATGACCGCCTCCGCCTCGCGCACGAAATCGCGCACGATCTCGGCCGCCGGCTTGATGTCGTGGATCAGCGAGCACGATTCGCCGGCATAGAGCACCGTATTCTCGACATCGCCGGCGAAGCCGGGGGTCGGGTAGGAGTTGGCGGCATATTTCAACAGCTCCACGCTCGCTCCGCCGCGCGGCGCGGTGCCGATCGATGTCCCTTCGCCCGGGCGTTGGCCACTGGCGGGACGCCCGGCCGCCTCCCATTCGCTGACCGCGCGGTTGCGCAATACGCGATGCGGCGCGTCCCAGCCGATATCGAACAGGCCGGTATACACCGTGTCCTCGGCCGTGCTGCGCACGACCCGGTCTTTGTAGGTGGGCGCGGCAAAGGCTTCCTCGCTGCACAGGAAACGCGTGCCGAGCGACACGGCCTGGGCCCCGAGGCTCAGCGCCGCGACGAGCCCCCTGCCATTGGCGATGCCACCCGAGGCGATCACCGGCAGCGGGTTCACCGCCTCGACTACCGCCGGCAGCAGGGTCGACAGCGAGATCGTGCCTCGGACATGGCCGCCGGCCTCGGCGCCCTGCGCGATGATGCCGTCGACCCCGGCCTCGGCCGCGGCTTTCGCCTCGGCGACCGAGCCAACCTGCACAAAGACCTTGCTGCCGTGTTGGTGCGCGTCGCGGATATAGGGGCTCGGATCGCCCCAGAAGAACACGATCAACGGCACGCCTTCATCGAGACAGGCCTCGATCTGCCCCTCCTGGAGGCGGGCGAGGATGACGTTGACCCCGAACGGCTTGTTGGTCAGCGCCCGCGTCTGATTGATCCGCGGGCGAGCCTGCGCGCCGGACATGCCGGCCATTCCGACCACACCGCAGCCGCCGGCATTCGACACCGCCGCGGCCAGCTCCGGCCCGGCGAGCCAGCTCATTCCGACCGAGAAGACCGGGACCTCGATCCCGATGTCGCGGCACAGCGGCGTCTGCAACATCATTCATCCTCCCCGCTCAGGTGCTGGCCGGCGGCCGGCCCCGCCGGTGATGCGCCGTCGCCGAGGGCAAGCCCAGCCACCGGTGCATCGATTCTTCCCAGATCGAGTCGCTCGGCGGCGGAAGGCTCGCCGGATCGAAAGCCCCCGCCGCGACCCCGCAGACGGTCGGGTCGCGGTCGCCTTCCCAATACAGGTTGCTGCCGCAATTGGGGCAGAAGTGAAAGCGGATCCGGTTGCCGCTATCGGCGTCGCGCTGGTAGATCTTGCGCTCGCCTTCGAGCCTGACCCGGTCTTTCCGATAGGTCGCGCCGAAATGGAAGGCGGTGCCGGTGCGCCGCTGGCAGGCTTGGCAGTGGCAGAGATAGACCCGCTCCGGCTCGCCCGAGGCGATCACCCGCAACTGGCCGCAATGACATTCCGCCGTCCGTTCCATCGCCTCTCTCCCGCGTCGCGTGTGACGCCACTTTCGCCGATCGCCGCGCACCCTGTCGAGCCGCTTGGCATCGCGCGGCGGGGCGGCCCGCCGCCGATCGCTAGCCCTCCAGGCAAACCGAGGAAACTCGGGATCCGATTTGTCATCTGCACTCGGCTGCACCCGTGGATCGGTTTTGTGCGCGGGGCAAAGTACGGGTACGCTCGCGCGATGAAACTCCCGACCCATGGCCGCTACGACTATGTGCCGATCACCAGGCGGCCGGTCTATGACTGGCCGGAGGGGAAGCGGCTCGCCGTCTTCTTCTGCAACAACATCGAGCAATTCGCCTTCGGCGCCGGGCTTGGCGCCGACCCGAGCGGCGCCGACCGGCCGCAGAACCAGAGCAGCTACGCCTGGCGCGACTACGGCAACCGGGTCGGCCTCTGGTATTATCTCGACCTGCTCGACCAGTTCGGCCTGCCCGGCGCGCACAACGTCAACTCGGCGGTGCTCGAAGCCTGTCCCGAGATCGTCGAGCGCCTCAATGGCCGCGGCGACGAATATGTCGGGCATGGCCGCAGCAATTCCGAGCGCCAGGACGGGCTGTGGGAGGAGGACGAGGCGCGGCTGATCGCCGAATCCACCGAGGTGGTGACCCGCCTTATCGGCCGGCGGCCGGAGGGCTGGCTCGGCCCCGGTCTCGCCGAGAGCCGGGCGACCCCCGATCTGCTGAAGGAAGCCGGCTATCGCTACGCGATGGATTGGGGGTTCGACGACCAGCCGGTGTGGATGCGCACCCGCTCCGGGCCGATCCTGGCGGTGCCCTACCCGGTCGAGGTCAACGACCTGCCGGCCCTGGTGTTTCGCCGGCATACCGGCCGCCAGTTTGCCGAAATGATCGTCGACCAGTTCGACGAGATGCTCGACCAATCGAGGAAATACCCGCTGGTGTTTTCGGTCGCGCTGCACCCGTTTGTGATCGGTCAGCCGCACCGGTTGCACGCCTTCCGCGGCGCGGTCCGCCACATCATGGCGCAGCGCGACGCGCTGTGGATCACCACCCCCGGCGAGATCGCGCGCTATTGCGAGACCCTGCCGAAGGGCACGGTGCCGGGCGCCGCGGGTTAAGCCCGCTGCTGCGCCTCGCCGTGACGCTTGCCGCCGAGGCGCAGCAGCGGGACGAACGGGGCGGCGATCGCGGTCCCCGCCGCCGAGGCCAGGATCAGCGGGGCGAGACGGCCGGCAAAGACATGCTCGAACAGCAGCGAGCCGACATTGTCGGACAGCGCGGCGGCCAGATTGGTGATCGACGCCAACGCGGCGAAAGTGAAGCCCTCCGACCCCTCCGGGCAGAAGTCTGCGGCCAGGGTCAATGACGCCACCATGCCGATCATGCCGGCGATCCCGGCCATGAAATTGACGATGACGGCGGCGACCGGGTCGGCCAGCAACAGGAACAGCAATGTCGCCGCGGTGCCGCAGGCGATGCTGAGATAGAGCAGCGCCTGCGAGGTCATGCCGCGCAGCCGCCAGCGATAGAGCAGCGCACCGGCGATCCAGCCGGCCGAGGAAACCGCGCCGAGTATGCCGATGAATTGCTGCGAGAACCGCAACTCGTCGGTCATGTAGTAGTACAGCGGGGTGCCGAACCCCGGGTTGAAGTTGTAAAGAAACAGAAACCCGCCGACCAGCCACAGCTCGCGCCGGCGGAACGTCGCGAGCAGCGCCTGGAACGTCGCCTTCAGCTGGGCGAGATCAGCATGGCTGCGCTCCTCGTCGATCAAGAACAGGCTGCCGAACACCGCGAGCAACGGCGCGATGCCGACGATCAATGCGGCGGCATGCAATGCACCCGTCGGCGACAGGTACTCGACCAACACGCCGCCGAGCAGGGCGCTCGCCACCGCCGCGATGTTGAACCACAGCCATTCCTGGTTGACGAAAGTGTCGCTGGCGCCGAGCCGCTGGCCGTTCTCGACCAACACCGCGCCCGACAGGGTGCTCGACGCGGCCATCGCATAGGCGGTCAGCAGCAGCCCGAGCACGATCTCGCCCGGCGCGGTCAGCCCGGCAACCCAGAGATAGGCGGCCGCCGCGGCGCCGTTGGCGAGCACGAGATAGGCCTTGCGGCGATAGCCGAACAGCGGGACGAAGTCGGAAACGATCCCGTAGACCGGCTTGATGATCCACGGAAAATTGAGAACGGTCAGATAGGCGGTCACCTGGACCGGGGTCCAGCCGTAGGTCTCCTTCAGGAAATAATTGAGCGGCTGGGCGATCAGCCCGCCGGTCTGGCCGAGCCCCTCGACGACATAGACCAGCGCGAAAAACACCATCAGGCGGTTGAGCCGATGGCGCTCGGCCGGGCTCAGCGCGACGTCGCGCACCACATCATGGCGCATCGCGACCCCGGCGGATCACCGCCCCCGGCGAGATCGCCCCTTATTGCGGGACCCTCCCCGAGGGCAATGTGCCGGGAAGCGCCACCGCAGGTCTCACACCCTCTGCGTGTTATGCTGGATCGCGCGCAGGTGATCGTTTATTCGAAAGAATACGATCACGAGTTCGCAATAGATCCGGGCGATGAGTGGCCCCAGTATTATCGTCAACAAGCCGGTTAGGACGGCCCATCCGCCGTTAATCATTTGCACAATGCCAGCTATTATGGCGATGACGACCGCAATCCAGAAGATCACCTGAATCACTACGGGCGTGATCATGGTTTCAAAGCGAAGAAAATCGCCCATCTCTGTCCCCCTCCCTTTAAGGCGCGGCCGATCCGGAGGACGCGCCGTTCACGCGAGCTGGCCCATGTAAATTCTCTTCCGAGTCGAGCGCAAGAGGCGTAGCGACTGCCGTCCGGTCGCCCGGCGGCGCTCAGCGCGATCCCCCCGGCCAATTGTTGCGGCGGGCCAGCTCGACAACGGCGCGGGCGACGGCATGGCCGACCCGCACCGCCGCGCTGTTGACGTCGGAACCGCGCCGGGCCGACGCGCTGACGATCGGCTCGCGCGGCACCTGCCGCGAATCGAGCGAGAACGACGAAAGCCGCCGCGGCGCGGCGCCCGCCGATTGGTAATCGATCTCGCCGTCGACCACGACGCTGCTGTCCTCGGCGCCGACCCGCCGGCGATAGCCCTCGTTGATCTGGCGGAAGACGCCGGTAACGACCAATGCCCGCCCGCCGGACTGGGCCGAGGCGGCATCGGAACGGACCGCGTCGTAGCCGAGCCCGCGCAATTGCTCGACCACCGTATCGGCGAGGTTGAACGCCGCCGCGCGCCCGACCGAGGCGGCGCGCTGACGCGGCGGCACGCCCGCCGCGCCGCGATAGAGCGAGAAGCCGAAGCTGGGGTCGAGGGTGACAACCCCTTCCGAGGCGGTGAAATCGCGCACGATGATCAGATTGGGGCGAGCCAGCCTGGTAGTTTCCCCATCGGCGCATCCCGCCAGGGCAAGAGCGAGCAGGACCCCACAACCAGCCTTGACGCGCCAGCGCATCGCGTATCCCCCCAACGACAGACCATTGGCACCGGCGCAAAATACCCGCAAACCGGCAATCGCCGAAACCCCGCCGTCGCGCGAGATTGACAATCGCCCGGGCCGCTGCTGTATGCGCGGCGATGATGCCGCCCTCGTTCGCGCGCCGGTTAAGCCTCGCCGCCCTTCTTGTCGCCGCTCTGCCGCTGGCCGCGGCGGCCGCCGAAGAGCCTGTCCTGCATGTCTACAACTGGTCGGATTACATCGCGCCCGACACGATCGCCAATTTCGAGAAAGAGACCGGCATCAGCGTCACCTACGACGTCTATGACGGCAACGAGGTGCTCGAGGCGAAATTGCTCGCCGGCCATTCCGGCTACGACATCGTTGTGCCCTCGGCGAGCCCGTTCATGGCGCGGCAGGTCAGGGCCGGCGCCTACCGCGCGCTCGACAAGAGCAGATTGCCGAACCTGAAGAACCTCGA
>WNFC01009879.1_pt1 | contig 10580 bp, 10 predicted proteins | sample 5400541 | NCBI WGS metagenome assembly WNFC01 (sample SAMN13153342, study PRJNA577476) | soil metagenome | isolation source: 120 cm saprolite under Douglas fir tree site 2 hole 2 replicate 1 | place: USA:California | collected 2015-04-18
GGCTTCGCCGGGATGGCGCCGGGGAGCGGCGAGATCATGATGCCGCCCGTCTCCGTCTGCCACCAGGTGTCGACGATCGGGCAGCGCTCGCCGCCGATCACGCGATGGTACCACATCCACGCCTCGGGGTTGATGGGCTCGCCCACCGTGCCGAGGAGGCGGAGCGAGGCGAGGTCGTGCTTGCGCGGCCACTCGTTGCCCCACTTGCAGAAGGTCCGGATCGCGGTCGGCGCGGTGTAGAATACCGAGACACCGAGCTCCTCGATGATCTTCCAGAAGCGGTCCGGCTGCGGATGGTTCGGCGCGCCCTCGTACATGACCGAGGTCGCGCCGTTCGCGAGCGGCCCGTAGACGACGTAGCTGTGGCCCGTCACCCAGCCGATGTCGGCGGTGCACCAGAATGTGTCCTGGTCCTTCAGGTCGAAGACCCACTCGCAGCTGACCGCCGTGTGGAGCAGGTAGCCGGCGGTCGTGTGCACGACGCCCTTCGGCTTCCCGGTCGTGCCGCTCGTGTAGAGGATGAAGAGCGGGTGCTCGCTGTCGAGCGGGACGGCGGGGCAGTCGGCCGAGGCGGCATCGACGAGCTCGTGCCACCAGCGGTCGCGCCCGGCGGCCATCGGCACGGAATCGCCCGTGCGCCGGACGACCACCACGCTCCGGATGCTCGGCACGCCCGCCAGCGCCTCGTCGACGTTCGCCTTGAGCGGCACGACGGCGCCGCGGCGCCAGCCGCCGTCGGCGGTGACCAGCACGCTCGCCTCGGCGTCGTTCATGCGGTCGCGGAGCGCCTCGGCGGAGAAGCCGCCGAAGACGACCGAGTGCGTCGCGCCGATGCGCGCGCAGGCGAGCATGGCGACCGCGGCCTCCGGGATCATGGGCAGGTAGATGCCGACCCGGTCGCCGGCTTTGACCCCCAGGCCCTTCAAGACGTTCGCGAAGCGGCAGACCTCGCGGTGGAGGGCGTGATACGTGAGCACGCGCCGCTCGCCGGGCTCGCCCTCCCAGACGAGGGCCGCCTTGTTGCGCCGCGGGCCGGCCAGGTGGCGGTCGAGGCAGTTGTCGGCGATGTTGAGCTTGCCGCCGACGAACCACTGCGCGAACGGCGGCTGCCAGTCGAGGACGCGCTGGAAGGGCGTCATCCAGCGCAGCCGCCCGGCCATCTCGCGCCAGAAGCCCTCGGGGTCGTCCACCGACCACTGGTAGAGCGCGTCGTAGCGCGCGCGGTCGGGGACGTGCGCGTGACGGCTGAACTCGGATGGCGGCGGGAAGACGCGCTCCTCGCGGAGCACGGAATCGATGGCCGCCTGGCTCTTCGGGTCCGTCATGAACTCACCTCGAGGGTCTGCATCGGCGGCGTAGCGTAGTGACGCACCCTCGAAGGTGCAAGCTCAGTCGCGTAGCAGGGCGCGGAATCCAGCCTGCACGAAGTGGATGTCCGCCGTCAGGGCCTCGTGGATGCGTTCGTCCCTCATGACGACGAACGAGATGCAGTCGGTGAGGCTCCAGTCCTTGTCTTGCCGCTCCCGGTACAGGTCGAGCCCGTGCGCGAAGAGCTTTCCATCCACGGAGACACAGCTCAGATCCGCAGCCGCGCGCAGGTCATCGATGGCTTCGACGGCCCGGGTGCGGTGAGGCGGCTGGCACAGCGCGTCCGCGACCTCGGTCAGCACGGCCTCCGTGGTCACCAGTGGCGTGTACGACCCGCGCGAGAGGGCGACCGCCTTCGCATGCAACTCATCCCGCGGATTGAGGATCGCGAGGATGTACGCCGTGTCGAGGAACGCCCGGCTCATCGCTTGGGTGCGCCGTGGGCGTAGTGATCGTGCTGCTCGGCGAAATCGGGCGGCAGATCGGGGATCCCTCCTCTCGCGACGAGGCGCCTCAGCGCCGAGTTGCTCGGAGCCCCGTCGACCTTGCGAGCGCGGACGAGGTAGGTCCCCTCCGCTCCCAGATCGATCGGATCGAGGGGCCGCAACACGCCGTCCACGAGGCTGGCGAAGAAGCATTGCTCGGCGGGCTCGCTGTGATACGCGGGTGCATTCTCCGCGACGCGAAGGTCATCTGTCATTCCGACAGGCGGACGGCGAAGCCAGGAGACGTCCCCCCGCCGCTCGGTCAAGTCGAACGCACGACCACCGCGAAGCTGAAGCTCGAAGCGCCGTCCCTTCCGATGGATGTTGAAGCTGAGGAGGGGCCGCTGATTGCCGAGCGGGAGATCCGGCTCGAGCTCACGGAGCACCTCGGCGGGAAGACCGAACTCGAGCAGAGGCCCGTCGCTGCTCGCGCACAGCAGGATGGCTCCGAGCGCGTCTCGCTTCTGGAACTCGTCGCGGCTGAAGGCGAGCCACCAATGATCGGGATTCTGGGTCGACGTGGTGGCCGGTAGGGCAACCCAGCGCCTGTCCTCGGTCATTGCCCATATGCGGTCCCGGAGCGTGAGGTTGCCCCCCCGCGCGCGCAGAGACCTGACGTAGTCTGCGCGAAGGTCCCTCCAGCGTTCTCGGCGAGTTCGCACCGAACGAGTCCTAAGTCAAGGTCAAAGTCGAGTCAAGTCATAGGCCTGGCGGCTCCGCACGGGTGGCATGATCGCAGCCGCGCGACCGCCGAGGGATGCGTCCGCTCATCGCTCGGGCAGCTCGCACGACTCCCCGCCCGTGTACCCTTCCTCGAGCGCGAAGCGCTTGCTCACCGACCAGGTGAGCCCGAAGGTGCAGAAGTAGAGCGCGTGGTGGCCGGACTCGCCACCCGCGACGGCGATCAGGAACTGCTCGGGGTGGCGCGCGAGGGGGACGACGTTGCCCTCGACGTAGCCGCGCTGCTCGAGCTTCGGCCAGTGCGCGCGGTGCCAGCGCTCGATCGGCGCGCGCGTCCACTCGAGGAGCATCTGCTGCATGCGGGGCACGTCGATGCCGTCGCGCGCGATCTTGTGCGCGAAGTCGGGGCAGAGGAGGAGGAGCATGTCGCCCTGCTCCTGCTTCACCAGCACCTTGTTGTTGCCGATCCAGTCGATCGAGTGGGCGAGGACCCAGATCAGCTCCTCGCCGGTCTCGGCCCAGATGTCGGCGATGTCCTGCGTCCCGGTGGCGCACGCGGCGGTGACGACGCTGTCCGTCGGGGCGAAGCCGCGGCGCACGTGGAAGGGCGGCCACGGGCTCCGCTCCTCCCACTCGCCGAAGCAGAGCGAGACGCGGCCGGGCTGCCCGAAGACCGACTTGCTGACCGCGCCCGGGATGGCGCCGCCCACGTTGCGCATGACGAGGCGGAGCGCGCGCCCGATGGTCGCGTTGGCGCGCCCGCTCTGCCCGAGGCAGGAGTAGCCGCACTCGAGGCCGAGCCGCTGGCGCGCCGGCCCGTTCACCATGAGGGCGGGCGTGGCGCAGCAGGTGGTCGTGTTGAGCGCGTAGAGGTTGAAGCGCGGCTCGCACACCGCCTCGACGGCGGCCAGCACGGCGGGGAGGTACTCCGGCTTGCAGCCCGCCAGGACGGCGTTCACGGCGATCTTCTCGACCGTCGCCTCGCCCCGGCTCGGCTCGACGACGCCGACCACGTGCGAGGGGGGGAGGGGCGTCGCCTCCAGCATCGCCTGCACGCGCTCCTCGGTCGGCGGGATGACGGGGAAGCCGTCGCCCCAGCCCTGGGTCTCGACCAGGTCGAGGACCGCGGCGGGGTCGTCGGGGACGGTGCGCAGCTCGGAGACGAGGGTGCCGCGAGCCATGGCGTTCACACCTCCTCGGCGAGGAGCCCGATCAGCTCGTCGAACCGCTGGCGCGCGAGCGCGCGCACCTCGGCCTCCGGCCGCGACTCCATCGGATGCGGCAGCGCGAGCAGCGGCAGCGCGGGATAGCCCTGCGCGCGCGCGGCGGTGCGCCCCAGGTTCTCGAACACGGCGGTCACCACCACGGCGGCGGGGATGCCCTCGCGCTCACAGACGATCGTGTCGTGGACACTCCACGACGTGCACGACCCTCACGTGCCGAGGCCGACGACGGCGGCGTCGACCCGGCGCGCGAACTCGACCACCTTGCCGCTCTCGGCCTCGGGCGTGCCGATGCGCGTCTCGGGGTCGAAGACGACGACCTCGGCGACGCCGAGCCGCTCGCGCGCGAGCCGGCCGAGCTCGTCGGCGTAGACGTGGAACGAGCGCCAGGCGCGGTCGACGCGGATGCCGAGCACCTTGCCGCGCAGGGTGGGGAGGCGCGGGGCGAGCGGCTTCGCCTCCGCGGGGCCGAGGGCGACGGGGGAGAGGATGTCGATCGTTCGCATGGACACCCTCATGCAGGGAAGGGGCTTTTCGCGTCAAGGCGCGTCGTTTCCTCCGGGACATGCGGCTTGCCGCGGCGGAGCGCATCCGCGGCGTACCTTTTTGGCAGGCAGTCACCGCGCGCGGACAAGCCTGAACCGCCGGCGGGCAAACCCGGAGGTCGGGCGGCTCCGCGCCGTGTCCCATCGACAGGTTAGGGTGGGCGCACACGATGGGTTAGGCGCCGGGAAAAAACCTGGGTGTCACCGGGCTGCTGCCTCTCGTCCGAGGGCACGTAGGTGCGGCAAAACACTCGCGCAAAGCCTCTCTTGGCGTCTCCGATTCCCGGCGACGGGCGGCCGCCTGGCTCGAGGGAGCGCCGTTTCCTGGCACGGCGCCTGCTCATCCAGCGGGCGTCAGGAGGTACAGCGATGTTGTATCAGCCCGGTGACTACGTGTGTCCGGCCGACCTTCCACGTCCCATCCTCTGCCGGGTTCAAGACGTCGAATCCCTGAGCGTCGGACGCGACGTGTCGCAGATCCTCAAGCTGGAGCCCCTGGATGGGCCGTGGCCCGCGGGGACCCTCCTCATTCGGCTCGATGCCGCGGTGGTCCCGGTTCCAGCGCGCACGTCGTGGCAGGGGCGCGCCTTCCCCCGGCTCCCCGGCACGACCCGCCGCGCATCGCGAGCCAGCGCGCGGCGGCCTGAGCCCATGGGAGATGTCATCGCATGACCGGGGCCGCGCACTCGATGACACCGCTCGAGCCCGACATCCTCCTCCCCGAGCAACGCGTCCTCCCCGGACGCCAGGCGATGCAGGGCGAGCGCCTGCTCATGCTGGCGGTGCTCGAGGACGCTCTCGACTGCTATCGCAAGTGTCGCCGGTCCCGCGAGCCGGCCACGCGGCTCCTCTTCGACGAGACGCGAGCATGGCTGGACTCGCGGGATCGCGACACGCTCTTCTCCTTCGAGAGCATCTGCGAGGCTCTCGACATCGATCCCGACTATCTCCGCCGCCGTCTGCGCGAGACGAGTGTCGGGGGGCGCCCGGCGGCGATGACGCACGACGCGGACGGGGAACGCAGCCGGCGCCCGGCGCGCCGCGCGTAGCGCCGGGCGGCGCGACCGTCGCCGCCCGTTTTTTGGCCTCGAGGTGACGTGCTAGGGTCCTCCTCCGAGGATGGCGTCCCTCGGCGGCCGGCGGTTCACCGCAGTGTTCGTCGCGCTGCTCGCGCTGGGCATCGCTGCCTCCTACTCGAGCAGCCTCGGCATCGGCTTCTACTTCGACGACCTCTACGGCATCCACAACAATCCGACGATCCGCAGTCTCCGGAACATCCCGAGCTTCTTCACGGATCCCCACGCCTTCTGGACGGATCGCACCCAGGCGGACGTGCGCCCCGTCCTCCTGATCACCTATGCGCTCAACTACACGGTCTCGGGGCTCGCGCCCTGGAGCTATCACGTCCTCAACCTACTCCTCCACTTCGTGGCCGCCCTGCTCGTGTTCGTGCTCGTACGCGACCACGTGTGGTGGCCGGTTCGGGAGCGCGGCCCCTCCGGGGACGCGCGCATTCCGGCCGCGGCGGCAGCGCTCTTCTTCGCCCTGGCGCCCCTCAACACGCAGCCCGTCGACTACGTGTGGGCGCGCTCCGCGCTCCTCTCGACGACGCTCTACCTGGGAGCGTTCCTCGCCTTCCTCCGCCGGCGATGGACGCTGGGCGCGGTGCTCTTCGCCCTGGCGCTCCTCACCAAGGCGATCGCCGTCACGCTGCCCGTGATGCTGCTGATCCACGACTTCGTCTACCGCGACCGCACCCGCTACCGAAGCGTGAAGAGCTACCTCGGCGACTGGCGTCGCCTCGTCCTCCCGGTCCTCCTCCCGGCTGCCCTGGCGGTCGCCTACGTCGCGTACCGGTCGGCCGTCCTGCCGAGCTGGACGGCCGAGACCCGCCAGCAAGCGTGGGTGACCCCGCGCATCTGGTTCATGAGCCAGTGGTCCGCGCTCCTCTACTACGTGCGCCTCTTCGTGTGGCCGGACGGCCTCTCCGCCGACCACGACTTCCCCTACACGACGAGTCTGCTCGCGACGCGCGCCTGGCTGCCGCTCCTGGTCCTGGTCGCGTGGGTCGCGGCCGCGCTGCGCGTCGCCGAGCGCTATCCGCAGGTGACCTTCGCCACCGCCTGGTTCCTCGTGACGCTCGCGCCGGAGTCGTCCTTTGCCCCGCTGGCCGAGGTCGTGAACGACCACCGCCCGTACATCGCCTCGTCGCTCGGTCTCTCGGTCCTGCTCGCGTGGCTGCTCGATCGCGCGACGGCCCTGCTCGGGGGGCGCCGCCGCGCGGCGTTCGCCGCCGCCGCGCTCCTCCTCTGCGCCGCCGCGTTGCCCGTGAACCGCTACCGCACCTGGCAGTGGGCGGACGCGCTCCGCATCTGGGACGACACGGTGCAGAAGAGCCCGAACAACGCCCGCGCCTGGGTGAACGCCGGCCAGGAGCACATGGCGCGCGGGGACCTCGTCACCGCCCGGCGCTACTACGAACGTGCACGTGAGATCGCTCCAGCCTACCTCTACCTCTACATCAACCTGAGCGTGCTCGAGGCGTGGGAAGGCCACCTCGAAGAGGCGCTCGCCGCGGCGAACGAGGCCGTCCGTCTCCGGCCGGACTATCCCCGGTCGTACGTCTACCTCGGTCGGGTGCTCGCGAAGCTCGGGCGGACCGACGAGGCGAGGGCCGCCTACGGGCGCGCGGTCTACCTCGCTCCGCGCGACGGCGAGGCCCAGGCGGAGCTGGCCCGACTCGCCGACGGAGCCGACCCCGACCAGGCGCTGATGAACGCCGGCGTGCACAGCCTGCGCACGCTCAATGATCCGGAAGAGGCGGCAGGCCTCTTCCGCAAGGTGCTCGAGCACAACCCCACGCACTACGGCGCGACCTTCCAGCTCGCCGCTGCGTTGGACGCGGCCGGTCGGCCGAGTGAAGCACGCCCCGTGTGGGAGAAGGTGCTCGCGCTGGCCGAAGGCTACCAGGACGCGGAGACGGTCGCTGCGGCGCGCGCGCGCCTCGCCCGGACCGACGTGGTGAGCGAGGAGGCGACGATGAAGATCGGCCTCGCCGCGCTCTACGAGCGCCACGATCCGGCCGCCGCCGCGGCTGCGTTCCGCAAGGTGCTCGAGCGGAACCCGACCCACTACGGCGCGACCTTCCAGCTCGCCTCGGCGCTCGACGCCGCGGGGAAGGGGAGCGAGGCGCGCCCGGTGTGGGAGAAGGTGCTCGCGATGGCCGAACGGTACGACGATCGGGCGACGGCCGCGACGGCGCGGGCGCGCCTGGAGAAGCGGCCCTAGTCGAATCGTGCGCGCCGGCGCCTTGTGTCGCTGCTCGATGTGGCGTAGGAAGGGCCGCGAAACGATGTGGTATCTCGACCGTCGCGCATCCCGCCGCCCGAGTTGCAAGCTCGCGCTGGTGTTCTTGGCGTCCCTGCTCTTGGGCGTATGGCCGGGCTGCTCCTCGAAGCCCCCCCCGAACGATGACGCGTCGCTGATGAACGCCGGGCTCGAGGCGCTCCACACACGCCATGACCCGGAGACGGCGATCGCAGACTTCCGGAAGGTTCTCGAGCATACTCCCGATCACTACGGGGCCACCTTCCAGCTCGCGGCGGCGCTCGAAGCCGCGGGCCGGCGGGACGAGGCCCGCCCCCTGTGGGAGAAGATGGTGGCGATGGCCGAGCGCCAGCAGGACACCGAGACGGTGGCATCGGCCCGGGCCCACCTCGCGGGGGAAGCCGGCGCGAGCGAAGCGGTGACGATGCAGGCCGGTCTCGATGCCCTCTACCAACGGCACGACCCGGAAGAGGCCATCGCGCAGTTCCGGAAGGTCCTAGAGAAGAGCCCGACCCACTACGGCGCCACCTTTCAGCTCGCCACCGCGCTCGACGCGGCGGGCAAGCGCGCCGAGGCCCGCCCCCTGTGGGAGAAGATGCTCCAGATGGCGGAAGCCAGCAAGGACATCGAAACCGCCGACAAGGCGCGCGCCCGGCTGCATAGCACCCCATAGGGGCCCAGCCGCCGATCCCGCACCGCCCTGCGCGCGGTCCGTCTACTCAGCGCGCACCGACGATCTCGGCGAGTGCCTGCGCGGCGTACTCGGCCTGCTCGATCGTCATCTCCGGGAAGCACGGCATGCTGAGCACCCGCTCGCAGGCGCGCTCGGCGTGGGGGAAGCTGCCGGGGGCGTGACCGAGACAGGCGTATGCGGCTTGCAGGTGGATCGGATGCGGATAGTGGATGGCCGTGCCCACGCCCCGCGCCGCCAGCGCCTCGCGGACCCGGTCACGTCCGTCGACGTAGACGACGAAGAGGGGGTAGACGCTCTCGGCGTTCGCGTCGTCCGCGGGGAGGTCGACGCGCGCGCCGGCAAGCCGCGCGCGGTACAGACGGGCGATCTCCTGGCGGCGCGCGGTCCACGCCTCGAGGCGCCCCAGCTTGACGCGCAGGACGGCGCCCTGGAACCCGTCCATGCGGTAGTTGTAGCCGACACGGTCATGGAAGTAGCGGCGCGTTTCGCCGTGGTGGCGCAGCGCCCGCGCCAGCCGCGCGACCTCGTCGCCGTTCGTGGTGAGCGCGCCCCCCTCGCCGTAGGCGCCCAGGTTCTTGGCGGGGTAGAAGCTGAAGGCGGCCGCCTGGCCGAAGCCGCCGACGCGCCGGCCGCGGTAGCGCGCCCCGTGGGCCTGGCAGGCGTCCTCGACGACGGGTAGGTGGTGGCGCGCGGCGATCGCCAGGATCGGATCGAGCTGCGCGGGCCGGCCGTAGAGATGCACCGGCACGATGGCCCGCGTGCGCGCGCGGATCGCCGCCTCGATACGCTCGGGGTCGAGGTTGGCGGTGGCCGGATCGATGTCCACGAACACCGGCCGGGCGCCGACGTAGGAGATGGCTTCGGCGGTGGCGATGAAGGTGTTGGGCGTGGTGATGACCTCGTCGCCCGGCTGCACCCCCGCCGCGAGCAGGGCCAGATGCAGGGCGCTGGTGCCCGAGTTCACGGCGACGCAGTGCTTGACGCCGCAGAAGGCCGCGAACTCCTCCTCGAAGCGCGCGACCTCCTCGCCGAGGACGAACGACGCCGTCCGGCAGACGCGGTCCAGCGCGGCGAGGATGTCCTCTCGGAGGCTCGCGTATTGCGCCTTCAGGTCGAAGTAGGGGACCTCCATGGCCACCCGCCTCCCTCCTATTTCCGCCGGCGCGACGTCAAGTGCGCCTACCATATCTCGTAGACGAAGATCGAATTTCCGATCACGGTGACCGGCTCGTGCCCGGCGAGCCATGCGTAGGAGTCGCTCGACCAGCCCTGCCGCGCCGCCGGCCGCGCCTGCCCCCAGCGCAGGAGCCGGGCGGGAACCGCGATCCATCCCTTCTCCTCGACGCCGGGCTCGAGCTCCGAGTAGCGTGCCCCGAGGTAGTGGGCGTAGCTGCGGCTATAGACCCATCCCTCGCTCGGGGTCCGGGAATGACTCAGCCGGATGCGCAGGCGGTTCGCCACCTTGATGGTCGGGATGTCGTGCTGGGCGACCCAGGCGGCCAGCCGCTTCGCGTCCTGGCCCCATTCGCAGTCGGTGTCGACCAGGTACCACGAGCCCTCGCGGCCTCCGCCCACCGCTTCGTTGAAGTAGGAGAGAAACGAGGGGTAGGCGGCGGCCACCGAGGCCGCGTTCCAAAGGAGGAGCGCCGCCACGACGCCGTGCCTGATCCGCGCGGGCGAGTCCGCCTCGAGCCAGCGGGAGAGCGCGACCGCGGCGAGCATGATGAGAAACGGCAGCGTGGGCAGGAGGTAGCGCGCGCCCGTGTTGCCCGTGTTCACGAAGACGAGAACGTACCCGTAGTACGCGATCCAGAGCGCTCCGGCGACGGTGAAGAAATGCGCGCGGGCGAAGGCCAGCGCGCGCTGCGCAACGCGGCCCGCCGCGAGCTCGCGCGCGACCTGCCAGAGGGCGAGCAGCGTGAGCAGGTGAAACGCGATCGGGTGCTTGGCGAAGTACCCGAACGGATAGAACATGAGCCAGCTCGCCTGTGAGCCCTCGCCCATGAAGTAGCCGAAGGCGCCGTAGCGGTAGCCCTGCCAGACGACGCCGAAGAGATAGTGCGCCAGGGGGCGAAACACGGTCCAGCGCGCGAGCGCGGGCAGCCACGCGAATCGCGAATAGACCGTGGTGCGCTGGGCCGACAGCACGTCGATCATGTCCTGCACGTGCTGGTCGGCGGGGTAGTTCCAGATGTGAAACGCATAGACCAGGCTGATCACCAGCGCGCTCACGCCGAGCGCCGCCGCGAATTTGAGC
>WNFC01009883.1_pt1 | contig 10579 bp, 15 predicted proteins | sample 5400541 | NCBI WGS metagenome assembly WNFC01 (sample SAMN13153342, study PRJNA577476) | soil metagenome | isolation source: 120 cm saprolite under Douglas fir tree site 2 hole 2 replicate 1 | place: USA:California | collected 2015-04-18
CCCCGGCCGCCCGGCGCCCGGCCGGGGTGTCCTGCATGTCTGAGCTAGTCATGGTCACTGTCTGCTGATCCCGTCTAGCCCTCAAGTTCCACCAGTAACGGTTGCCCCTGGTGTCTCACCTGATCCTGACACAGAGGGCGCTCGCGGCGGGCAAACTGACGCGGAACACCAGGCGGGCGCGCACACGCTGCAGCCATGACCTCGCTCATTCGCAGTGCGGTAGGTTGCCGATGTGACCGGCAACCGTGAGCGTGTGGAGCGTTTCATCGCAAGCCTGGAGGCCCGGGACTGGGATAACTGGGCAGGGTTGCTGCACCCCGAGGTGGTCTACGAGATGCCGCAGTCGCGGGAGCGTATCCGCGGACGTGATCGCTACCTGCGGTTCAATCAGGAGTATCCCGGCGACTGGCATCTGCGGCCCAAGGTCATGATCGCTGACGAGCGCCACGGGGTGGTGTGGTTCGAGTGGCGCCTCGATGACCGTATCGACGACGGGATGGCGTTCTTCGAGTTCACTGATGGGTTGATCACCCGAGTCACGGACTTCTGGCCGGAGCCTTACGAACCGCCACCGGGCCGCGAGCACCTGGTCGAGCGCTGGTAGGGTGATCCGCGGCGCGCCGGGACGCCGCAATCAGCCGCCCGGCCTGGCCGACCAGGGCGTAAGGGGCCGCTCGAGTCGCTTACCGTCCAGGACGACGTCGATCCTCTCATCGAAGAAAGCAACAAGACCGCGGACCTGTGCCGCGTCGTGCAGCGGGTTCTGGTAGGTCCAGGCAAGATCGGAGAGTTGACGGCCGTCAAGCGCCGCCGACCAGTATGACGCTTGTCCTTTATAGGCGCAGTAAGTTCGGGTGCTACTAGGGACCAGCTCGGCACGGATGTCCTCGCGCGGCAGGTAGTAGCGGGTCGGCAGCATCGTCTCGAACAGTAGTGTCGGCCGGGAGCTCTGGGCCAGGAGCTGACCGTCCAGTTCCAGGCTCACTTGACGAGAGCTGGGGAGAACGTCGATGCGATGGAACGGGTCCCGCGGATGGGCAACGTTTAGCTCATCTTCCTCATACCAGGAATCAAGGGCGTTGAAGTCCAGGACCACATACCCGGCCAGATCCGCATCGGCCACACGGAACCCCGCTCCGGGGCGGCTCTGGCCGCCTGCCAGCAGGTCTACTACCTGTCCCTCGGCCGTATGGACCGCGAAAGGAATCGACGGGTCAAGCACGGGGCGGCTGGATACATCGGGCATGCGGAAGCCGATGTCCTGCGTGACATCAGCCGCCGCCGCGCCGGCCGGGACCAGCTCGCCGCGGACGTCGTCCACCGGTACGGCGTAAGACGGCACGACCCGGCGCGGCTCCCAAACCAGCATGGCCCTCGCGCTATCCACGACGGTGGCACCACCCAGGATGGCCCGGATGCGCTTGGCCGTCGGCTCGTACCGCACCTGACCGAATCCGCTCGCCAGCAAGCTGCGCATCTGAGTACTCATCGCGCCATCCCTCACCTCGATATCTGTGCTCATAAAGGTGCACTATCGACCGTGCCTCCAGGAGCTTACCGGTGGGTGCATCACAGGCGCAGCCGGGGTGTCACGATCCGGAACCTGTTTCCCGGACCGGATCGCCATGCGGCTCGATGAGCCAGAGCATGTGGACATGGTGCTCGGGGACTGCGCCAGGGACCTGGGCGCGACGTGTGAGCTGATCCTCGGACGCGGCCACCGGGGCCGGGGTGGCGTTCGTCCGCCTGGAAGCCGACCCGGACCTGGTGCGGGTCCGTACCGGATGGGTGTCCGACGCCGATATCCGGGCACGGCCGGTCAGTGCGCCGAGGATCTATGATGCGGGCGATTAAGGCGGTGGCGGCATGACCATGGTGACCGCTTGGCGGACCGATGACCCGTGCCGGGTTTGTGGCACCGGCTTGATCTTGCTCGATGACGGCGCCTCTCCTTGGGTCATGGAGTGCCGCCCGTGCGGCCACGCCGACATCTGGACCAGCGATCAAGCGGCCGGGGGTGACCGGTGACCGAGACAACCGTCAAGACCGCGGCCGCAGCGGCTGGCGATGCCGCTGGCCGGTCAGGTCGTCCGGGACCTGGCCGTGGAGCACGGCGCGTGCATCCGCCCGGTGCAGGTGCGCGGTGTCCCCGGGTTTCCGTGTACATGATTTGCTTCATACGGCGGCGTCGGTGTGGCTTGTTGCTGGCGCTGATCAAATGTGGTGCAGCGGGTGCTGGGGCAGGCCACCACGGCGATGACGATGGACCTGTACGGCCACATGGTGGATGACAATCTGTGGCAGGCTGCCCGGGTTGTCGGGAGCATCTTGGAGGCATCTGAGCTGTCAGGTCGGCCCGACCCGGGCGCCGGTGAGGCCGAGGCGGGTTCAAATGCCTGGTAGCTGCTGGTTTCTGGGTGGAGCCGCCTATCGGAATCGAACCGATGACCTACGCATTACGAGGAGGATTAGGGCCGTCCAGCGCCGTCCAGTAGGCCACTTCTGCCCTGCTCGCTCAGTTCCTCGTTCCACCTACATCCAAGATCATCCATGGTTGCTGTTAGCAGATCTGTTAGCACATCAGCGTGCGGGCCAGCGGCGGCCCGCTCATGGTCACTCGGCCGTCGGCTGCATGGCTGATCTCTAGTGTCAGGAGCGTTAGCTAGGGTGGTCATTCGTTGTCCTCTTCGTGTTGGTGACCGTTGCAGCCTCGCTGAAGCACTGGCTACATCGCAGGCAGCTGAGAAGAGAAGCCGCGCAGCGCGGTAGCGATACCGGCACCAAAACGAGGTCGGCAAGCCGAACAGGCTATCGCTTACAAACTTGGTCAGCCAGTAGCGGAGAATGTCAAGGCAATACTCCAAATGGCCATTGGGGTAATTACAGTCTCCGTAGTTGGCTGGAGGCTCTTGTATGAGCCTGGCGCGCACCCTGCGCAGCAGATTTTTTCAATGTGGCGATCTGGGGCGTGTTCGTAACCGGCGTGGGAATGTCCGGGAAAAGAACGGCGGCTGGTCCCCCTTCCTTTCCGGGGATGGGGGGGCGTACCGTTGGGCCGGGTATATGCACGGCGTCAGGGGCTCTGCGCTTGGTCGTGTTGAGGCGCGCGCCGGGACTGTAGGGAGAGGGACAATGGCGTTCTTCAGTGGGCTGAGCAGGCATCGGCGGGTGTCCGGGGCGTGACGGCGGGTCGCGGTGGCCGGAGCCGGGGGTGTGCTGGCCGCGGGGATGGTGGCGGCGGCCGCGGGGCCAGCGGCGGCGGCGGGACCGCCGGTGCTGGCGTTCACGCCCTCCCCCTTTGACTATGGGCAGGTCTCGGTGGGCCAGACGGCGACCGAGACGTTCACGCTGGCCAACACTGGCGGCAAGGCGTCTGGCATGGTGACCTTCACGCTGCCGGGGTCGGCCGAGTTCACGATCACCGCCGTGACGTGCCCCGGGATCGGCTTGGGGCCGGGCAAGACGTGCAAGGTCACGGTGCAGTTCGCCCCCTCCAGCACCGGCACCGTCACCGCCACGCTGACGGCAACCGCCCAGCATGCCACGGCCACCGACTCGCTCACCGGCACCGCGGCGGTCCCCCTGTACTGGACCGACACCGGTGCTGGCACGGTCGATAAGGTCAACCTGCCCAGCACCAGCGTGCAGATCCTCGTCTCCGGCCAGAACGTCCCGGCCGCTGTGGCGGTAAACAGCAGCCACATCTACTGGACCAACGCCCTCGCTGGCACGATCATGGAGGCCAACCTGGACGGCACCGGCGTGACGACCCTCGTCTCCAGCCAGAACCTCCCGGCCGGGGTGGCGGTGAACAGCAGCCACATCTACTGGACCAACGCCCTCGCTGGCACGATCATGGAGGCCAACCTGGACGGCACCGGCGTGACGACCCTCGTCTCCGGCCAGAACCTCCCGGCCGGGGTCAAGGTGGACAGCAGCCACATCTACTGGGCCAACCAGGGCGCCGGCACGGTCGATGAGGCCAACCTGGACGGCACCGGCGTGACGACGCTCGTCTCCGGCCAGAACGGCCCGGTTGGGTTGGCGGTGGACAGCAGCCACATCTACTGGGCCGACGCGGGTGCTGGCACGATCATGGAGGCCAACCTGAACGGCAGCGGCGTGACGACCCTCGTCCCCGGCCAGAACAGCCCGGCCGGGGTGGCGGTCGGCTCGCAATGAGCAGCGAACTGGCGGTGGCGGGTTCGCCGTCCTAGCATCGCGGCGACAGACTGCCATGTCGGCCATGCCCTACGTCACGGCGGCACCGCTGGCTGCATGACCAGCGGGTACCGCCGCGGTGACGTCACCGGCGGTTCCGGTATGTGCGGGCCGGGAGCCAGCATCTGCCTGGTCAACGGCCAAGCGCAGCCGATCGCGCAGCGACGCGTATAGCGGCGCCTTTGACGCGGTGGCCGCCGGGCTGGATAGCCGGGAGCGAGGGGAACGGATTCGCGCTGCACCGGCTTGCCTGACGTCTGAGCCACGTCGATCTGCGTGCCCCTGGCGGCTGTGGCCCGGCGTGCGCCGGGCGGGCCACCCAGGGCTGAGCCCGGCGCTGACGCCGGGCCAGCGGCGGCGCGCAGCGGCGCCGCCTTGATACACAGCCACGGCCGGATTCGGCAGTGCTGCTGGCCTCTTCGTCCCGAAGCCAAGTCGCGGTGCGGACTGCCAGGGCTGCGGCATGTCTGACCTGGGAAGCACCGTCCGTCAGCGTCCGCTGGCGTCCACTGCTGTCGGTGGTGATTGTTACTCACTTGGTTACTCGGTCGCTCGCGAGTCGGTGTCGCGAGCGTTGCTTAGGAGATCGTCTAGGGTCAGCCTGCGACCGGTCACGTTGCAGCTCAGTGACCAAACCGACGTGTCCGTGGATGACCGCCTTGCCCCTCCCTTACTCCCCCGATCGGGCACGCACCGGGCACGGTGTGCTGGATGGCCGATCGGCCAGACCCCTCGATGCGCTCTGCGGCAGAACCCGCAGGCTTCGATAGAACCCGGTCGATGCCACTTAATCTAGGGTCCCAGCCTCGTGGTGCATCCGGGAGTGAGTTCAAGTATCGCGTCCTGCGCGGTAGCTTTACAGTGCGTTATGCCCGGGGTGCTCGTGCGGGACGGTGCACCGGGGATCGTCTGGGGTGATGCCGATGCCTGCGGCGCTCATTACCCGGATCCTGCCCGGTGTGCTGCTGGCCGTTGGCCTCCTCGGCTGCACAGGCGGCCATCCAGCCCACAAAGCTGCCCGGGCTACGGCCGGGGCGTCAGCGGGAAACTCTGCGGGGCCGGCCGTGTATCCGACGCGGCCCGTCACGATGGCCGACGCCCGGAACTGCCCGGTAACGATCGGACACCCCGTCCCGCCAGCCACGCCCTGGCGGGACCAGCTGTTCGGCTGGCCAAGAGCGTACGGAAACGGTTCCCTATGGGTCGGCGCGCTTTGGCCGCACGGAGTGGTCATCATTACCCCTGACCAGATCAATCCGGACGGCAGCATGGGGATGAAGTTCGGCTGGTGGCGGTCGACCACCGGGTTCCTGACGATCACCGGACGGCGGCTGGACGCGCCAGCTCCCCCGCTCTCGGCGCAGACGTCCGGTTACGCACTAACCGGGTTCGATGCGTCGGGCGTGACGTTCCCTACCGAGGGCTGCTGGCAGGTCACCGGGAAAGTCGGCCCGGCCACCCTCACCTTCGTTACCTTCGTGATCAAGGCCCGGCGGCACTAGCTGGCCGCTGTGGCCGCTTGACCACCTCGATGCAAACTACTGGCGCGTACCACGGCTGATCAACCTCGGCAGCTAGCTCACGGGTGTCTATGGTCGTGTATGTGAGCGGTTGTGCAGTAACGTTGCTGTACTTCCTGCTGTACGGAGTTGACGCTTACTGTAAGTGTCAGGCGTGCCATGGACGAGCAATAGTCCAGACCAGCATTCCACAGAAGAAAGCGGCGACGCTGGGCAGCATGACACCGATGACCGTGAGCAACGTGCCAGTAAGCAGGAATGCAGACCGCCGGCGAGCCCGCATGATCCGTGCGAGCCGCATGACACCGATGACCGTGAGCAGCGCTCCAGTGCGAAGCCACCAGCGGATCCGCCCGCCGCGTGCGAGCCGGGTGCAGCCCCGATCTCCGGACCTACTGGCTGGGGCGGCTGAGGAACTCCACACCACAAGGTTCCGGCGATGCGACCGCATTCTCATGGCAGGCTCCTCCGGAGAAGACGGCACCACCTAGTCAGTCCGGGTGTATCTGCAAATGTACCCCCGGGGGGATTATATCCATCGGCGCCCTCCGGCCCGCCATCAAGAGCCGCGCCGCAGCGAGGCTGACCGTGGCAGGCCAGATAGTGCGGGCTGATCCAACTGCTGTGACGTTGGTTAAAGTTGATCAAGCTTTCCGTGTATGGCTCTACTCGGCAACGTATCCTGCATCCGGATCATCTGATCCGTAGAGATCTACAACCGCATCCGCTACCTGGTCGCATGGGCACTGACGTGCCGGAATGCTGCTCGCTGATACGCAGTAGGCAGCGGCGTTGAGCGTCGCTGTGCGGCCAAAATGCGGCCAGCCTGGCCAAGTAAACCATGCCCGCTCGATGATTGTGAAGAAAATCCTCACAGCTATGCCGCTCTGCCTGAGGACAGGAAGCGCGAGCGTCTTAATGCGGCTACTCAGGGGCTACTCAGGCCAATCGAATCTTGCCCAGATGGTGCGGGTGGTGTGGTCTCCGTCGATGCCCCGCTCGTCGGCGACGGCGCGGACGATATCCAGTCCGTGGTGCCGGGTCGGATCAATCATTCCCTGGTTCCACGGGCCGCCGTTGTCTTGGACATCGATCTGGACGTAGCGGTCTGGGCTGATGGTGGCCCGGACAGTGAAGGTGCCACCGGGCAGACGAGAGTGGCTGTGCAGGGCAGCGTTGGCCGCAAGTTCGGAGGCGCACAGAATCACGTCGTCTGCCCTTGGGCACTCGTAGAGTGCTGCACGCAGGTCGGCACGGACAGCGCAGATGTGCTCAGTGCCGCCTGGGTAGGTGGTTCGTAGCGCGGGTGCTTGGGCTGCTGGCGTGTGCATGGGTCCTCGCGTGGGATGCCTGGTCCCTGCCTGCATGAGCGTACTCTTAGTCTTGGCACCGTACAATAAGTACGTGTTACTTCACGTACTGGCGCAGCATATTTGGTGCGAGCATGGCGTCACACGACTTGGAGGAGACAGATGTTCGGTCTGTGCGTGCGCTTCACGTGCAAAGACGAGACCAGCGCCCAGGCTTACGACCGGCTGGTAGCCGAGACCATCGAAGCCATCAAGGCCAACGAGCCGGGAACGCTCGTGTACGCCTCCCACTTGGTGGACGGCCAGCCGCTACAGCGGATCTTCTACGAGCTGTACCGAGACAAGGCAGCATTCGAGGCCCACGAGGCGGCTCCTCACACCCGCCGCTACCTAGACGAGCGGGACCAGTATCTAGCCAGTACCGAGGTTGACTGGCTGACTTTGCAGATCGGCAAGGGCACTGGCGGTTGAACAGCCCGGACTATCAGCAGGCCCTCGGGCGCAAGATTGCCGCCGAGCGGCGCCGCCGAGGGCTGTCCCAGCCTGAGCTAGCCCGGATGATCGACCGTTCGGTGGCCTGGGTCTCCCAGGTCGAGCGTGGCGTGCGCAAGGTCGACCGCATGTCAGTGTTGGAAACCCTCGCCGCCGCACTCGATGTCCCGCTCGCCGAACTGGCCGCCGAGGCGCCCGTGGTCGCCGCGGTTACTGAGGAACCGCCCGGCGCGGGTGGCCTGCGCCTGGTGCTGTCCGGCGCCCATGCGCTGCGCGCCATGCTGGACAACCGTCCCTCGCCGACGATCGACACGCTTCGCGGCGAGGCGCGTAAGGCGTGGGAACTGGCGCACGCCGGGCGCTACACGGACCTCACCGATTTGCTGCGCGGTCTAGTCCCGGACCTGGAAACCGCCGTCCGCGCACTGCCCGAGAAGCAGCGGTCCGAGTTGTTCGAGCTGATGGCCGCTACCTATCAGGCGTGCTCGGCCGCCCTAGCCAAACTTGGCGAGCCTGAGGCAGCCTGGATCGCCGCCGACCGGGCGATGGCCACTGCCGAACAGGCGGGCAACCCGATGCTCGTGGCCGCCGGGGCGTTCCGGCTCGTGTTCGTCTTTATCACCGCCCGCCACTACGACCAGGCCGAGGAAACTGCCCGTACTGCGGCAGAGGCACTATGGCCGATGGCCGACGAGGGCAATCCGGAGGCCATGTCCTTGTGGGGTGGCCTGACCTTGCAACGTGCCGTTATCGCCTCCCGGGTGAACGATCCCGACGCTGCCTACGACCAGCTCGAGCTGGCCAGGCAGATCGCCGGGCGGCTCGGCGAGGGGCGGAACGACTACAACACCGAGTTCGGTCCCGCCAACGTAGAGCTGCAAGAGGTCGCGGTCGCCGTCGAGCTCGGCGACGCAGGCCGCGCCCTGCGCGTTGCCTCCACCGTGGACACTAGCGGCCTGTCCGCCGAACGGCGGGCCAGGATACTTATCGAAGTGGCCCGCGCCCACGCCCAGCGCCGCCAGACCCACGAGGCTATCGCCGCCCTGCTCCAGGCCGAACAGATCACTCCCGAGCTAGTCCGCGGGCACGAACTGGTCCGCCAGCTCGTCTCCGACCTGCTCACCATGCAAGAACCGCCAGCCAGTGAGCTACGCGACCTGGCGGGGCGGCTGACCGGTAGAACGCCGACCTAATACTTTGTGTATTGGCCTCATATTCGGGGTACGTGTACTATTGAGGCCATAAGACCTACCCCATCGAGGGATGACCGTGCGGACGCCGGGCCGGTGAGTCACCGGGTGCCCGGTCACGGTGCACAAGCCACACATCACACGCCTGAGCGGCAGGCAACCTGGCCCGGCCACATGCGGCATAGCACCGCTGATCAGCAAACCCGATACTTATCCGCCTGGCTGCGGCTTGCCTCCGCTCGTCCACCAGCGCCTGCAAGGGCACGACGAGAGGAGTACCGCTTTCGCCCACTTCCCCTGTCCCCGCAGGCACCATCCGCCACACCGGAGGCTGCCTGCAACCCGTTCTGCTGCGGCCGCGCCGATTACATCGACGGCGGCACCGGCGAACTGCTGCACCGCTACACCACCGTCCACGAGCCCGGCGGGGTCCTGCCGATCGCATGCAAGACTCGCCGCGCCTCCCGGTGCCCGCTCTGCGCCGAGGTGTACCGCGCCGACACCTACCAGCTCATCCGCGCCGGACTGACCGGCGGCAAGGGAATTCCCCGCCACGGTCGCTGACCATCCGTGCATCTTCGTTACCCTCACCGCGCCGTCGTTCGGTCCCGTCCACGCCCGGCGGGAACGAGACGGCCGGGTGCTGGCCTGCCGTCCGTGTCGGCGAGGCCGGGCCTGCCCGCACGGCATCCGCCTGTCCTGCACCGAGAAGCACACCCGTGACGACCACCGGCTCGGCGAACCGCTGTGCCCTGAGTGCTACGACTGCACCGGCTCGGTCCTGTTCAATGCCTACGCCCCCGAATTGTGGCGTCGTTTCACCATCACCCTGCGCAGGACCCTGGCCCGGCAGGCCAGACTCACCGGCAAGGCCTTCGCCGCGCAAGTCCGGGTCTCCTACGCCAAGGTCGCCGAATACCAGCGCCGCGGGGTCGTCCACTTCCACGCCATCATCCGCCTCGACGGCCCCGCCGGGCCGACCACGGCCCCGCCTTCCTGGGCCACCCTCGGCCTGCTCACCGGCGCCATCGACCAGGCCGCGCCGTCTACGCAAAGAGGCCTCTTCCATGATCGGAAGGGGCCGCTGAGCTGGGAGCCGCCTATCGGAATCGAACCGATGACCTACGCATTACGAGGGGCATGTTCCCGAGCCGCGCACGCGCTAGCTGCACAGATGGCACCGGTCATCGCATTGATGGCACTCGCCGCGCTGGGATTATCCGGCGACGACGAGCAGCTCGTCATCCCTGGTAGGGGACGGCGTTCACCACTGCGAGGCCTCCCACGCACTGTCCTGAGCGTTGTCAGCGCGCAGACGCAAGCCAGGCGGCTTATAGCAGCCGACCATCCTCCCCAGACACCAGGCGTAGCGCTCGGTGGTGCCGGCCAGGGTCGCGGCCTTGGCCGCAAGTCCGCCTTGAAGTGGGCACCAGGGCTCTGAATATGCCCAGCTGCGTGAGCCGCCGGAGGCCTCCCGCGAGCCCCACAGAAATCCCACAAGTCCGCGTCGCCGGGCCGCCCCACAGATATCCCACGGACATGACGGCATTCCGCGGCACACCCCGGCACTCATGCTAAAATAGAGACGAAAACGTCTCCTGAACAGGCGAAACGCAGGTGCCGCAGGCTGTCAGCCGTGCCGATCGGTGGTGGTCAGGGACAGGATCGAACTGTCGACCTTCCGCTTTTCAGTTGGACCCCTCCCGGACCCGGACTGACCGGAAAATAACCGACCTCAATTGGGCGTGCGGCAGCGGACCCGGGCCTGGCGCGGTGATCGGGCCTGGTCGGGGCGGCAGTGGTCAGGTGGCCTTGGTGATGGTGACCTCGAAGCCGAGGGCCTGGA